>Ga0233369_1000455_pt1 | contig 16947 bp, 15 predicted proteins | sample ElkDunMinimDraft_26_FD_191537 | JGI IMG/M metagenome (GOLD analysis project Ga0233369, IMG submission 191537) | Fecal eukaryotic communites from dung pellets of Tule Elk in California, USA - Elk Dung D16 | ecosystem: Host-associated > Mammals > Digestive system > Large intestine > Fecal | place... | reverse complement strand
ACTGCTGGCGGAACAGCTGCTGGATGCCGTCGGACGTGCGGTTGGCCACGTTCGAGGTCATTTCGCACTGGAACAGGAAGTGATGCGACTTCATCGTCATCTCGATGACCTGCCCGGGGGTCAGCTCACCGGTGTTCTGGCTCATCGTCTTGGCCAGATCGTTGATGCTCTGCGCGCCACCATTGAGGTTGTCCATTGCGGACATCAGCATGCGCACGCCCTCGGAAGGCTCGCTGGCACCGACACCGGCAACGCCCTGCGATGCATTGGCCGCCGCCGGGGCACTGCCCGCGCGATCCATCGCCTGCGCGAACTGCCCGACTTCGTAGGCGGCCGCCACCGGCGAGTTGGCGCCGGCTCCTGTTGCCCCCTGTGCCGCGGCTTCAAGCCCTGCGGCCTGGATTGCGTCGACCATGATGTTCTCCTTGCTCGTGTGGACTGCGGACGCCGCTTACTGCTTGCGACCCAGGGTCTCGAGCGCCTGGCCGACGCTGTTCTGCGAGGTCGAGGCATTGTTGGACAGGAACTGCATGCGCAGGCTTTCGGCAGTGAGCTGGACGACGTTCGACGGTTGGTCGCCGCCCTGTCCGATGACATTGGACAGATCGGTGATCTTGGTCGCCTGCTGGTCGAGGGTCTGGCCCCAGGCGCGCGACATCGCCTCGTACCAGCTCGAAGAGCTGCCGCCGGCCCTGCCGTTGCCCCGCACGCCGGTATCGTTGTGCATGGAAGCGCGGCCGATGAAGTTGCCGATCGTGTCGTTGTTGATGGTGGTCATGCGAAGTACTCCTTTCGACTACCTGACTTGGAATGTTGCAGGATGCGCGGCACCGATCGGCCGCATGGAATCTAGTGACGCGACGTCGCCGCACCTTCGGCTGCCGGCGTTCGCGCGACCCGGTCACCGGCATTGACGTTCGAGACGACCGCCGCGAACCGCGGGTCCACGCCGTCATCTGCCGCGTCGCTGTCCGTCGCCGCAGGTGCCTCGGCCACGGGCGGCGGGCCCGGGATGACCTTGGTCAACTCGCCGTCGGCGCCGAGCACGTGGGCGAACTCGCCGATCGAAATGAGCTCGCCCTTGCCGGGAATCTTCTCCCCGGGCACGAACCGCGTTCCGTCCGACGCGAGCAGATGCGGGTTGGCACCGCGCACGATGGAGACGATGTGGACCTCGGGCGGCTCATTCGCCTGCTCCAGTTCTTCCGCCGGGATCGCACCGCCCGGGGTTCGCGGCACGATGCGCTGGACGCCCGGGATGTCGGCCACCGCACGCGACGAGGCGATCCGCTCGATCTCGTCGCCGTCCTTGAACTCGCCGATCACTTCGACATCGCCGTTGCCGATGTAGCGCGCCTGCACCGGGATCGAATGGCCACGAAACATCTCGGCGACGTCGCTGGCGATGTTCTCGCCGGTGCGGATCTGCAGCGTGGCGTCGATGTTCTCGGCGCGCACCTGATTGCGAAGCCGCTCCAGTGTTGCGCTGTCGTCGACGGCGCCGGTCACCGTGGCGCGACCGTTCGCGGCGTCACTGATCTGCACGTTCGCCACCCGATGCTCATCCAGGAGCGCGGTCAGCCGGTCGCGCTGCTCCGCGCTGTTGTCGGGCGCCGGCAGCACGGCGGCGAAAATCGCCAGCGACGCCAACGAAAGCGCTGCGGCCCCGGCGATCCAGGGCAGCTTGCGCACGAACGTGCTGCGTGGCGCCTGGGCCTCGTCGTCTGGGGCGAAGACGGTGACGAACGCATCCCATGCAGGATCGTCCTCACGCCCGAACGCGATCACGGCCTCGCCGATGTGGACCTGCTGGACCGCGGACAGTTCCACGGGGTCGCCGGGCTCGATCAACTGCGCGCCGATCTTCACGGGCGCATCCAGCGCGCGCACCAGGAAGCGTCCACCGACCAGACTCACCAGCGCGTGGTGGGCGGCTACGCCATCGTCGGCCAGCACGATGTCGCAGTCATCGCCGCTGCCGACAAGAATCATCTCCTCGGACGCCAGGACGCGGCTTGCACCCGCGTGCAGGCCATCGACGATGCGCAGCACATTGTGCGCCGTGGTTTCGTTGTGCTCGGTCATGACAGTCCTCTCCTCGCCTGCACGGTGCCTGCCGACTCGACGGCATTCGCGAAGCGCTGGCGCCTGTTTGAAGCGGCTCGACTACGCATTGATCTGCCCCGCCTGCACGATGCGCAGGTCCGGCGCGAGTTCCTGGTACGAAAGCACCGGCAGGTCGAAGAAGTCGACCTCCATGAGCTTGCGCAGGTGCCTTCGCACGTCCAGCGAACACAACAGCACCGGCTTGACCCCGGGCGCCTGACGGGCCAGGTGCGCGCGCACCTCGTTGCCCAGGCGTCCGGCCAGCTCAGGGGAGATTGCAAGTTGGCTGGCACCGCCCGCCACGCGGACCGATTGCCGCAACTTGTCCTCGAGTTCCGGATGGATCAACAGTACATGCAGGGTGCGCTCATCGTCTGAATAGCGATCGGCGATCTCACGCTTCAGCGCCACGCGCACGTACTCGGTCAACAGGACCACATCCTTCTCGCGTCCACCCACGTCGGTGATCGCTTCGAACGCATCGCGCAGGTTGCGCACCGGCACGCCTTCTTCGGAGAGGCGGCGCAGCACATCCGCGACGCGCTGCGGGGCGACGACGCGCAGCATCTCCTTGACCAGGTCGGGATAGTCGCGCTGCATCTTCGCAAACAGGTTCGATGTTTCCTGGATCCCCAGGAAACCGCCCATGCGCCGACGGATCGCCGCCGCTGCGTGGTTGCCCAGAACGTCCAGCGGCGCCTGCGTGGTCTCGCTCGGCGTCTGTACCCATTCGCCGGCGACCACCGCGGGATAGAAACCTGCCAGCTTGGAGGCGTTCGCTGCGGTGTCGGGCTGCGGTTCCAGCATGGCATCGCTGCGCAGGCGACCCGTTGCGATGCGCGCGCCGAATGCGGTCAGACGGTATTCGTCCTCGCCGAGCGCCGGCACGATGCGCAGCGATGGCACCGGCACCGGCACGCCGTATTCCTCGCGCAGGCGCTGCGCCACTTCGACGACCCGCGCTTCGAGGTTGTGGCCGCCGAGCGTCTGCGCCAGCAGTGGCGATACCTGCAATTGCAGCGGAGGCGGGGGCGCCAGGTCGTCGCGTTCCACCGATTGCTGTGCGTCCGCCACGACTTCTTCGTCGGTGACACGGAACGCGCGGCGCAGCAGTTCGAACTGGTGGCGGTAGTGATAGGCGCTGAAAGTGAGCAGTCCCAAGCCCAGCACGAGGAAAACCGCCCAGGGAAAGCCGGGAATCAGCGTCATCAGCAGAGCGAGGATGCCGGTGATCAGGATCACCCGCGGCTGGCCCGACACCTGCCGCGTGATCGCATCGCCCAGATGCCGGTCGTCGATCTCGCCCGTGGTGCGGGTGACGATGAGGCCGGCGGCGATCGTGGCGAGGATCGCCGGGATCTGCGACACCAGGCCGTCGCCGATGGTCAGGATGCTGTAGACGTGGGTCGCCTCGGCCAGCGGCATGCCGCGCTGGAGCACACCGATCGCCAGACCGCCGAGCAGGTTGATCAGGATGATGACGATGCCGGCGATGGCGTCGCCCTTGACGAACTTCATTGCGCCGTCGAGCGAACCGTGCAGCTGGCTTTCGGTTTCAAGCAGGCGGCGCTTGCGGCGCGCTTCGTCCTTGTCGATCAGGCCTGCGCGCAGGTCGGAATCGATCGACAGCTGCTTGCCCGGCATCGCATCGAGGGTGAAGCGCGCGGCGACTTCGGCGACGCGCTCGGCGCCCTTCGCGATGACGATGAACTGCACGACGGTGATGATCAGGAACACCACCATGCCGACCACCAGGTTGCCACCGGCGACCAGGTTGCCGAAGGTCTCGACGATGTGGCCGCCCTCGGCGTGCAGCAGGATCGAGCGGGTGATCGCGATCGAGATCGCCAGCCGGAACAGCGTTGTCAGCAGCAGCACGCTGGGGAAGCTGGAAAACGCGACCGGCGTCGGAATGTAGATGCCCAGCAGGAGCAGGCCGAAGCCGATCGAGATGTTGACCGCCACCAGGGTGTCGAGGATCACCAGCGGCAAGGGCAGGATCATCACGCTGATGATCGTCACCGCCGCGAAGGCGAGGACCACATCGCTGTAACCGAGCTTGGCGCGGGGGGCGGCGCCGGCGGGAGCCCCGGTCAACGTGGCGAGCAGCGCCCTCATCCGGGCACCGTCAAGTCGGGATGGCGCCATGGCGTCCCTGCGACGCTTCCCGAAACGGGAAACGCGCGGGAACCGAGGGTCCCACACCTGCTGGTGTCCATTCGGCGCATCTTGCCCCTGACCTCGTGCGTCACATTGTGCCCCTGTACGATAGCCGGGCTATGTTATGAACAGGTCAAACCAATGTTGCAACCAGGATCCGATCAAACTGTGCTGCCGGGGTGAAGACGTCGTCCGCGCGTCTCCGGACTGCAGCGCCAGGCTCACAGCGATTTAACGATGTCCGTCGATATTGACCGGCAGTTCAGGGGGCGCAGCGGCAGTGGATGAAACAGGGGTCTGCAGATCTTCCGGGTCCATATCGGTGACGAAAGTCACTGAATGCGCTCCCACGCCGATCGCGAACACACGGCCGCCGCGGGATTTCACCAGGACCAGTCGCTCGCGGGGGCCCACGGGCAGGATCTGCACCACCGACAACGGGGCGTCACTGCCCGACAAACCGTAACGCCGACGCAGAAGACGCAGCAGGAACAGCAGGCCCGCGATGATCAGTACCAGCGGTATCAGGATGGCAAGCAATTCGCCAATGAATGAATCACCGGCTGTCGACGCTGGTGCGGCGGGAACGACGCCGGCGAGTGCGAGCCCGGGGGCGAGGGCGGCGGCGGCCAGCGGGAAGCGGAAACGGGAGGTACGTGCGTGGATCATGAGGACTCGGAGCAGGGACACCCGGGCGGTGCGCCGCCACGTTAGCAGCGAACCGGTGTCTCTCAGCGCATGACGCCATCCCCCGGCCCTCGTCGTCCCGGCGCTGCACGCGCCCCTGCCAGGCCCGCCGCAGAGGCCGCGCGGGCGTTGGACGAGGTCCTGGAAGCGGTGCCGTTCGCCTGCGCGGCCTTCGACCGGGCGACCGGTGCCCTGGTCGCCGGCAACAGCCGCTTCGAGGCCGATCTCGGCACGCTGCCCGGCCATGCCCAGCGCGACGCCCTGCTCGCCACGCTGTATGGCGAGCTCAGCGGCGACGCACGTGGCCAGGAAATCCGCGCACCCGGCAGCGGCCGCTGGTACGCATTGCACTGGCGCGAGCTCGATTGCGGGGACCGTGCGCTGTCACTGCTCACCGCGGTCGACATCAGCGAGCGCATCGAAGCGCTCGATTCGCACAAATCCCAGCAGGAGAAGCTGCTGTTCACCTCGCGGATGATGTCAGTCGGAGAGATGGCGGCCACGCTTGCCCACGAGCTCAACCAGCCGCTGGCGGCGATCGTGAACTACCTCAACGGCAGCCTGCGCCTGGTCTCCCAGGCCGGCGGCCCCGTGCAGGTGGAACGTGCCCTGCTGGCCGCACGCACCCAGGCCGAGCACGCCAGCGCGGTGATCGCCCGGGTACGCGAGTTCGTGCGGGCGCGCGAACCCAGGCGCGATGCGCAGGAGCTGCCGCTGATCGTGGACACGGTGCTCGAACTGCTGCGGCTGGAGGCCGAACGGATGCAGCTGCGGGTGGAACTGGCGCTCGCGGGCGCGCTGCCGACGGTCTACGCGGATCGCGTGATGGTCGAACAGGTACTGCTGAACCTCGTCAAGAACGCGATCGAAGCCATGCGCGAAGTGCCCGCCGCGCAGCGTGGCCTGCGCATCGAGGCCCGCGTGAACCTCGACGGCGACGTGGAAGTGCGCGTCTGCGACCGCGGGCCAGGCCTGAGCCAGGCGGAAAGCGAACAACTTTTCTCGCCGTTCTACACGACCAAGTCGGATGGCCTCGGGATCGGACTGGCGATCTGCCGGTCGATCATCGAGTACCACGAGGGCCGCCTGTTCTTCGAGGCCCGGGACGGGGGCGGTAGTGTGTTCGGCTTCACGCTGCCGACGCCCGACAGGAGGATGTGAGCATGCCCGCGACCACGTGCATCTATCTCGTCGACGACAACGACGGCTTCCGCGATTCCACCGCCTGGCTGCTCGAGACCGCCGGCTTCGAGGTCCGGGCATTCGCATCCGGCGCCGCGTTCCTGACCCTGTTCGACAACACCCGCCACGGGGATGGCGAATGCCTGGTGTCGGACATCCGCATGCCGGAAATGAGTGGCCTGCAGCTGCAGGACGAACTGCTGCGGCGCGGCTCGACCCTCCCGCTGGTGTTCGTGACCGCGCATGGCGACGTGCCGCTGGCGGTCGAGGCAATGCGCAAGGGCGCGTCGAACTTCCTCGAAAAGCCCTTCAGCGACGACGCCCTGATCGGCGCGATCCGCACTGCCATGAGCCGGGAACGCGTGCAGGCCGGCTCGCCGCAGGGCGCCGTCCTGGCGAAGCTCAGCCCGCGCGAGCGGCAGGTGCTCGATCTGGTGGTGGCGAGCAAACCCAACAAGATCATTGCCGACATCCTCGGCATCAGCATCAAGACCGTCGAACTGCATCGGGCCAACATGATGAGCAAACTGGGCGTGCGATCGCTCCCCGAACTGATGAAGGTGGCGTTGGGCCATGGGTGACGCGATGACGGGGCGGGCAGGTCATACGCCGCTGCGCGAGCGCCTGCCGCGGCTCTCGCCGGTCCAGGCCGACACCCTGCGCCAGCTGCATGCGCGCCCGCGGCAATGGGTCACCCCGGCCGGCACCCTGCGCCTGCGCTGCGCACACGCAGCGGGGCCGGAGGGCGCAGACGCCGGCGTCTTCGAGCTCGATGCCGACGGCACCCGGCTGGGCCTGCGCCTGGCCTCGCCTCCCGCCGCCGACGGCGACGCCCTGCACTGGCAGGACCGTGGCGGCCGCGCGCGCGTGCTGGCCTGGAGCCTCGCCCACGAGGCGACGCTGGTGCAGATCAGCGATGCGCTGGGCACCTCGTTGTTGCCGCTGCCCGAAGCGCCGCCGCCCCCGGCCGCGGACGTGGTCTGGATGGATCTGGACATCGCCTCGCCCGACGGGGCCGCCGCGGTGCACGGCAGCCTGCGCGCACCGGCGACCTGGCTGCAGGCGCTGATTGCACGTGCCGATGCCGAGTCCCACGCGCCGGTCGATCCGGGCGCATGGCGCCAGCTGCCGGTGATCGCGACCGTGGCGATTCCCGCACCACCGCTCACCGTCGCCGATGTCCGCACCCTGCGCCCGGGCGATGTCGTGGTGGTCGGTCACGTTCGCCTGCCGCCCCTGCATGCCCACGCCGCCGGCCTGCGCTGGCCGGTGCGTGCCGGGCCGGACGGATGGCGCATCGACGGCCCCGCCACCCCCCGCCCCCGTTTCCAGGAGATGCCCCGCATGAGCGAAACCGACGCGACCGACACCCCGACGACCGACGAAGCGCCCGCCGCAGAAGACCCGACGGGTCGCCTCCCGGTCGAGATCGAGTTCGAAGTCGGCAAGCTCGAGCTCCGGCTCTCCGACATCGCGGCCCTGCAGCCCGGCTACGTGTTCGCGCTGCCTGCGCATCTCGAAGGCGCCAACGTCACGATCCGCGCCAATGGCCAGGTCGCGGGCCAGGGCGAACTGGTCGCGGTCGGCGACACGCTTGGCGTCCGCCTCCTGTCCTGGAGCTGAGGCATGGATTTCAGCACGTTCTCTCCTGCACTCGTCCTGGTGACGGTGGTCAGCCTCGCGCTGGCGCCATTCGTAGCGGTAATGGTGACTTCGTTCACCAAGATCGTCGTGGTGCTCAGCCTGCTGCGCAACGCCCTCGGCCTGCAGCAGGTGCCGCCCAATGTCGTCATCAACGGCCTGGCGATCGTGCTGTCGATCTACGTGATGTACCCGGTGATCCTCGACGTGAACGAAGCCGTGCAGGCCCGTCTCGAGGGCCGGCCACCGCCGGCCTCGGTGCAGCGGCAGATCGATGCCCGCGCCCAGCAGCAGGCCGTCCGCGAAGGGCGGCCGATCGAGGTGCGCCCGGCGCGGCCCGCCGCCGTCGAAGCGCAGGCAGCGGCGAGCCCGGCCGCAGCCGATGCGCTGGCCGCCGAAGCGCAGGCACGCAACGGCGCCGAAGCGGTCGACCCGATGTTCTCCGCCGTGCGTGGCGGGTCGAGCAATGATCCGCGTGCACCGCAGGACGAGGCGCAGCCGCAGGGCCTGGCTGAAGAGGTCACCCGCCCCGGCAGCACGCAGGCCGCGCCGGCGGCATTGAGCGGAAGCTTCGACACCAATCGCATGCTGCTGATGATCGACGCGGGCAAGGAGCCGTTGCGCACGTTCCTGATCCAGCACTCCAGCGATGCCGAACGCGCGTTCTTCCTGCGCAGCGTCAAGCGCATGCTGCCGCCGGAGCGCCAGGCCGGCCTGACCCCCGACGACTTCATCGTCATCGTGCCTGCCTTCACGGTCAGCGAACTCACCGCCGCCTTCCAGATCGGCTTCCTGATCTTCCTGCCATTCCTGATCATCGATCTGGTGGTGGCCAACATCCTGCTCGCGCTCGGCATGATGATGCTCTCGCCCACCACCGTGTCGCTGCCGTTCAAGCTGCTGCTGTTCGTGCTGATCGACGGCTGGGCGAAGCTGGTCCACGGCCTGGTGCTGACGTACGGAGTCGCCGGATGAGCGATGTCCTGGAGTTCACCAAGGAAGCGTTGTGGCTGGTGCTGCTGCTCTCCGGGCCGCCGGTCGCCGCGGCGGCGCTCGTCGGCCTCGTCGTTGCCTTCCTGCAGGCGGCGACGCAGCTGCAGGAGCAGACGTTTCCCTACGCGCTCAAGCTGCTCGCCGTGGTGATCACCCTGTTCGTGACCGCCTCGCTGATGGGCGGCACGCTGTACGTGTTCGCCGACCGCATCTTCATCGATTTCCCCGGCCTCGTGCGGCGCTGATGGACTTCGGCAGCAACCCCATGCTGGCGCTCGCGCTGACCTTGCCGCGCGTCGCCGGCGCGTTCCTGATGCTGCCGCTGCTGACCACCGAAACGGTGCCGGCGATGGTGCGCAACAGCTTCATGGTGAGCCTGGCGATCGTCGCCATTCCGATCGCGCTTGCCGGCGCGCCGCCGATCGAAGCCGCCGGGACCGCCCACTGGTCGGCGATCGTGCTCAAGGAAACCTTCATCGGCATCTCGATCGGCTTCTGCTACGGCATCGTGTTCTGGGCCATCAGCTCGGCAGGCGTGATCATCGACACCCAGGTGGGCATGTCGATGGCGCAGATCTTCGATCCGATCCAGGGACACCAGACCTCGCTGCACGGCGAGTTCCTGTCGCAGTTCTCCACCTGGCTGTTCATGGCCAGCGGCGCGTTCCTGGTCTTCCTCGAGCTGTTGATGACCAGCTATACGGTCTGGCCGGTCATGAGCTTTTTTCCGGATCTGCGGATGAGCGGGATGGCCCTGTTCGTCGGCCAGTTCGGCTATCTGATGACCGCGATGCTGCTGATCGCGGCGCCAGCGATGGTGATCCTGCTGGTCATCGACCTGTCCTTCGGCCTGGTCAACCGCTACGCGCCGCAGCTCAACGTGTTCGCGCTGACGATGCCGATCAAGGCCTGGCTCGCGACGGCGATCATCCTGTTGATGATCGGCGTGTTCGTGGAGATCGTGATGACGCGGCTGGTCGACAGCAGCGGACTGCTCGAGGCGCTCAAGCACGCGTTCAACGCGGCGTAGCCGCGCGGGTGCAGCGGTCCGGTCTGAAGTTGCTGTTTTTTGACGACCCGGCGCTCGTCGTTTCAACCTTCGGCTCCGGCTTGGGCTTCGCCTTGGCAGCGGCTTTTGGCTGTGGCTTTGGCTTTGAGCTTCTGCTTTTTGATCTCAATCGAGCCGTAAAGCGAGCCGAGCACCGCAGCATGACGCGGTCGTAGAGGCGCCCATGTCTGAGCGCAGCGAGTTTGGGCGCCGTGCCGCGTCAGGCGAGGAGCGCAGGGAACCGATGCGGCTCCATCGCATCGGCTCGCGTCCGGCGGAAGGACTTTTTGGTTCCTTTTTGGTCCTTCAAAAAGGAACTCGCACGCGCAGCGGGTGAAAGCTTTTCACTTGATTTCGCTTTCCGCTTTCAGCGCCCGATCTGCAGGTCAGGTCTTCGCTAGAGCAAAGTAAAACAGGGCTTCCGCGCTGTCGCGCGGCTCACTTCTGTCTTGGCAAAAGCAGGCAAACCGTCTTCGCCGGACGCGATCCGCCGCGATACAGTCGCGGCGGCCACCGCGCTTCTCGGTCGACGGGGCACGCAGCCCAAACTCGCTGCGCTCAGACATGGGCTGCTCTACGGCCCCGCCGCCCTGCGACGCTCGGCTCTCGCTTTACGGGTCGGGGGAAATCAAAGCGCAAAGCCACGCCAAAGCCGGAGCCGGAGCCGGAGCCGGAGCAAAAACCGGAAGCGAAAGCCCAGGCGGCGCTCAAGCCGAGCAAACTGCAGAGGCACAGCACGTCATGCAAAACCTCTCATCGAGGACGCACGCGCGGCACAACTCCTACCGCATCGGATCCCGCGGATCTTCCAACCGTTCGATCACCCCTGGATCCTCCGCCAACGGAGGCGCCGGGGTTTCGGGATCGGCCAGTCCGATCTCCTCTCGCATCGCCGGCGGCGGATCGAACGGCGGCGGCTCGGGCCGGTGCTCGCCGATGCGAACGCCCTCGGCCCAGAACAGCACCTGCGCGACGGCCTCGAAGAAGTCGTCGCTGATGTAGTCGTCGATCTCCACGCGCGCATTGAGCCCGCGCGCGAGCGGGACGTTCTCGAGGATCGGGACGCCGGCTTCCTGGGCAACGCGCTTGATCTCCTCGGCCACGTGCCCCTCGCCCTTGGCCACGACCAGCGGCAGGTCGTCGTTGCCCTGCTCGTACTGCAACGCGACGGCAATGTGGGTGGGATTGGTCACGATGACATTCGATCCACGGACGGCGTTGAGCATGTTCTGCTGCGACCACTCCTGGTGCAACTGCTTGCGCCGCTGCTTCACATAGGGGTCGCCTTCGTTCTCCTTGACCTCCTGCTTGATGTCGCGCCGGCTCATGCGCAGCTTCTTGATGTAGGAGAACTTCTGGTAGGAGGCATCGAGCGCGGAGACGAAGAAGAAGACGAAGATCGTCCAGATGCCGATCCACTTGAGCGCATGCCAGATCGCGCTGCCGATCGCCGCCGGTCGCGCGAAGGGCAGATGCAGCAGGCTGGGCAACATGCCCCACAGCACGAAGCCGCCGATGGTGATCAGCGCGGCGCTCTTGAGCACGCTCTTGACCAGCTCGACGAGGTTGTCCATCGAGAACATCTTCTTGAGGCCGCTGACCGGATTCATCTTCGACAGGTCCGGCGTGACCTTCTTCATCGTCGCCACCGGTCCCACCTGCAGGAATTCCACCAGCAGCGCCAGCAACACCGCCAGCAGCAGCAGTGGCAGGGTCATCGCCAGGAACGTCTGCGCCGCGAGCGGCACGATCGTCTGCAGGGCAAGATCGAAGGGCTGGTTCATCACCAGCAGCGCCGATTCGAACAGGCCGCTGACGCGCCGGAACATGTAGCCCATCAGCATCCAGCCGCCCGCCAGCCAGCCCATGATCAGGACGGTGCTCGTCAGCTCGCGGCTCTTGGCGACATTGCCGTCCTTGCGCGCGTCCTTGAGCTTCTTGCTGGTCGGCTTTTCGGTTTTGTCGGCGCCTTCGTTTTCCTCGGCCATCCGCGCTCCGGTGCATCGCACACGCGGCCTGGCCGCGTCGGGACATCGAGGCTAGCATGCAGGCGTGGCAAGCCCGGTCGTGCTGGCCGACACCGCCGTTCGGCGCCCCGCGGCCACCCGCCATTCAGCCGCCGCGCCGCAGTTGCGGCGGCCCGGAGGGCCAACCTAGGGGCAGCCCGAGATAGCCCTTGCATGGCACCGGCGCTACAGTCCCGCCATCGCCGTACAAGCGGCCCATTGGCAACGCAGGCCCATCCCAGCCCATGAGCAGCATCCCCTCCGACGCGAGCTTCAATGCCGCCAGCCTGGACCGGCTGGGTGGACATGTCGCGCTCGACGATCTGCGCACGCCGCAGGGCGGAGGCCTCCCGGCAGCCGAGGGACATGCCGATCCGCTGCGTGGCCCACAGGCGGATCCCGGCGAAGACATCCTCAATCTCGCGGCGTGGGACGGCGTGGCCGCCGGCGATCGCCTGCTTTCAGGCGACGTTGCCTTCGAAGTCCGCCTGTCCGCGATCGACCTGGCCCAGGCCGTCGACCAGGGCACCGACGCCATCCTCGACGCACTCGCCTGACCGAGCGGTTGAGCGGCTGGGGTAGAGTCCGGCTCCCGCCGCACCGGATCCCGGTCTCCCGCCGATGAATGCCGTTCCTTCCGCGCAATCTCTCCGCGACGCAGCCGACCGCATGGTGTCGACGCTGGCGGCGCACGCCGATCCCGAGTACCGCCTGGCGGTGCTCAAGCGCCTGGTGCGTCGGCTCGGGGAGGACCGCTACCCGGTGTTCCTGCGCCTGCTCGGCGTGGTTGCCGAGAGCGACGACGCGCGCGCCCAGCGCCTGCTCGCCGACACCATCGGCACTGCCCTGCGTCGCATGGACCTGCCGGGCGGCGCGCTGAGTTCCTGGGGCGCCACCCAGCTGCCCGACAGTGGCGCGCCGCTGTCGGCGAGCGCGCTCTCGGGCCAGTTCTTCGGCGGAACCCCGCGCCGCCTGCTCGGCCCGGTCGAATACCTGACGGTGTGGCACCTGCAGCGCACCCAGCGCACGGCGCTGTCGGCCGAGACCTTCCGGACCAGCCTGTCGCGGATGATCGCGCTGCTCAACCAGTCCGAGGACGCGCGCGCGCTGTATCCCCAGAAGCTGGCCGTGGACGCTCAGAACGAGCTGGAGGGCGCCTACACCCGGGCAACCCGCGAGCGGCTCGCAGCCATCGCCTCGGCCTGGAAGGCCGGTCGCAGCCCGGACGAGATCGCCCAGGCCGCGCTCGATGCGCGTGCCGCTGACGCTCCGCACGGTTGGGTGCTGCGCGACCTGTGAGGCGCACGCTTGTCCGGCAATCAGCCGGCCAGCAAGATGCGTGTTCCGGCCTTCCGCAGGACCCTTGCATGTCCCTGACCGCTCCCGCGCCGCGCCATCGGCGACGGCACACCCGCACCGCTGCCCTGCTGCTGCCCCTGGCGCTGTGGCTGGCGGGCTGCGCCCGGGAGACCGAGACCGAGGAGACGGTCACCCACGGCGGCGCGACGCCCGTGGAAGCAGTGACCCTGCTCACCGGGCATCTGCGCAGCAACGATCTGGCCGGGTTTGCGCACGATGCGGTGACCCCCGACCTCGTGCCCCGTCTGGACCAGGCATGGCGCGAAGGCCGGTCGCGCTGGCCGATCAGCGAACTGCCACTGTCGGCGCAGCTGCCGGCATTTCTGCAGGCGCTCAGCGCGCCGCAGGCCGAGCACACGCTGATGCAGAGTTTCAACCGGCAGTTCGCCGGCGCCTCGCGCGAGTTGCACTCGGCGGCGATCGCGCTGGGTGCCTTCGCGATCCAGTACCTCGAGCAGAGCGGCGACTTCAGCGAAGACGAGCGGGCCCACTACACCCAGCTGGTCGCCGCCGCGAGCGACTGGGCCGGCTCGGCACCGCTGGCGGATGGAGACCTCGCGCGGGAGACGGTCGTAGCGCTGGTGTCGGCGGCCCGCGAAGGCGCAATCGACAGCGACGCCACGCTTGGCGCGGCCGGCATGCAGGACGGTTTGACCCGGCTCGGACCGCTGATGCGGGCCGGCAAGCAGAGTCTCGCTGCGTACGGCCTCGACCTCGACCAGACCTTCGACAGTGTCGAGGCCACCCTCGAAAGCCAGAGCGGCGACGTCGCCCGGGTGCGCATGCGCTATCTGCTTGCGGGCCGCCCGGTGGACGCGGTGATCAACGTCGAACGCCACGGCGGCCGCTGGTTCGTCAGCGACTTCCTGCGCCATGCGCGCGAGGCCGCAGGTCCGCTGCCCGCGGCACCGTCCACCCCCTGAGCCGGCCGCCGCTCCAGCGGCCCCGCCCCACCACACGGGCATAATGCCGACGATGCCTGACCAACCCCATCTCCAGTTCCCGGGCGGCGACGCCGACCGGCGCCCCGAACCACGACCGGCGGACGCCGATGCCGCGCCCGGATCCCTGGCAGCCGGCTCCGGCGGCCCGGACACGGTCGGGGCCGCGGACGCGGCCAGCGCCGACGTGGACGCGGCGCACGGGTCGCGCACCGTGGGCGTCACTCCACCCGCGCCGCCGGTGCCGCTGGCCCCGCCACGCCGCGCGGCCCGGCGCCCGTGGTGGGCCGGGCTGCTCGAGCGGATCTTGCAGCCGTGGATCTCGCTGAAGGTGGAGCCGCAAGCGCCCGATGCCCTCGTCGATCACCGGCCCATCTGTTATGTGCTCGAGGACTACGGCCTGTCGAATGCGCTGATCCTGGAGCGCGCCTGCCGCGAATCCGGTCTGCCGTCGCCACTGCAGCCGCTGCCGGGCGATCCCCTGGGCCGCAAACGCGCCTATGTGGCGCTGTCGCGTCGCAACGCCGGCGGCGCGCTGGCGATGGCCACGGGCCAGCCGCAGTCGAAATCCACCCATTCCGAATCGCTGGCGCGCCTGCTCGAAGCGCATCGCCGCGACCCGGCGCTGGATGTCCAGGTGGTGCCGGTCTCGATCTTCGTCGGCCGCTCGCCCGACAAGAACAACGGCTGGTTCGCGGTGCTGTTCTCCGAGAACTGGACCATCGTCGGCCGGTTCCGACGCCTGCTGGCGATCCTGCTCAACGGCCGCGACACGCTGGTGCGTTTCGCCGACCCGGTCGACGTGCGCCCGCTGCTGGCCGAAGGCCTGGATGCCGAGCGCACCGTGCGCAAGCTCTCGCGCGTGCTGCGCACCCACTTCAACCGGGTGCGCGAGGCGATCATCGGGCCGGACCTCTCGACCCGCCGCCTGCTGGTCGACAAGGTGCTCTCCTCGCCGTCGGTCAAGGACGCGATCGCCGACCAGGCGCGGCGCGACAACAGCAAGCCCGAGGAGGCCTGGAAGAAGGCGCACGCCTACGCCTACGAGATCGCAGCGGACTATTCCCATCCGCTGGTGCGTTCGGCGAGCTTCCTGCTGACCACGGTCTGGAACCGCATCTTCCGCGGCGTGCTGGTCCACCACCTGGACCGCTTCAAGGAGGCCGCGCCCGGGCACGAGATCATCTACGTGCCCAGCCACCGCAGCCACATGGACTACCTGCTGCTGTCGTACCTGCTGTACGGCCGCGGCATCGTGCCGCCGCACATCTTTGCCGGCGTCAACCTCAACCTGCCCGTGATCGGCACCCTGCTGCGCAAGGGCGGCGCGTTCTTCGCCCGCCGCAGCTTCCGCGGCAATGCGCTGTATTCGGCGGTGTTCTCCGAATACATGGCGCAACTGGTGGGTGGCGGCTACTCGATCGAGTACTTCATCGAGGGCGGGCGCTCACGCACCGGCCGTCTGCTGCCGCCCAAGGGCGGCGCGCTGGTGATGACGCTGCGCGCCTACCTGCGCGAACCGCGCAAGCCGGTCCTGTTCCAGCCGGTGTACATCGGCTACGAGAAGCTGATGGAAGGCAGCAGCTATCTCGAGGAGCTGTCGGGCAAGGCCAAGAAGAAGGAATCGATCTGGCAGTTGCTGTGGAGCATCCCCAAGGTCCTGCGCAGCAATTACGGGCAGGTGGTGGTGAACTTCGGCGAGCCCATCCAGCTCAATGCAGTGCTGGCCGAGCTCGCGCCCGCATGGGACGGCCGGCCGATACCCGAGGACGAAAAGCCCGCATGGCTCGCCCACACGGTCGACGTGCTGGCCGAACGCATCCACGTCAACATCAACCGCGCCGCCGACGTCAATCCGATCAACCTGCTCGCGCTCGCGCTGCTGTCGACCCCGAAGCACGCGATGGGCGAGGCCGACCTGCTCGCGCAGATCGCGCTGTCGAAGCAGCTGCTGGTCGATGTGCCGTATTCGGACCGGGTCACGGTCACGCCGCACACCCCGAAGGAAATCGTCGCGCACGGCGAGGAGATCGGCGTGCTCGAGCGCGTCGCGCATCCGCTCGGCGACGTGTTCCGCGTCGACGACGAAACCTCGGTGCTGCTGACCTACTTCCGCAACAACGTGCTGCACCTCTATACCGCCTCGGCGTGGATCGCCTGCTGCTTCCTGCAGAACCGCCGCATGAGCCGGAACACGTTGCTGCGGCTGGGGCGGACGATGTACCCCTTCCTGCAGGCGGAGCTGTACCTGCCCTGGGACGAATACACCTTCGCCGAGCGCATTGCCCTGACGCTGGAAACCTTCGAGCGCGAAGGATTGCTCGAGCGCGTCAGCGACGACGATGACGGCGTCTACGCCCGCAATGCCGGCCAGACCGACGAGGTCTTCCGCCTGCGCGCGCTGAGCCACCCGCTGCAGCAGGCCTTCGAGCGCTACTACATCGCCATTTCCGTGCTCGCCAAGAACGGCCCCGGCACGCTCGGCGCCGGCGAACTCGAGAGCCTGTGCCAGCTCGCCGCCCAGCGCCTGTCCCTGCTCTATGCGCCGGCCGCGCCGGAGTTCTTCGACAAGTCCCTGTTCCGCGGCTTCATCCAGAAACTCCGCGAGCTCGGACTGGTCCGGCTCGACGGCAACAGCAAGCTGGTGTTCGACGAGCGCCTGACCCACTGGGCCAAGGACGCCAAGGTGATCCTGGGCCGCGAACTGCGGCACTCGATCGAGAAGGTGAGCCCGGAAGCGGTCAAGCCCGCCGACCCCGCGGCCGTCGCCGCCGGCTAGTACGATCCGCGAGCTGAGGTGCCCACGGAGCCTGTGTCGGACATG
>Ga0233369_1000450_pt1 | contig 17109 bp, 15 predicted proteins | sample ElkDunMinimDraft_26_FD_191537 | JGI IMG/M metagenome (GOLD analysis project Ga0233369, IMG submission 191537) | Fecal eukaryotic communites from dung pellets of Tule Elk in California, USA - Elk Dung D16 | ecosystem: Host-associated > Mammals > Digestive system > Large intestine > Fecal | place... | reverse complement strand
TGCGCGACGGTTCCTACGAGGACCGCTACGCCGATCCCGGCAGCGCGGTCACGATGCCCGACGCCACCGGCAACAGCCGGCTGCTGATTGCCGCCGACGGCACCAGCATCTACCGCATCGGTGATGGCGCCTCCGACGAGGGCGACCGCCCCTTCCTGGATCGCCAGAACCTCGCCGACGGCAGCACCGAGCGGCTGTTCCACTCGCAGGCGCCGTACTACGAGGCCCCGGTGGCGGTGCTCGATGCCCAGGCCACGCGGTTGTTGACCTCGCGCGAGACCCAGGTCGAACCGGCGAACTACGTCGTGCGCCGGGTCGATGCACCCGACGCGGCGCCGGTTGCGCTGACCGCATTCGAACATCCCACGCCGCAGCTGCGCGACGTGCAGAAGGAACTGGTGCGCTTCAAGCGCAAGGATGGCGTGGACCTCAGCGGCACGCTGTATCTGCCAGCCGGCTACGACGCCCGGCGCGACGGTCCGCTGCCGATGCTGATGTGGGCGTATCCGGGCGAGTTCAAATCCGCCGATGCCGCCAGCCAGGTCACCGACTCGCCACACCGCTTCAATGCGATCGGCTACTGGGGTCCGCAGGCGTTCCTGGCGATGGGGTATGCGGTGTTCGCCGACGTGTCGATGCCGATCATCGGTGAAGGCAACGCGGAGCCCAATGACACCTACATCGAGCAACTGGTGGCCAGCGCCGAGGCCGCGATCGACGAAGCGGTACGCCGCGGCGTGGCCGACCGTCACCGTGTCGCGATCGGCGGGCACTCCTACGGCGCGTTCATGACCGGCAACCTGCTGGCGCATTCGCGTCTGTTCGCGGCCGGCATCGCCCGCAGCGGCGCCTACAACCGCACGCTGACGCCGTTCGGTTTCCAGGCCGAGGAGCGCAACTACTGGCAGGCCCAGGACACGTATCTGAAGATGTCGCCGTTCAACTATGCCGGGCAGATCAAGGCTCCGATCCTGCTGATCCACGGCGAGGAGGACAACAATTCCGGCACGTTCCCGATGCAGAGCGAGCGCATGTTCGCTGCGATCAAGGGCCTGGGTGGCACGGCGCGTCTGGTGATGCTGCCCAAGGAGTCGCACGGCTACCGCGCGCGCGAGTCGATCCTGCACATGCTGCATGAAACGGAGGCGTGGCTGGACCGGCACGTCAAGAACCGCCCGGCGGACGCGGCGCGCTGAGCGGCGCTTCCGGTCACAGCGGCCTCTCCCGTCCGGGAGGCCGCTGCGCGCGGCACTGCGGCTGAGGGGGCGCGGGTTCCGGCGTCGTGAGTGCCTCATCCGCACTTCGCGCATCCTGCTCCGGGCCTGAGAGGCCTTAGGACCCGCGACAGGCGCGCGGTCCGCGCGTCGCGTTGTGCACGGTCACGCGCCCCACGCGATCAACGCGTGCAGCGCGCGGATCAGGCCCAGTCGGGCGCCGGCAGATCGGCAACGGCGCGGCGCATGCTCTCGTTCCAATGGCTGCGGATCGACTGCAGGTAGGCGTCGCCATCCTCGTAACGCCGCTGGATCTGCACCTCGAGACTGTCGCGGCGGTAGACCAGCAGATCGATCGGCGGGCCGACCGAGAGGTTCGAGCGGATCGTCGAATCGAACGACACCAGCGCGCATTTCGTCGCGGTGACCAGGTCGGTGCGCGAGGTGATCACCCGATCCAGGATCGGCTTGCCGAACTTGATCTCGCCGCTCTGGAAGAACGGTGTCTCCTTCGAGCTCTCGATGAAGTTGCCTTCCGAGTAGACCAGGAACAGGCGCGGCGCCTCACCGCGGATCTGGCCGCCGACGATGAACGAACCACTCGGATCGATACCGCTGTCGCGCAGGTAACTCTCGTCACGGGCGCGGATCTCGCGCATCGCATCCCCGACCACCTGCGCCACCTGGAACATCGACTGCGCATTGAGGATGCCGACGCGATCGGTCTCGTGGCGCGCGCGGTGTTCGATGAGGTTGAGCACGTTCTGCGTGAGCGAGAGGTTGCCTGCCGACAGCGTGACCACGACCCGGTCGCCCTGCTGGGCGAAGACCCGCAGTTTCCCGGCACGGCGGATGTGGTCCACACCGGCATTGGTACGCGAATCGGAGGCCAGTACGAGGCCTTCGTCGAGGTTCAAACCGATGCAGTAAGTCATAAGGTGCCGCGACAGCGCGCAATTGCAGCGTGCATTGTGCCCCGCGCGGGAGGGCAGCGACAGTTCAAGACGAACGCTGCCATTGTGACTGCGACATTCCGGGCGGCGAGAACGGCACTACTTCGGTGGTCATGAACTGGCGGTGGATCTCGTCGCCGAGTCGCGACAGCCTGCCCATCGTGTCCTGCAGCCACGGCTCCAGGCCGCCGGCGATGATCTCGTCGATACGCGCATAGCGGGCCTGCGCCGCAAGTGCGCCGGCCTGGCGCGCGACCTCGACCGATTCCCCGCCCGCGAGCGATTGCAGGACGCGGTGGATCGCGGCGACGCAGGCCTGCAGCGAGCGCGGGTTGTCGTCGTTGAGCAGCATCAGCGCGGCGACGCCGGCGGGGCTCACCGACTCGCGATACAGGCGGCGATAGGTTTCGAACGCCGAGAGCGCCTGAAGCAATGCGCTCCACTGGAAGTACTGGGTCGCATCGCGTACCTCGCCGGTCTCGGGCAGTTCTTCGTCGCTGCTGATCATGTCGAGCAGGCGGATCGACCAGTCCGCACGTTCGATGAAGGCACCCAGTTGCAGGAAGCGATAGCCCTCGCCGCGACCGAGGGTGCCGATGGTGATGCCGCGGAAGGCGGCCGAGCGGGTCTTCACCCATTCCAGCGCGTTGCTCAGGCCCTGCTGGCGCAGGCGCGTGGCATCGAAGCGGCGGATCTCCAGCCATGAACTGTTGAGATCCTCGTACATCTCGGCAGTGATCGCCACGCGCTGGGCGCGTGCGTTCTCGCGCGCCGTGCGCAGGCAGCTGTAGATCGATCCCGGGTTGTCGGGCGATAGCAGCAGATGCTGCACGACGCCTTCGGCATCGATCCGATCATGGCGCTGCAGGAAGGTCTCCACCAGGCCGAGCGAATCGAGCGCGCGGCGCCAGGGCGCCGCCTGCGCCTTGCCCCGGTCGAGGCGTTCGGGCAGCAGTGCAATGCGCTGGGCCATGTCGAGCAGGCGCGCGGTGTTCTCGGCGCGTTCGACATTGCGCGCTACCCAGTAGAGATCGTTTGCGGTGCGGCAGAGCATGGATCAGCGCCTGTGCGAAGGACCGGCCAGCGTGAAGCGGCCGGATACGGAGCGGGCAGACAGGCCATCGCGACCTGCGGTGCGCGACGGCGGGACGGGGGCAGGGGGCACGACAGGCCGGCGACTCATACTTCCATCACCCAGGTGTCCTTGGTGCCGCCGCCCTGCGAGGAGTTCACCACCAGCGAGCCTTCACGCAGCGCGACGCGGGTCAGGCCGCCAGGCACCACGTGGATGCGGCGGCCGCTCAGGATGTAGGGGCGCAGATCAATATGCCGCGGCGCGAGGCCGCTCTCGACGTAGGTGGGGCAGGTGGACAGCGACAACGTCGGCTGGGCGATGTAGTTGCCGGGGTCGGCGAGGATGCGGGCCCGGAATTCCTCGATCTCCGCCTTCGTGGAAGCGGGCCCGACCAGCATGCCGTAGCCGCCGGCGCCGTGCACTTCCTTGACCACCAGCTCGGGCAGGTGTTCGAGGGTGTATTTGAGATCGTCGGGGTTGCGCAACTGCCAGGTCGGCACGTTGTGCAGGATGGGTTCTTCGCTGAGGTAGTAGCGGATCATCTCCGGCACGTAGGGATACACCGACTTGTCGTCGCCGACACCGGTGCCCGGCGCGTTGGCGAGGGTCACGTTCCCGGCGCGGTACGCGCCGAACAGCCCGGAGACGCCGAGCATGGACTCGCGCCGGAACACGGTGGGATCGAGATAGTCGTCGTTGATGCGGCGGTAGATCACATGCACGCGCTGGGCGCCGCGCGTGGTCTTGGCGTAGACCATGTCGTCCTGGACGAACAGATCGGCGCCTTCCACGAGCTCCACGCCCATCTGCTGGGCCAGGAAGGCGTGTTCGAAATACGCCGAGTTCGCCGCGCCCGGGGTCAGCACCGCCACCACCGGGTTGTCGACGTTGGCCGGCGCGCACTGGCGCAGGACCTCGAACAGCGCGTCGGGATAACGCTCGACCGGCGCGATCTGCTGGCGGGCGAACAGTTCGGGGATCAGCCGCGCCATCATCCGCCGGTTCTCGAGCATGTAGGACACACCCGAGGCCACGCGCAGGTTGTCCTCCAGCACGTAGTACTCGCCGTCGCCGGCGCGCACCAGATCGATGCCCGACACGTGCGAGTAGGTGTTGCAGGCCACCTTCAGGCCCTGCATCTCCTTGCGGTATTCGCTGTTGGCCAGCACGAGTTCGGACGGGATGCGGCGGTCGCGCAGGATGCGCTGTTCGCCGTAGATGTCGCCAAGGAACAGGTTCAGTGCATGCACCCGCTGGCGCAACCCGGCTTCGAGCATCTTCCACTCGTGGGCGGGGAGAATGCGCGGGACGATGTCGAACGGAATCAGGCGCTCGTTGCCGGACTCTTCGCCGTAGACCGAGAACGTGATGCCGACCCGGTGGAAGGACACCTCGGCCTCGAGCCGCTTGTGCGCCACCTGTTCGTCGGGAGTCACCTGGAGCCAGTCGTCGAAGCCGTGGTAATGGGGGCGCACCTGCCCCTGGGCATCGTGCATCTCGTCGTAACTGGGCGGCATCGTCAGTCGGGCTCCGTGGGCTTGCGGGCGGAGCTGTGCTGCGCCCCGATACAGCATGCGAACTCGGCGATGCACACGAAGTGAGGGCATCCGCCAGACGCGGAACGGGCCGCTTGCGCGGCCCGTCCGGTAACGCCCATGTGCCACGGCAACCGCCGTGGCGCGATGTCACTTCAGCTTCGCATCCGTGCGCAGCGCGTCGGCGCGGTCGATCTTTTCCCACGAGAACGCGGTCGCGGTGTGCCGCTCGCCGGCGCCGTCGACGTAGCTCACGTCCTGCGGCTTGCGGCCGAAGTGACCATAGCTGGCGGTGCGCTGATAGACCGGGTGGATCAGGTCCAGCATCTGGATGATGCCGTAGGGGCGCAGGTCGAAATGCTTGCGGATCAGCTTTTCGATCTTCTCGTCCGGAATCTTGCCGGTGCCGAACGTGGTGACCGAGATGGAGGTCGGCTCGGCCACGCCGATCGCGTAGGAGACCTGCACTTCGCAACGGTCGGCCAGGCCGGCGGCGACGACGTTCTTGGCGACGTAGCGCGCGGCGTAGGCGGCCGAGCGATCGACCTTCGACGGATCCTTGCCCGAGAACGCGCCACCACCATGGCGCGCCCAGCCGCCGTAGGTGTCGACGATGATCTTGCGCCCGGTCAGGCCGCAGTCGCCGACCGGTCCGCCGATGATGAACTTGCCGGTCGGGTTGATATGGAACTTGGTGCCCTTGTGCAACCACTTCGCCGGCAGCACGGGCTTGATGATCTCCTCGCGCACGGCTTCGACCAGGTCCTTCTGCTTGACGCCCGGATCGTGCTGCGTCGACAGCACCACGGCATCGATCGCGGTGGCGACGCCGTTCTCGTAACGCAGCGTCACCTGCGACTTGGCGTCGGGCCGCAGCCACGACAGCGGAGAGTTCTTCTTCTTGCGGACCTTGGCCTGCTGCTCGACCAGACGGTGCGAGTAGTGGATGGCCGCGGGCATGAATTCCGAGGTCTCGTTGGTGGCGTAACCGAACATCAGGCCCTGGTCGCCAGCGCCCTGCTGCTCGGGATGCTTGCGGTCCACGCCCTGGTTGATGTCGGGCGACTGCTTGCCGATCAGGTTCAGAACGCCGCAGGTCTCGCCGTCGAAGCCGACGTCGGAACTGTTGTAGCCGATGTCCAGGATCACCTTGCGGGTAAGCGCCTCGAGATCGATCCACGCGCTGGTGGTGACTTCGCCGGCGACGATCGCCACGCCCGTCTTGACCAGGGTTTCGCAGGCCACGCGCGCGCGCTTGTCCTGGGCGAGGATCGCATCGAGCACGGCGTCGGAAATCTGGTCGGCGATCTTGTCCGGGTGGCCTTCGGAGACCGACTCGGAGGTGAAGAGATAGCTGGACATCAGGCCTATATCCCTATATTCGGATGAAAAGATGGCCGGCAATCATACAGAGCAGCCGGCGGAATTGCATTGTGGGCTGCGCAGGATTGCAGCGCGGTTAAGCGCGATTACGGCGCAGGGACCAGTGTCATCACGCCGTGCGGCGGCTGCAACCGCAGCGATCGGGCGCAGTTGCCGGCCGCCGCGCGGACGCGACAGGCCCACATGGGCGCAGGGGACGTGATCTGCAGGCTGACGCGCTGGTGCCACGCGCCGCGCCGGCAGCGTGCGCCGGGTTCCGCGTGCAGGCCCACTGTGGGCGGCTTTCGCAGCGGCACATCCTGGCTCGGCTTCGCCCGTCCCGCGCCCGGCAGGCACGGCTGTTTGCCAAGGGAACTCCCGGTGCGGTGCGACGGTTACGCCGGCGGGGCGCGGAAGGCTTTGCGCCGGCAAGTCGTCCGACCGATGGGCCGGGTTGTCCGGCGGCGTCGTCTGCGGCCAGATCCGTCGCGCGGCGCCGGTCGGGCACGCCGGTGCTCTACGCGACGACTGTGTGAGGGATTCGACGCTTGCCGCACTCGCCGAAGCGTCAGACGGCAGCCTCCAGCCTGCGTCTGATTCTTCGGGGCGAAGGGCGCCGGAGCTGCCTGCCCATGCACCGAGCCGAACGGCCAGTCCGTGTCGCGCGCCGCCCACGCGGCAGCCTCGTGTCGTTAGCGGCTGCTAGCATCGGTCGATGGATTCGTTCACCCAGATCGTGCTCGGCGCTTCGGTGGCCGCGGCTGTCGTTCCTGCCACTGATCGCCGCGCCGCGCTGGCTGCCGGCGCCGTCCTGGGCACCTTGCCCGACCTCGATGGCATCCCGATCGCGTTGATGACCGACAACCCGGTGCTGCGCATGACCCTGCATCGCGGGCTCACGCATTCGCTGCTGGTGTTGCCGTTGATCGCGGTGGCGATCTGGTGGCTGTTCAAGCGTTTCGGCAAGGGACGCGTCGCGGCATCGCCGGTGCGCTGGTTCTGGGCGATAGCGCTTGCATTGATCACGCACCCGCTGCTCGATGCGTTCACCGTCTACGGCACGCAGCTGTGGTGGCCGCTGCGGCCACCGCCGGCAATGTGGTCGAGCCTCTTCATCATCGATCCGCTGTACACCATCGGGTTGCTGGCAGGCGTGCTGGTCGCGCTGTTTGCAGGGGCGCGACCGCTCGGCAAGCGCGCGCTGGTGTTCGGCCTGGCGCTGAGTACCGCGTACATCGGCTGGTCACTGGTCGCCAAGACCATCGTCGACCGCGAGGCAGAGCGCAGTCTGGCGGCCATGGGGCTGGCGGATGCGCGGCGTTTCTCGGTGCCGATGCCGGCCAATACCGTGTTGTGGCGTGTGGTGGCGATGACCACCGACGGATATGTCGAAGGCTTCCGCTCGCTGGTCGCCGATCAGGGCCCCATGCGCTTCACGGCCTACGCCTCGGACACCCGCGCCTTGCACGCCAATGCCGGGCTGCCGGCGGTGCGGCGTCTCGCGTGGTTCAACCATGGGTTCATGGGCGCGACCGTGGTCGATGGCCGGCTGCAGCTCAGCGACCTGCGCATGGGCGCCGAGCCGGACTACCTGTTCCGCTTCACGGTGGCCGAGCGCGCCGACGGCGACTGGCGCGCGGTGCCGCCGGTGCAGGCCGGCATGCCGCGTGACATCGCCGGCACCTTGCGGGCGACGTGGGCGCGGATCTGGCACGAACCCGCAGTGCCGGGCCTCGGCAGCGAAGAGGCTGTCGAGGTGCGCTGAGGGGAGGGCGCGTCCGCCCGCTGCGGGCGCGCAAGCATCCCGGGCGTGGACATCATCGTCAGTAGGAGATCGCGCACCCCGGGGCAGGCGCCCGGGTCAGGCTGCGAGCGTCGGCCGGATGTCGCCCGCGATCAGCGCGTCGAAGTACTCGTGCGTCAGCGCGATCTGTGCTTCGGCCGTCTCGGCGCGGTTGACCACCTTGCGGAATGCCGCGTTCTCCGGCCGATCCTTGGCGTACCAGCCCAGATGCTTGCGCGCGATGCGCACGCCCGAAGCCTCGCCATAGAAGGCATGCAGCGCGGCGAGATGGCCGAGCAGGATGTCGCGGATCTCGGGCAGCGCAGGTGGCGGCAGATGCGTGCCCGAACTCAGGTAGTGGGCGATCTCGCGGAAGATCCACGGCCGCCCCTGCGCGGCGCGGCCGACCATCACCGCATCGCAGCCCGTGTGGCGCAGCACCGCCAGTGCCTTCTCCGGCGAGTCGATGTCGCCGTTGGCGAGCACCGGGATCGACAGTGTGGCCTTGATCGCGGCGATCGTGTCGTACTCGGCAGTGCCGGTGTAATGCTGGTCGCGGGTGCGGCCGTGCACGGCCAGCGCGGCGATGCCGGCGTCCTCGGCGATCCGCGCGATCGCCGGCGCATTGCGGTGCTCTGCGCACCAGCCCGTGCGGATCTTCAGCGTCACCGGGACGTCGACCGCGCGCACCACCGCGTCGAGAATCCGCGCGACCAATGCCTCGTCCTGCATCAGCGCCGAACCCGCCCACGCATTGCAGACCTTCTTGGCCGGGCACCCCATGTTGATGTCGATGATCTGCGCGCCGTGGTCGACGTTGTAGCGCGCGGCGTCGGCCAGCATCGCCGGCTCGGTACCGGCGATCTGCACGCCGACAGGGGCCGGCTCACCGGCGTGGTCCATGCGTCGCAGCGACTTTTCGGTCTGCCAGAAACGCGGGTCGCTGATCGTCATCTCCGACATCGCCAGACCGGCGCCCAGCCGTTTGCACAGCTGCCGGAACGGCTTGTCGGTGACCCCGGCCATCGGGGCCAGGACCACGTTCGGTTCGATGCGATAGGGGCCGATCTGCATGGGGCTATTGTCGCCGATCGGCGACATGCGGGCCGCGTACGGCCGATTTGCGGCGTTCAGCCGCCGGGGGTGAGCCGCGGCATCGCCGATGCGGCGCCGACGTGTTCGGTCGACAGGCCGGCGTAGCGATTGGCGAACCGCACGTGCGCGGCAAACGGCTGCGCGGGCGTGGCGGCATAAGCGGCTGCAAGGGCGCCGTTGAAGGCATCGCCGGCGCCGGTGGTATCGACCGGTTCCACCTTTTCGGCGGCCACGCGGTAGAACGGCGCGTCGTCGCCGCGCAGCAGGTCTTCCCGGTGCGAGACGAAGGCGCCGGCAGCACCGAGCGTGATTACCACCGTGCCGCGCGGCAGCAGGGTGCGGCACAGGCGGTGCAGCTGCGCGTCGGGCGCGCCTGCGATCGCGTCCCTGTCGATGCGATGGCTGGTGTGGCGTTCCAGCAGCGCGGCGAACTCGGTTTCGTTCGGTGTGAGGATGTCGGCCGCGGCCAGCAGTTCGCGCAGGCACTGCGCGTTCGCCGGCGCGGGATTGAGCATGGTGATGGTGCCCGCGGCGCGCGCCAGGCGCATCGCTTCGAGCACGCTGTCGAGCGGCGACTCGAGCTGCGACAGCAGGACGCGGGCGCCGGCGAGCGCGGCGGCCTGCCGCCCCAGCCATGCGACGCTGAGATCTGCGTTGGCACCGGCGCCGATGACGATGGTGTTCTGGCCGGCTTCGTCGACATAGATGCCGGCTGTACCGGTCGGCTGGGCGCTGTCGTGCACGCGCAGGTCGATGCCCTCGGCCTTGGCCAGCGCTCGCGCCTGGCGGCCCCCGTCGTCGTCGCCAAGTGCGCACAGCAGGCCCGTCTGCGCACCTGCGCGCGCGGCCGCGATCGCCTGGTTGAAGCCCTTGCCGCCGGGGCCGGTGTGGTAGCGGCCGCTCAGCGTTTCGCCCGGACGCGGCAGCGTGGCGCAGTTCCACACATGGTCGACATTGAACGACCCGACGACGACGACATGGCTCACGCGCACATTCCCCTGTTCTGCATCCGCTCGCGCGACTTCAGAAAGAATCGAAATCAGGCGCCGACGTAGGTCAGCACGCCGGCAATGGTAGCCGTCATCAGCGTGGCAATCGTGCCGCCGAGCACCGCGCGCAGGCCGAAGCGCGCGAGGTCCTGGCGGCGGTCGGGCGCGAGCCCGCCGATGCCGCCGATCTGGATCGCGATGGAGCTGAAGTTGGCGAAGCCGCACAGCGCATAGGTCGCGATCAGGCGGCCCTGCTCGCTGAGCGTCACGCCGTCGACGCGGCCGTTGACGATGTCGGCCAGCTGCAGGTACGCGACGAATTCGTTGATGACGATCTTCTGACCGATCAGCGAGCCGACCACCGACGCGTCCTGCCACGGCACGCCGATCAGCCAGGCGATCGGGGCGAGCACGAAGCCGAAGATCGTCGCCAGATTGGTGGGTTTGCCGATGGCCTCGGCCAGGCCGGTGACCTCGCCGATCCACTCGAGCGGGTAGTTCACCATCGCGATCAGTGCGATGAAGGCCAGCAGCATCGCGCCGATGTTCAGCGCCAGGCGCAGGCCGTCACCAGCGCCGGCGGCTGCCGCGTCGATGACGTTGCTGGTGGTCTTCTCGACCTCCATCTTCACCGTGCCGCGGGTCAGCGGATCAGCGGTTTCGGGAATCAGGATCTTGGCGATGACCAGTGTCGCCGGCGCGGCCATGATCGATGCGGCCAGCAGATGCTTGGCGTAGAACGCCTGCTCTTCGGGGTTGCCGCCGCCGAGCATGCCGACGTAGGCGGCCAGCACGCCGCCGGCGATGTGCGCCATGCCGCCGATCATCATCGTGATGAGCTCGGATTCGGTCATCCGCGAGATGTAGGGGCGCACGGTCAGCGGCGCCTCGGTCTGGCCGATGAAGACACTGGCGCAGACGCTCGTGGTCTCGGCGCCGGACACCCGCATCACCCTGGTGATCGCCGATGCCATGACGCGCACGATGAACTGCATGATGCCCAGGTGGTACATCACGCCCATCAGCGCGGCGAAGAAGATGATCGTCGGCAACACCTGGAAGGCGAAGATGAAGCCGTAGGTCTCGATGTTCATCAGGCTGCCGAAGATGAACTCCGAGCCGGCATTGACGAACGAGAGAACCTTGACGAAGCCGTGGCCGAGCGCGTCGAACACCTCGCGACCGCCGGGCACGCGCAACACCACCGCAGCGAAGGCGATCTGCAACGTCACACCGGTGGCGACGAGCTTCCAGTCGACCCTGCGCTTGTTGTTGGAGAACAGCCACGTGATCGCGAGCAGCACGGCCAATCCAAACAGGCCGAAGCCGATCCGCGTCAAGTCATCCATCGTGGCCCCCGGGCCATTCGCCAAGTCGCGCAGCCTAGTGCAGCGGGCCGGCCCGGGCAACCATAGTGGGCGTGAAAGTCCTGTCATTCAGGCCCCATGCGCCTCCGCACGGCCGCGGCCCCCCGCGCCTGGCCTGTGCAAGCGCCGACCTGCGCCGCCCGGGCAGAGCGGATGCGTCGCGCACAGGCCGGAAATCCGGTGGGCCTCCGGTCTGGCCCGGGAACACCCCGGAGGCCACGCGGCCGGCCGAAAGCCGGCAGCATGCGGTGGACCCGGACGGTCGAGTCGCTCCCATGCGCCGCCGGCCGGACCGCAGCACTCCCGGTCACCTATCCGCGCAGGGGCTCGTCGTCTTTGAACATCGTCTGCACAGGCAATGCGTCGCCGCGGGCTCCCGGGGGCGCCGGCGCGGGTCGACACCGGCTTGAGCCGCCCAAACCGCTCGGGCAGCTTCAAGGCCACCGAGCGCTTTTCTCGGCGCGAACCATTGAACTGGCGCCTCGCGTGCTGCAGCCGCCGCGCCCGCTGGCCGGTCTTCAGATCATGGCGGGAGCGTCTCGCAGCTAGGTGCAGCGACGGCCGTCATCATCGCCAGCAGCATCAGGCGCTCGACCCGGGCGTCCCGCAGCCGGGAGGCATACTGGTCCACCCGTCCGTCGCCTGTTCCAGGAGTCTCCATGCAGTATCGCCGTCTCGGATCTTCCGGCCTGCAGTTGTCCGCCGTGTCGTTGGGTGCCTGGGTCACCTTCGGCAGCCAGATCGGCCGCAGCGAAGCACGCGAGCTCGTGGCGACCGCGTGGGACCACGGCGTGAACTTCTTCGACAATGCCGAAGGCTATGCCAATGGCGCGGCCGAGCAGGTCATGGGCGACGTCATCGCCGACCTGCGTCTGCCGCGCGACGGCTACTGCGTCTCGAGCAAGGTGTTCTTCGGCGCCGCCGCCGACCCGCGCCCCACCCAGCGTGGCCTGTCGCGCAAACACGTGCGCGACGCCTGCGACGCGGCATTGAAGCGTCTGCGGGTCGAGCATCTCGACCTCTACTTCTGCCATCGGCCCGATCCGGACACGCCGGTCGCCGAAACGGTCTGGGCGATGGACACGCTGATCCGGCAGGGCAAGGTCCTGTACTGGGGCACGTCGGAATGGCCGGCGACGCTGATCCGCGAGGCTGCGCAGATCGCCCGCACGCATCACCTGCACGGCCCGACCATGGAGCAGCCCGAGTACAACCTGCTGAAGCGGGCCCGCGTGGAACTGGAATACGCGCCGCTGTACGCGGAACTCGGACTGGGCACCACGGTGTGGTCGCCGCTGGCCTCGGGTCTGCTGACCGGCAAGTACACCGGGGGCGTGCCTGCGGACAGCCGCCTCGCCCAGCCGGAACTCGCCTGGCTGAAGCGCAGTGTCCTGGGCGATAACGACGGCGAGCGGCTCACGCGTGCAGGCCGTTTCGCCGCGCTCGCCGCCGAGCTTGGTGTGGCGCCCGCGCCACTGGCGATCGCCTGGTGCCTGACCAATCCCCACGTGTCCACCGTCCTGCTTGGCGCCAGCCGCACCGCGCAGCTGGTCGAGAACCTCCAGGCGATCGAGCTGCTGGATCGTTTCGACGAGGCGACCTGGCGGCGCCTCGAAGCAGCCACGAGCGCTTGAGGGTGCACTTGACCAGTTAATGAGAATCACTATCATCGAACCTCCGATCGGAGGATTCCGCCATGCGTGCAAGCCCGTTCCAGGATGCAGCCGTCTCCCGTGATGCCCGCGATGGCCGGAACGTCCATACGTTGACCCAGGCACCCCAGGTGCCGCAGCTCGACAGCGTGCAGTTGCTCGGCGGACATCGCGAGCTCTGCATCCGCCATGGCAACGAGGTCTATCGGCTGCGCCATACCCGCAACGACAAGCTGATCCTGACCAAGTAATTCCAGGCTGAGCCCGTTTGCCGGGCCGCCTGCTCGAGCATCCTGTCCTGGCGCGCGATCGATGGGCACACGCATGCGCCGGTGCGTGGGGCGCAGCCCCGGGATACGCGTCCGTTCGCAGGCCTGCACATCAGGATCAGGGTGCACGGCATGGCCTCGCGCCGGCCTTCGCAGAAGGTGCAGGCCATCGGGGACGGCGACGTCACTGCCTCCGGATCGGTGCGCTACGGCTCCTGGGTACACCACGGACAACCGGGCATGCGTCCAGCGCCGCCCCGGAGTGCGCGGCGGGGCCGGCGCCTATACTCGGGCCGGCGGCATCAGCCGACCAATACAGGGAGAGAAAGAATGGGGACAGGACTGTTTCTTGCGGTGGTGCTGGCGTTCGCCGGCGTCGTCGTGTTGTTCAAGACCGTGCGCATGGTGCCGCAGGGCTTCGAATGGACCGTCGAGCGTTTCGGCAGGTACACGCATTCAATGACGCCAGGCCTGCATTTCCTGGTGCCGATCGTCTACGGCGTCGGTCGCAAGATCAACATGATGGAACAGGTGCTCGACGTGCCGAGCCAGGATGTGATCACCCGCGACAATGCGGTGGTGCGCGTGGACGGCGTGGTGTTCTTCCAGGTGCTGGACGCGGCCAAGGCCGCATACGAGGTCTCGAATCTCGAAATCGCCACGATCGCGCTGGTGCAGACCAACATCCGCACCGTGATCGGCTCGATGGATCTCGACGAATCGCTGAGCAACCGCGAGACGATCAACGCTCAGCTGCTCAATGTCGTCGACCAGGCGACCAATCCCTGGGGCATCAAGGTCACCCGAATCGAGATCCGCGACATCCAGCCGCCCCGCGACCTCATCGATTCGATGGCCCGGCAGATGAAGGCCGAGCGCGAGCGTCGTGCGGTGATTCTCGAGGCGGAAGGCCATCGCAGCTCGGCGATCCTGCGCGCCGAGGGCGAGAAGCAGGCGGCGATCCTCGAGGCCGAAGGCCAGAAGGAAGCGGCGTTCCGCGAGGCCGAAGCGCGCGAGCGCCTGGCCGAGGCCGAGGCCAGGGCTACCGAGATGGTGTCCAACGCGATCGCCCAGGGTGACGTGCAGGCGATCAACTACTTCGTGGCGCAGAAGTACGTCGAGGCGTTCAAGGAACTGGCGACCGCGCCCAACCAGAAGTTCGTGCTGATGCCGATGGAGACCAGCGGCATCATCGGTTCGATCGCCGGCATCGGCGAACTCGCCCGCGAAGCCTTGAGCAACCAGAAGTCGTCGCCACGCGCGGTGTCTCCGATGCCGCCACGCCCGGGCTTCTGACATGGACTGGCTGCGTTGGGACGTCGTGGGCTGGGGGGCGATCGCGCTGCTGCTGATGGCGGCCGAGACCCTGGTGCCCGGTGCATTCCTGCTGTGGATGGGCTTTGCCGCGGCGGCCGTGTTCCTGATCACCTTGTTCGCACCTGGCCTCAGTCTGCTGGTGCAGGTGGCGCTGTTCGTGGTGCTGAGCTTCCTGTCGGTGCTCGCGTACCGCACCTGGTTCCGGGGCCGCGAACCGCAGAGCGACCATCCCACCTTGAACCGCCGCGCATCGCAGCACATCGGTCGCGTGGTGCCACTCGACCAGCCGATCGTCGCCGGTCGTGGCCGGATCAAGATCGGCGACGCGTTCTGGATCGTGGAGGGTGCCGACCTGCCGGCGGGCACGCCGGTCCGCGTGGTCGGGACGGACGGCGTCAACCTGCACGTCGAGTTGGCCTGACGGTCATCCGGCCGGGGCCAGGCGCGCTGCCTGGCTCCGGCTGCAGAGGCGGCCCGGGCCTGCTGGTGGCCGCCGACCTGCGATAATCCCGGCTTTCCGCAAGTGAGCCGGCAGATGACGCGCAAGACGATCCTCAACGATGCCCACCGCGCCCTCGGCGCGCGCATGGTCGATTTCGGCGGTTGGGACATGCCGCTCAATTACGGTTCGCAGATCGAAGAGCACCACCACGTGCGTCGGGACGCCGGCATGTTCGACGTCAGCCACATGACTGTGGTCGATCTGCGGGGCGCCGGGACCCGCGAGTTCCTGCGCAAGCTCGTCGCCAACTCCGTCGACAAGCTCAAGGTCCCCGGCAAGGCGCTCTACACCTGCATGCTGACCCCCGAGGGCGGCATCATCGACGACCTGATCATCTACTTCATGGCCGACGACTGGTTCCGCCTGGTCGTCAACGCGGCCACCCGCGAAAAGGACCTGGCGTGGATCGCATCGCAGGCCGACGGGTTCGATGTCGTCGTCACCGAGCGTCCCGAGCTGGCGATGATCGCGGTGCAGGGTCCGAAGGCACGGGAGATCGTCGCCGGCCTGCTCGGCGAAGCCGATGCGGCAAAGGTCGGCAAGCTCGGCCGGTTTGCCGCCGCGGCGATCAACGGCACCGCGTTCGGCGATCTGTTCGTCGCCCGTACCGGTTACACCGGCGAGGACGGTTTCGAGATTGTCGTCGAGGAAGCGCATGCGACTGCGCTGTGGACTGCGCTGCATGCAGCAGGCGTCGCCCCGGCCGGCCTCGGTGCGCGCGACACGCTCCGTCTCGAAGCAGGCTTGGCCCTGTATGGCCAGGACATGGACGAGACCGTCTCGCCCTACGAGGCGGCGCTCGGCTGGACGGTCGCGCTCGACGAAGGTCGCGCATTCAACGGACGCGCGCTGCTCGAGACGCAGGCGGGCGGGGCGCCGCGTCAGATGATCGGACTGGTGATGGACGACAAGGGCGTGCTGCGCCATGGCCAGACCGTGACCACCGCGAACGGTGCCGGCGAGATCCTCTCGGGCACGTTCTCGCCGACGATCGGCAAGGCGATCGCATTCGCACGCGTACCCGCAGGCGAGCCCGGCGCTGTGACCGTCGACATCCGCGGCCGCCAGGTGCCGGTGCGCGTGGTGAAGTTTCCTTTCGTACGCAACGGTCAGCCCGCCGACGGCGTCTGATGCGCGCCGCGCGCGATCGTCGCTACACTAGCCTCCTCTTCCCGACAGCACGCGTTCCCGGAGCCGACCATGAGCGAAATCCCAGGCGACCTGAAGTTCCTGAAGTCCCACGAATGGGTCCGTATCGAAGGTGACGGCAAGGTCACCGTCGGCATTTCCGATCACGCCCAGGGCCTGCTCGGCGATCTGGTCTATGTGGAGCTGCCCGCGGTCGGCGAGACGGTCGAAGCCGGAAACGGCGTCGCGGTGGTCGAGTCGGTGAAGGCTGCGTCCGACGTCTATGCGCCGGTGTCGGGCACGATCACCGCGGTCAACGAAGCGCTGGCCGACAAGCCGGAGACGATCAACGAGGACGCCTTCGGCGAAGGCTGGCTGTTCGTCATTGAACTCAGCGAGCCCGAGCAGCTCAACGAGCTGTTGCCCCCGGACGAGTACAGTGAATTGCTCGAGGGCGAGGAAGACTGAGACGTCGCAAGACGTGGAGTATCCGGACCGGCGCGTTCCGCAAGGAACGCGCCGGTTTCTTTTGGGCGATCGCTCGCTGCGGGTCGATGCGGAACGGCGTCGTCGATCGGGCGATGACGACGCATGCGATCAATGGTTCGCGAACCCCGAACGTCTTTCGAAGGCTGCGCATTTTTCGCGCAAACCGATCCTGCAGCCGCGCAAAGCCTTGGCATTCGTCATCGCATGATTTACGTAGCGGTAGGTTCGGTGATGGTTTTTTCACCGCGCTGGAATCAGCCTTGGCTGCGTCGGGCTCGGCTCGGAAATTTGCAGGCGTTGCGAAGTTGATGCCTTGTTTTGTGGTGTTTCGCAAAAGCGGCTTCGCGTAGTGCGTGCACCGCGAGGTCCTGTGCGATGC
>Ga0233369_1000448_pt1 | contig 17160 bp, 10 predicted proteins | sample ElkDunMinimDraft_26_FD_191537 | JGI IMG/M metagenome (GOLD analysis project Ga0233369, IMG submission 191537) | Fecal eukaryotic communites from dung pellets of Tule Elk in California, USA - Elk Dung D16 | ecosystem: Host-associated > Mammals > Digestive system > Large intestine > Fecal | place... | reverse complement strand
TCGGGCATTAATAAGGATAATAATTTACGTTCGGCAGCTTGCAAGTGTGTACTATTTTAAAAACACTAAACTAACTATTTTTTCAATTCCCCCCAAGAATTCTGCTTGATCCAAGACATTTAATAGGTTATGGAAATAGCGTAAAAAGAAAAAGAGAGCTACAAAATTTGTAACTCTCTTTATGTTGTCCGACCTGGATTCGAACCAAGACAAACAGTACCAAAAACTGTCGTACTACCCTTATACTATCGGACAATCATCAAAATGACTTTCTAAAAAAGATTAGATCTTCATTTCTTGTGCAAAGATATAAACTCCAATCAAAAAGCCAAAATATTTTTATTTTTTTATTTTTTGTAAACAAAAAAGAGAGTTACAATTGTAACTCTCTTTCGTTGTCCGACCTGGATTCGAACCAAGACAAACAGTACCAAAAACTGTCGTACTACCCTTATACTATCGGACAAACACGATCAAACTTTATGTGTCGTTGTTTCCTTGTTTGACGATGCAAATATACGCTGATTTTTCAACCCAACAAATTTTTTTGACTCCAAATTTGTATCTCTGTTGATTTTCAATGGAATATTTTTTCACTCACTTGATGGCAGGATTGATTTTTGGTGCGATAAAGTGTAAAGCTGTGTTAAAATGTCATTTATTTATTCATTTGTAGAAATGTATTCCTTATTTTCGAAGCGAGTTTGTAAACAGACAACAGTTTATGACTTGATTTGGATAGATTATATGTTTCTAATCAAATAACAAGTAATTTATTAAAATCAATTATTCTATAGCGCAATATACATATATGATGAATTACAATAAGATTAACAATCTGCTAGGATGGCTTTGTGCTATTGTAGCAACACTTGTTTATGTCGTTACTGCTGAGCGAACAGCGAGCTGGTGGGACTGTGGTGAGTTTATCGCTTCAGCCTATAAGATGCAAATTGTGCATCAACCTGGTGCTCCTTTGTTCTTGATGATCCAAAACATATTTTCAAATATGGCGATGGGTGACAAATCGCAACTCGCATATTGGATGAACGTAGGTTCTGCTGTCAGTTCGGGATTGACAATTCTCTTTTTGTTTTGGTCTATCACGGCTTTAGGGCGCAAAATATTTCTAGGCAATGCAAATCATACGACTTCTCTGACTTCAACACAAACAATAGTCGTGATGGGAGCTGGTTTAGTCGGTGCATTAGCATATGCTTTTTCAGATACATTTTGGTTTTCTGCTGTAGAATCCGAAGTATATGCCATGTCTTCTTTATGTACGGCTGTAGTATTTTGGGCGATATTGAAGTGGGAAGTACGTGCAGATGAAGAAGGTGCTGATCGTTGGTTGATCTTCATTGCTTATGTAATGGGATTATCTATCGGTGTCCATTTATTGAATTTATTGGTAATACCTGCTATTGCGTTAGTTATATATTTCAGAAAAACGAAACAAGTAACCAAGGGAGGTGCTTTAAAAGCATTTTTGCTGGGTGTTGTGGTGTTAGGCTTTATCTTATGGGGTGTTATACAGTTCTTGATTAAGTTTGCTGCCTTTACTGATTTATTCTTTGTGAATACTTTAGGATTGGGATTTGGTACAGGAGTTACGTTCTTTGCTTTATTGGTGTTGGGTGGTTTAATTTTCGGAATCTGGTATTCGATCAAAAAAGTAAAGCCAATCTTGAATATTGCTTTAGTTTCTTTGGGTTTCATAATCTTCGGATACAGTTCTTTTGCGATGATTACTATTCGTGCAAAAGCTGATCCTACGTTAAATAATTCCGATCCGGATAATGCGTTTACTTTCTTAAGTTACCTTAACCGCGAACAATACGGTGATGAGCCTTTGTTTAAAGGAAAGTATTTTGATGCAAAACCAACTGATGCTTTTGATGCTGGAAATGTATACCGCAAAGACAAGGATAAGTACGTTGTTGCTCGTAAAAAGACAAAATATAGTTACGATAGTGAAACAATTTTCCCTCGTATTTACTCAGATAGAGGAGAACATGCGAATTTTTATAGACAATATTTGAATTTGGGACCAGAAGAAAAACCTACATTTTCAGACAACTTGAAATTCTTCTTTGGATATCAAATTGGACATATGTACTTCCGTTATTTCATGTGGAATTTCGTAGGTAGACAGAATGATGTACAAGGTCATGGCTCTACGTTAGAAGGGAACTGGATTTCGGGTATCACTCCAATTGATAATATGCTAGTAGGCGGACAAAATGCTTTGCCAACTTCGGAGAAGGAAAATCCTTCGCGCAATACATACTTCTTCCTACCTTTTATTCTTGGAATAATAGGTGCGTATTGGCATTTTGGTAAAAAACAGAAAGATGCTTTAGTCGTGATGCTTTTGTTCTTCTTCACGGGTTTGGCGATTGTATTATATTTAAATCAATCTCCATTGCAACCTCGTGAACGTGATTATGCGTATGCAGGATCATTCTATGCTTTTTCTATTTGGATTGGACTTGGAATAATTGCGATTTGGGAATTTTTGTCTAAGAAAGTAAATGCTAAATCTGCTGCTATCGGTGTGACTGCATTAGGTGTCTTGGCAGGTCCAGTATTATTGGCTTCACAAAACTGGGATGATCACGATAGATCGGAAAAATCTTTGTCGCGTGACATGGCTTTAAACTATTTGGAGTCTGTAGAGCCAAATGCTATTTTGTTCTCTTATGGTGATAATGATACCTATCCATTGTGGTATTTGCAAGAGGTGGAAGGAATTCGTACGGATGTACGTGTAGTGAATTTGAGTTTGCTTTCTTCGGATTGGTATATGCGTCAAATGATGAAAAAGGTCAATGATGCGGATGCCTTGCCAATTAATATTGATCCAGAAAAAATTAAAGACGGCGTGCGCGACGTGATTTACTACTACGATTACAAAATCCCTGGTAATGTGGATTTAAGAGCGGCATTGGAGATAATGTTATCAGATGATCCAGAAAATAAAATGCAAACGCAATCTGGTGAGAATATCAATATTCTTCCAACTAAAAATTTGAAGTTACAAGTGGATAAGCAAGCTGTATTAACAAATAAAGCTGTTCCGACAATATGGCAAGATTCAATTGTAGATTCATTGACTTTTACGTATCCAATGGGCTATGTTTCGCGCGCTGAACTGTCGGTATTGTCGATCTTGGCAAATAATAATTGGGAACGTCCGATTTATTTCACGACAACTACACCTCAACAATTCTACTTGGGATTGGACAAATATTTGGTGTCAGAAGGTTTTGCCTTACGTTTGATTCCGGTGAATACAAATGTGACTGACGCAGAACAAGGAGCAATTCAACATACAGATGCGGTTTATGATAAAATCATGAACAAGTATAAGTTCGGAAATATTGCTAACTCGAAGTATTTGGATCCGGATACATACCGTTATTTGACATTCTATACAAGTTCAATCTTTGGTGAAACTGCTCAAAACTTATTGCAAGCTGGTAAGAAAAAAGAAGCGCATGATGTGGTGCTGAAAGCCTATGATAATCTTCCGAAAAAAGTATATCAAATGAGTGAGCCAATGAGCTATGTGCCGTTGTTGGATGCAATGTACCAAACGGGTGAATCAGCGAAAGCAAAAGAAATTACCTTACGTAATTTGAATTACATCAAAGAAAATATGCATTATTTTGCGTCGAATCAGTACATCAAGGATTTATCTTCGGAGCGTAATGTACGTTTGGCATTAGTAGGTTTACAACGTCTAAAAATGATGGGTGAACAATACAAAGATGCTGATGTCCAAAAGGCAGCAGATGAACTGTGGAAACAATACGGTTATTTCTTCGGAGAATAATCCGAATTTAAATATTTATGAAAAGGGATGTCGAAAGACATCCTTTTTTGCTTTTAGCAAGCTTTGCTAAGCTGAGTTTCCATTTTTTATTCCAACTCTGAATAAAAAAGCCTATTTTTGTCCAAATAATCCTATAATGAAACAATCGATTTTATTAGACGGTCCTAAGTTTCAAATTACAATCAAAAGATTGTGTCAACAATTGATTGAAAATCACGGAGATTTCTCGAATTCAGCACTTGTCGGTATCCAGCCGCGTGGAACTTTTTTGGCCAAACGCATCGCCAAGGAGTTGAAAGAAATGTTGGGCAAAGATGTAGATACAGGTATCTTGGATATTACATTTTTTCGCGATGATTTTCGCCTTAAAGGCAATTCACCTTTACTCGCTAACAGCACGCAGATTGATTTTATTGTGGAAGGTAAGAATGTGATTTTTGTCGATGACGTACTTTGGACAGGTCGTACTATTCGTTCAGCGATGGACGCTATACAAGCATTTGGTCGCTCAGAGCGCATCGAACTTTTATGTTTGGTAGACCGCCGATTCTCGAGACAAATTCCTATACAGCCTGATTATATTGGAATTCAAGTGGATTCTATCGACTCACAAAAAGTTATTGTGAGTTGGGAAGAAGTCGATCAGGAAGATAGCATCGTATTGATTACGGACAAAAAATAATTTTTTCAGCGAAAAATAGTAGTTACAATGCCAACAACAACAGAACAGTTAAGTACACGCCACTTATTAGGCATCAAAGACCTAACTGAGCATGATATTCAATTAATTTTAGATACAGCAGCAAACTTTAAGGATGTCCTTAATCGTCCGATTAAGAAAGTTCCTTCGTTAAGAGACATCACGATTGCTAATGTTTTCTTTGAAAATTCTACCCGTACGCGTTTATCATTTGAATTAGCAGAGAAACGTCTTTCCGCTGATACAATCAATTTTGCAGCTTCTTCTTCCTCAGTAAGCAAAGGGGAAACATTGATTGATACGGTCAACAATATTTTGGCGATGAAAGTTGACATGATTGTGATGCGTCATCCGTATGCTGGAGCGGGCGTATTTTTAAGCAAACATGTGGACGCACAAATCGTTAATGCGGGTGATGGGGCGCATGAGCATCCTACACAAGCGTTGCTGGATTCTTTTTCTATTCGTGAGAAATATGGAGATTTGGCAGGTCGCAAAGTTGCAATCATAGGTGATATCTTACACTCGCGTGTGGCGTTATCGAATATTTTGTGTTTACAAAAACAAGGCGCTGAAGTGATGGTTTGTGGACCAACAACATTGATTCCAAAATATATAGCTTCATTGGGTGTAAAAGTAGAACACGATTTAATGAAAGCATTGAATTGGTGTGATGTGGCGAATATGTTGCGTATCCAGTTGGAGCGTCAAGATATTGCTTATTTCCCATCTTTGCGTGAGTATTCGATGTTGTATGGATTGAACAAAGAAATCTTGGATTCGCTAGATAAAGAAATTACAATTATGCATCCGGGGCCTATTAATAGAGGGGTGGAGATTACATCAGATGTGGCTGATAGTCCGCATTCGATTATTCTCGACCAAGTCGAAAATGGTGTCGCTGTGCGAATGGCGGTTTTATACTTGCTAGCAGGAAAGAGAGGTTAAGGTTATTAACCTCTCTTTTTTATGCTTATTTTTTCTCTTTTGGTGGGAAGAAAAATTGCATTGGGCTTAATAAAAACAATGCCCAAATAGCCTTACTTACCAATATCAATTCATAAAATTTCATTTTACGGGCACGAAATGCAAGAATTAATGACAAGCTAAAGCTGACGATAAAATTCACAAATCCAATTACTCCTATTCCGACTACGCCCCAAATAATCATATCTGTCGGTGCGCGCCAGTCACTTCCATACATGCCCAAAGCTAGGTTTCCACTCGCAAATGTGATGTGACGAATATCGATATCCAATCCTAAAAATATACCAATTGAACCCGTCATTCCCATAAAAACACCAAACCAAACATTGGAAATAACACCAGCCCACTTTTTTTTGTACCATCCAGCGAATTGTTTAGTTTTTTCTTTCCCAAATACTCTTTTCAAGATGGGATGCTGCTCTATTCGGTAATATAAGGAGTTGTATTTGTCACGATTAGCAACACTTCCTGCAATAATTCCCGACAGGAATAAGAATACGCCAGCAATTGCTGCATGATATATTGCCGGTGAGTCAACTGGATCCAAATCTGTGATTAATCCTCTCCATTTTGAAGATGCGATATTGTACGAGAATAAAGTGTCAATTCCCCAAATCAAGAGCATAGCGATAGGAAATGCCAGTAATACGTTACCGACAAACGCAATAAATTGCGATCGAAATACTCTGGAAAAGAAATTGGCGAATGACCAATATTTGTAATTGCGTTCTTCTTTACTTTCTGTCTTGCGTTCCAAAGCACTTACTAATGCAGAGGCCGTCATCGCGGGCTGTTTAGTAGCTAACGTACAACCCAATAAATAAATTGCTGTAAAGCCCAAAGCATAATTCAAACTGTATAATACTGCATGTCCAAAAATACTTGTATCCGCTTTGGACATCAATACTTTTATAATACAGAGCACAGCTACAATGCACCCACCGCCACACGCTGACCAAAACATATTGGTGTATTCTTTTTTCGAAGAAGTAATATAATGCTCACCTGTTTGCGCGGTGTGTTGTGTGATTTCGTAGGCTATAGACTGTGTGCTTTCATTTACAAGACGACGAACATTCGTTTTATTTACATTGATAAAGATGAGTTTTTTGATTAATGATATAGTTTGTTCCACACCTTTATTAGGATCATCTAAAACTATATAAGCCAAAATTTCACGAATCCGACCCAATTGCTGACGCAAGCGAAGCAGAGATTGGTTTACTTTCATCGAAATTCCCAACTTATGCGAATTCGCAAAGGCATCAACGATGTATTTGTCACATTGATTCAACAAAATGTTTATTTGTTTGTAATATATGTCAGAGCTTTCGAGATGTGGACTTTTTTCAGAACGTACATATTGGATAATGTTATTCATTTCTTGCAATAGCCCGATGAAGGGATTGTCAAAATTACGGTATTCGGGAGTCATCTTACTCACATCTGCCTCCATTGCACGGCCAGATACTCGTTGAGTCAATACTTCTAATCCATATAGAATTTCCGAAATTGCATGATTATCTGTATTATCTGCATAGATGTTTTTGCCTTCCAAAATTGTAAATAGGCGAATCAATTGTTCGTCGGGGATTCGAGAAATCCATTCCGCGTCTTTGCGGTCATAAAAAACTTGATTCAATATAAACTCCAAAGATTCCGGGGGAGCCTGATGAGGAATAAGTTTGGCAACAACTCTCAAGCGTACTTCGTACAAGAAATCACTGTAATTCATGATGCCTACATCCGAAATGATTTGATCAAAATCTTTTTTCGTAAGATTTAGCGATTCAATCTTGAAAAGTAAAAGATTTTTGTAATCTATATTTGCTTGTAATAATTCCAAAAGATCACTAATCTCAACTAATGCTGAATTTTTTTGTTTTCGATAAATATTGACTAAATCGATAATAAAATCAAGACCCACGATTTCACTGTGAGAAGCTTTTTCAAAGAGTTTTATTAAGTCTTGTTTGGTTTCTGCCATCTACTTATTTGTGTGAGTACAATTTCTTAAGTTGGATAAATTACGTTTTTATGTTGAAACACACAAAATACTTACTTGGTTTTGTAGCTTGACATTTGGCAATAAATAGAGTAATGTGAAATAATGTTAAAAATTCCAGTATAGTCAGACTTAATCGTAAAATTAGCGTTATAAAAGGTGTTTACTAACAGATGTTAACAACTTTTGAGGAAAACTTGCTACTTTACTACTAATTTAGTAGAATGAATAGTACTGTGTCTATGGGACTTTACTCTTTCATGATTCTGAGGGATAATTAGAAATTTAGATAAAAGAAAATACACCATTATGTACAAGAAAATTTACGGATTGGGTGTTGCATTAAGTTTAATGGCTGCTCCGGTATTTGGTCAACAGACAGCTTGGCAGGATATTAATAGAGCATATAAAACAGGTCTAGAATTATATGAGCGCGGTAAATTTAGTTCTGCAGCCAAACAATTTGATAAAGTAGAAGAGTTACGTACCAAGTCAACGTTACAGTTGGATGAAACGGAAGAATTGACTCTAATCAAAGAAGGGGTACGTTTTTATCAAGCGGTGTGTGCATTGGAGTTAGGTGATTCGGATGCTGAAGGTCGTTTTCTGAAGTACATCAAAGATTATCCAGCAAGCGCAAATTCGAAGGCGGCTTATTTCCAAATCGGTCGTTCGTATTATGCAAAGAAAGATTATCCAAAAGCTATTGAATGGTTTACGAAAATCGAAAGTAAAAATTTAGCGGGCGCTGAAAATATCGAATACCGTTTTAAATTGGGTTATGCACAATTCATGACCAATGATTATAAATCGGCTAAACCATTATTCGAGAAATTAAAAGACGAAAATAGCCAATACCAAGAAGCGTCAATTTACTATTATGCGTACTTGTGTTATTTGGATGCGGAGTACAAAACAGCTTTGAATGAGTTCGAAAGATTGAATGGTTCAAAGACTTTCGAAACTACTTATCCTTATTATATCACAGCGTTATATTTCTTAGACAAACGCTACGATGATGTATTGAGTTATGCGTTGCCAATCTTGCAAACTACAAAACAAGAATTCGAGACAGAAATGTTTAGAATTATTGGTGCTACTTATTTTATCAAAGGTGATTTAGCGAAGTCAAAACAATATTACGATAAATTTCAGGCGCAAGATCAAGGTAAAACACAAAATAACCAAGATAGCTATCAAATAGGTTATATCGCTTACAAGTTAGGAGATTATGAAAAAGCGATTACGGAATTAGAAAAAATGACGGATCCAGATGAATATTATCAAAGTGCGATGATAACATTGGGTGATTCGTTTATAAAAACTGGAAATAAACAGAGTGCGCGTAATGCGTTCTTCAAAGCTTCAAAATTGGATTTTGATTCACAATTGAAAGAAGAAGGTTTATTCAATTATGCTAAACTTTCGTACGAATTAGAATTCCATCAAGTAGCTTTGGATGCTGTTCAAGAATATCTGGATACGTACAAAAGCAACAAGCGTAACGAAGAAGCTAAAACTTTGTTGGCAGAAGTGTTATTAAGTACCAAAAACTACCGTAATGCTGTTGATGTTTTGGAGTCATTTTCTTTGACATCTAAAGAGGCGAAGGCAGCTTACCAAAAAGTAACGTATTACCGTGGATTGGAATACTATAACGAGCGTGCTTTCGAAAATGGTATTTCGATGTTTATGCGATCCGAAGCTAATCGCTATGATGAAGAAATTTATGCGTTAGCGACATATTGGAAAGCAGAAGCAATGTATGAGGTACGTAAGTACAAAGAATCAGTTGCAAACTTCAACAAATTCTTACAACTTCCGGCAGCGCGTAAGACAGATGTGTATCATTATGCGAATTACGCATTGGCGTATGCGGCATTTAGAAATGATAATTTCAATACATCGGCCAATTACTTTGAACGTTTCTTAGCCGGTGGTGGCAAAGACGGCATTGAGCTAAATACCAAAAACGATGCAATAGCACGTTTAGCAGATTCGTATTTTGCGACGAAGAATTACGGTAGAGCGATGACGTATTATGATCGATTAATAAGTTCAAATGCACAAAGTCAAGATTATGCGTTGTTCCAACGTGGAATTATTCAAGGATTGCAAGGAAATAATGAAGCGAAAATTGCAACATTGAATTCTGTAATTGCTAAATATCCAAAATCAAACTATGCCGATGACGTTGCTTTTGAAATTCCGTATACGTATTTCATGACAAACCAATACGACAAAGCAATCGAAGGATTGCAATCGATGGTCGAGAAATATCCACGTAGTTCGTATGTTCCACGTGCTTTATTGACGATTGGTTTGGTACAATACAATCAGGATAATACAGATGCGGCGCGCGCTACTTTTGAGCGTGTAGTAAGTCAATATGCTACGACGGATGAGGCTAAACAAGCGATACGTTCAATAGAAAATATTTATTTGGATAAAGGAGATGCTACTGGATACATTCGCTATGCGACTTCTACAAACATCGGTAACCTTTCTCAAGCAGAGCAAGATGCACATACATTTGGTATCGCGCGTAATTTGTTTGAGCGTGGAAATTACCAAGGTGCTGTAGAGGCTGTGAACGCATACTTCGATAAGTTCCCAAAACCTATTAATGAGAAGTTTGCGCGTTTTATTCGTGGTGAGAGTTATGCGCAATTGAAGCAAGACCAACAAGCCCTGCATGATTTTAATATCATCATGAACGATTGGACTTCAGCTTATACGGAAAATACATTGATAAGTGTATCCAAATTGCATTTGCGAAATAAATCGTACAATGAAGCTGTTCAAGTATTGAAAAAACTAGAGTTGACTTCGGAATACAAAGAAAATTACGGTTTTGCTATTAAAAATTTATTGATCTCGTATTACAATATCGGCGATCCAGTGGAGACATTGACTTATTCTAATATTTTAAAGAATTACGAGAAGTCTTCTGAAGAGGATATTGCATTAGCACATTTGTATGCGGCAAAAGCATATGCAAAACAAAACAAAACAGCAGACGCAACGAAAGAACTAAATTTAGCGGCGCTAAAATCTAAAACGGAAACAGGTGCAGAAGCACGCTATTTGGTAGCTGAGCAGCAATTGAAAGCGAAACAATACGACAAAGCTATCGAGTCAGCTTTTGATATTGCTAATACCTTCTCTTCTTATGACTATTGGGTGGCAAAAGGTTTCATTTTAATGTCAGATGCGTACGTAGGAAAGGGTGATAAGTTCCAGGCTAAGGCAACACTAGAAAGTGTAATTGAGAATTATGAAAATGATTCGGATGATGTCTTGAAGACTGCGAAGGAACGTTTACAAAAATTGAAATAACAAGAAATAGGAAATAAGATGAAATTGCATAAAACAGTATTTAAGAATTATGCTATAGTAGCATTGTTATTAGGATTGGGGCAACAAGTCTCTGCACAAGTTGATCCCGAGAGACCAGTAACGATTGATTCTTTTGATGTAGTCCGTGATTACAAACCTATTCTTGCTGATGCGGTAAAGATTCGTCGTAGCCCAGACATGACCAACAAGCGTGCATATATGCAAAAGCTTACTTACGGAAATGTCCCAGATAAAAAATTGGATATCAATACAGGTCTGAAGGAACTAACGGTGCAAGAGTTGCCATTTACGAAAGTTCAAGATATTACCTCCAACTATGTGAAATTGGGAATAGGTAACCTAGGAACTATTCTTGGAGAGGCATATGTAGCGAATGAACAGTATGAAAATTTACGTTTTGGTGCTTTTGTGAAGCATTTAAATCAGAAAGGTTCGTTGGATGAACAAAAATTCTCTAGACAGGAAGTTGGAATTTTTGGACGTCGTATTTTAGATGGTTTTACTGTAGACGGAACAGTTGGTTATAATAGATTTGCGACACGTTTCTATGGAATTCCAGTAGATTTATCGGGTGTCACATTGAATCCAGCAAAAGAAGCGCAAGCTTTCAATGATATTTATTTTACAGGTGAATTAACGAGTAATTTTGATCCAGCTAACGAAGAAGCCGTTTCTTATTCTGCTAAATTAGACGCTTATACGTACAAGGATAAATTCGATAGAAGCGAAAATTCAATCGCATTGTCGGGTTACTTAAATAAGCGCGTCCGTACATTCAATATTGGTGCTAACGTAGCTTTAGATTACAATTCGATTGGGGGTGTAGGTGCTAATTTAGATAAATTCAAAAATTCGGTTGCGACGATCAATCCATATATCAGTTTCAAAGGAACGAACTATACATTGACATTAGGTGGTAATATCGTGTCCGAATTTGGTGACGAAAGTAGATTTAATATTTTTCCATCTGCTGAAGTAGATTTCTCCTTAGTGCCGGGTTATATTCATTTGTTTGGTGGTTTGAATGGAAGTGTACAAAAAGCTTCTTATAAGCAACTTACGCAGTTGAATCCTTATTTGGGACCAAATCAAACATTCCAAAACCAGGTTGATCGTTTGCACATTTTCGGTGGTATTAAGGGGAATGCAGGTGCGACATTTGGCTACAAAGCGAAAGTTATTTACAAGAATATAGAAGGATTACCATTATTTTTGAACAATGCTGAAGCTCCTTTCCGTTTCGATTTAGTATATGATGGAAACGAGGATGACAAAGCAAAATACTTCGGTATTGAAGGAGAAATTAACGTACGTTTATCGCAATTAGTTAATTTAGGAGCACGACTTAATATTGATGGGTATACTACAGCGACACAAGATGAAGCTTGGTTCACGCCAAATCTGCGTTTAGCTTCCAATGCACGCTTTAATATCTCAGAAAAACTGTATATTGATGCTGAGGCTTTGTTTCATGGTTCTTCATGGGCAGCAACCTATGATTATGATTTGAACGCCACTCCAGTACGCATTGACAATTCGTATAGCAAAGTGTCAGTTCCAGAGTTTTTTGATTTAAACGCGGGAGCTGAATATAAAGCCATGTCTAATTTAGGAATATTTATCAAGGCCAATAATATTTTTAACAAAGAGTACCAGCGTTATTTATATTATCCTAAGTTAGGTTTCAATGTGATAGGAGGAGTTAATTTTTCATTTTAACAAATAAGATTATAACTTTGCAACACATATTATAGTTTAAATTATATGAATTTAGGAAGGCAAATTTATTCTTTGCTCAAAAGACATGCAATGGTCTTTGTGAAAGGATTAGGAACGTTCAAACGTATCCGTACATCGGCGTCTTTTGATGCAAAGCGAAAAGTTGTCTTACCTCCTTTAAGTTATATCGAATTTGAACATGAAGTGCAAGAAGGTTATGATTTCGCATTGTATATACAGCAAAGTCAGCATCTAGAAAAATCTGAAGCAGAAACTCTCATACAAAGCCAAATAGAAATATTAATAGATAGTATCAATACGGATGGGCAAGCCACACTTGAAGAATTGGGACAACTTGTTTCATACGGTCATTCTTATATCTTCAAGCCATTTGATCTAAGTGGTTTTCAATTTTTACCAATTGAGGATCCATATGTAAAAGAGCTCGATGAATTAGATAATTTAGCCGTTAATAATGAAATAGATAATACCTCCGTAGAATCATTCCCTGAAGAAATTTCGCCTATCAGCGAGAAAGATAAAAAGATTTTGCAGGAAGTACATCAAATTGATAACTCTTCTTCAGTAAAAGCTCCAGCATATACAACAAACGCACCTTATGCAGAGCATCATAATTATTTTGAAGATGAAAAACCAAGACGCAATAATACATTAGTATATGTATTGATAGCTGCATTGGCATTGATTACGTTGGGTGGTATTTATTATTACAGTATTATCACAAAAAAATTGGATAATGTAGATCAATATCTTACCGAATTTGGGATTGATACGATAAATCAAGATGGAGATACACTGAGCACAGTAATTGACACCAACAGCATTACGCCAATCGATTCAACTACATTGCTAGCAAATGATTCTTTAGTTACTCAGTTGGAGGAACCTGCTCCCAAGGTTGTAGAACCAATAAATCACAAGTTCGCAATTGTGGTGGGAACGCATCCAAAATTTGCACAAGCGGAAGCTGAAGCAGCCGAATATCACAAAAAGGGATTCAAGCATGTACGTGCGTTACCTTCCAATTTGGAGAAAAATCGTAAAAAAGTTATTTGGGATACATATCCAACCAAGGAGCTACGTGACTCTGCTTTACGTTATGTGCAAAAAAATGTCAAGTCAGACGCTTGGCCTACAGTATTATAATTAAGATTAATAGAAACCAATAAAACAAATAGTATTACATATTATGTCATTCATTCAAGACAACTTAGTCACAGATTCTTTGAATCAAGCAGCATCAGCAGCAAATCAGGCCATAGCTATCGCACAACCTGTCGATGATCAAAATCTTATTCAATTACTAATGAAGGGTGGTTGGATTATGATTCCAATCGTAATATTATTTTTCATCGGATTAGTGATTTTCATTGAACGTTACATTACAATTAGTAAAGCATCAAAAACAGATGGCAATTTGATGGCACAGATCAAGAGTAATGTATTGTCTGGTAAATTGGATTCAGCTATTGCGGTATGTCGTTCGAGCAATTCGGCTTTAGCGCGTATGTTGCAAAAAGGTTTGACTCGTGTCGGTCGTCCAATAAAAGACATTGAGGGTGCAATTGAGAATGCAGGTAAATTAGAAGTTTCGCGTTTAGAAAAAAACATCAATATATTAGGAATTATCGCGGGTATTGCGCCAATGCTTGGTTTCGTAGGAACGATTTTCGGGGTAATCCAAATTTTCCGCGAGGTAGAAATTGCAGGTGGTATTGATATTGGCTCAGTTTCAGGTGGTCTTTATGTCAAAATGATTGCATCAGCTTCAGGTTTGACAATCGGTATCTTGGCTTACATTGGTTACCACATCTTGAATATGATGGTAGAACGCTTGATCCTTAAAATGGAAACTGAAGCGGTTGAATTTATTGATTTATTAGACGAACCAGGGGTTTAATCGAGGACCTATTATAATCGGATAGACCATGAATATAAGAAATAGAAGAGGTAAACCGACTGCAGAAGTGCATACAGCAGCGCTGAATGACATCATGTTCTTTTTGATGTTATTCTTCTTGTTGGCTTCGGCGGTGGCAAACCCTCAGGTTGTGAAATTATTATTGCCAAAATCAAGTGCAGGCGAACAATCTGTAGCGAAGAAAACCGTTACTGTATCAATCACTGCAGATTTAGCGTATCATGTTGACAAACAAACAGTGCCGTACGAGGCATTAGAGCAAACTTTGCAAGCGCAAATGAATACTGGAGAGGAAGTGACGATCATGCTTTATGCTGACAGTACAGTGCCGATCCAAAATGTTATATCTGTAATGGATGTTGCGAACCGTTTGAAAATCAAATTGGTATTAGCTACAGAGCCAAAGAAGGATTAAAAATTGATAATTTGACAATTTGAAAGTCGTTGAGTCTAAGTATTACGTAGTTAAAGGGTCAATTATTTTTTGACTTTTTAATCCAGACTTTTTAATTTAAGGATAATGTATTATCATATAAAAGAAGAGAATAATTTACCCAAAGCTATTGGCTATTCGTCCATTGTCATGGCGATTTTGATTGCTATTGGCTTTTTTATAGTCTTTGGACAGCCTGCTATTCCAGATTATGGGATGGGTGGAATTGTGGTGAATTATGGTACATCGGATGTGGGTACAGGCGAAGATTATATGAGCATTGAAGAACCTTCGATGGATGAAAATGCGAATAATGTAAGACCCGATCGCATCGTTCCGACAGAAACACCTACACCAACTCCTACGCAGCAAGTATCTGATAAAGCTGTCGCAACACAGGATATGGAAGATGCGCCAGCAGTTACAAAAACTGAAAAGGCTGTTAAAAATCCTGCGCCCGAAACAACGAAGGAAGTAAAAAATAGTACGCCTACAGTGAATACCAATGCCTTGTATAAAGGTAAAAAGAATAATGGGCAAGGTGCTGGTGATGGCGAAGGTGGCGGAGCTGGTAATCAGGGTTCTGCATTAGGTGATCCTTTAGCATCCAATTATGGTGAAGGTGGCTCAGGTTTCGGAAATACACCAATTTCATTGACAAGTAGACATTGGGCTGTACGACCTAATATTGATGACAAAAGCCAATTCTCGGGTGTTGTTGTGTGCGAATTGACTGTGGATAGAAATGGTAATATCGTAAGTGTAAGACCAGGTGTAAAAGGCACAACCTATTCATCACCTACTGTTTATAGCATGTTGGAAAGAGAATTGCGCAAAGCAAAATTCAATACCGTTCCAAATGCGCCTGAAAGACGTGTAGTACACGTTACAATAAATTTCAAAGTAAGATAATTTGAATTTTATGCATACTTATACAGAGGTAATCGATTATTTATATAGTCGATTACCTATGTTTACTCGTGACGGTGCTTCTGCCTACAAGAAGGATTTAGATCGTACGATAGCGCTTTGTGAAGCCGTAGGAAATCCACAAGAAAAATTTAAAACCATTCATGTTGCCGGAACTAACGGCAAAGGCTCTTCTTCGCATATGATTGCCGCTATCTTGGCAAGTGCAGGTTATAGAACAGGTTTGTATACTTCACCACATTTGGTGGATTTTAGGGAACGAATCCGTATTAATGGTGAGCAAATTTCGGAGCAATTTGTAATTGACTACGTTAATTCTCAAAAAGATTTAATTGAAGAAATTCAACCTTCTTTTTTTGAAGCAACAGTAGCGTTGGCTTTCGATTATTTTGCCAAAGAGGAGGTCGATATAGCTATTATCGAAGTTGGGTTAGGAGGAAGATTGGATAGTACAAATATCATTTCTCCTGAAGTTTGTTTGATTACCAATATTGGTATGGATCATATGAATTTGTTGGGTGATACCTTAGAAGAAATAGCAGGAGAGAAGGCAGGGATTATCAAGCCAAATAAACCAGTAATTATTTCGGAAACAAATCCGATTTCAGCTTCAGTATTTCAAGCAAAAGCTCAATTAGAAGATGCGCCAATTATTTTTGCTGACCAAGAAATAACAGCATTTCGATTAGAGAAAGATGCGTTAGTGCAACGTATTCAAATTGAAAAGGCTTCCGAGACTAAAGAGTACAAACTTGATTTGACAGGTTCTTATCAAGTGAAAAATATTGTTGGGGTGCTTGCCGTCGTAGATCAAGTCCGTCTAAAAGGATTTGCTATTTCGGATGAGCAATTAAGTCATGCCCTTGCCAATGTACAAAAACTTACAGGTTTTCAAGGTCGTTGGCAAACGTTGAGTACAGATCCATTGATTATTTGCGATACAGGACACAATGAAGACGGTATCAAAGAAGTCATCAAAAACCTTAGTGAAGTTTCTTATCACAAACTACATGTCGTAATAGGAGCAATGAAAGACAAAGATTTGGATCATATGCTTCCTTATCTTCCAAAAGATGCAATTTATTATTTTTCGAATCCAGATATGCCACGCGCAATGGAAGCTACTGAGTTAGCTGAAAAGGCTTTATCCTATGGGTTGTCAGGGAAAGTTTCGGGTTCCGTTATCCAAGCTTTAAATGATGCAAAAGAAGCATATATGCAAGGTGATTTAATCTTTGTTGGCGGT
>Ga0233369_1000446_pt1 | contig 17186 bp, 14 predicted proteins | sample ElkDunMinimDraft_26_FD_191537 | JGI IMG/M metagenome (GOLD analysis project Ga0233369, IMG submission 191537) | Fecal eukaryotic communites from dung pellets of Tule Elk in California, USA - Elk Dung D16 | ecosystem: Host-associated > Mammals > Digestive system > Large intestine > Fecal | place... | reverse complement strand
GGAAGAAGAAGCAAGGAAGATCTTCCAGGACTACTTCTCCGTCTTCCCATGGGATGCGCTTCCTGCAGGCGCTTCAGGCTTCGACATGGGCTGTGGCTCGGGTCGGTGGGCCGCGCTCGTGGCGCCGCGTGTCGGCCACCTGCATTGCATCGACCCATCGTCGGCGATCGACGTGGCACGCAGCCGCCTCTCCGCCCTCGGGAACGTGAGCCTGCACCAGGCGTCGGTGGACGACGGGGTGCTGGCCGCAGGCAGCCAGGATTTCGGCTACTCGCTCGGGGTCCTCCATCATGTTCCGGACACGGCCCAAGCCATCCGCTCCTGTGTCGCGATGCTCAAGCCGGGTGCGCCATTCCTGGTGTACCTGTACTACGCCATGGACAACCGGGGCGCTGCGTTCCGGCTGGCGTGGCAGTGCTCAGACCGCGTGCGGCGCCTTGTCCAGCGGCTGCCGCCAGCGCCGAAGCATCTGGTCACCGATACGATCGCCCTGCTGGTCTATTACCCGCTGGCGCGGACCTCGATGCTGCTGGAGGCGCTCGGGTATGACGTGTCGAACGTGCCCCTGTCCTACTACCGGAGCCACAGCTGGTACACGATGCGGACGGACTCCAGGGATCGCTTCGGGACCCCGCTGGAGCAGCGTTTCACCCGGCACCAGGTCGAGGGGATGATGGTGGCGGCAGGCCTGGTCGACATCCGCTTCTCGGACAACGCACCGTACTGGTGCGCGGTTGGGGTCAAGCGATGATGCGCGTCCTGGGCCTCGCGTTGTACGGCCCACTGGCGGCCAGCACGCGCTATCGCCTTGGCCAGTATGTGCCTGGTCTGGCGGGGCACGGCATCGCGCTCGAAGTCAGGTCGCTGCTCGATGATGAGTACCTTCGCCGGCGCTTCAGCGGTGGGCGCCTGCCGCTGGCCGGCATGCTGGCCATGGGTCTGCATCGCCTCGGCCACCTGCGCGATCAGCGGCACGCCCTCGCGATGCTGCACTGCGAGCTGTACCCCCTCATGCCGGGCTGGCTGGAGCGGAGGCTGCTGGGGTCAACGCCCTATGTCTATGACTTCGACGATGCGTTTTACCTGAAGTACCGCAGGGGCGGGCTCGGCGTGCTCGACCGCGTGCTGGGAGGTAAGTTCGACGTCGTGGTCCGGAACGCCGCCGCGGTCACCGCCGGGAACCGGACCCTCCATCGCTATGCCTCCGCGTTGAATCCGCGCAGCACGCTCCTGCCAACGGTCGTGGACACGGATCGATACGTCCCGGCGCCGCGCCAGGCGAGTCGAGTCTTCACGGTGGGCTGGATCGGCTCGCCTTCCACGGCGCCTTATCTGGATCAGCTCATACAACCGCTGGGCCGGCTGGGGCGGGAGGGTCCCGTCCGGCTCGTTGTGGTGGGTGGTCCGGCGCCCGCGATTGCGGGCGTCGACGTGTGCGAGATTGCCTGGAGCGAGGCCTCGGAGGTCGAGCTCATCAACAACTTTGACGTCGGCATCATGCCGCTTCCTGACGATGACTGGGCACGGGGGAAGTGCGCGTTCAAACTGATCCAGTACATGGCTTGCGGCGTGCCGGCGATCGGCTCCCCGGTCGGCGCGAACACCGATGTCCTGCAGGGGGGCTGCGGCTTCCTGGCGGCAACGCCGGAGCAGTGGACCGATGCACTACGGCGGCTCCGTGACGACCGCGAACTCGCCCGGCAGATGGGGCAGGCCGGCAGGGCACGCGCCGTCGCTCACTATTCGCTGCATCTGCACGTCCCCATACTGGCCCAAGCACTTCGCAACGCTGCGCAGGGAGGGACGCCATGTGTGGCCTGACTGGTTTCTGGGCGCGTTCCCCCAGCAGCACGGACAGTGGTGCCATCGCGGCGGCAATGGCCGACCGCCTTCGCCATCGCGGCCCCGATGATGGAGGCGTCTGGGTAGATGCCGGTGCGGGCGTGGCGCTGGCGCACCGCCGCCTGGCCATCGTCGACCTCAGCGAGGCTGGTCGTCAGCCGATGCACTCAGCAAATGGCCGGTGGGTCCTGGCCTACAACGGCGAAATCTACAACCACCTTGACCTGAGAAGGCGCTTGGAGGCCGATGGCGTCGCCCCTGCATGGCGCGGTCATTCGGATACGGAGACGTTGCTTGCCGCGGTGAGTGCATGGGGTGTCGAGGAGGCCCTGAGGCGCAGCATTGGCATGTTTGCGCTCGCGCTGTGGGACCGGTGGCAGCGCACCCTGTGGCTGGCCCGTGACCGTGCCGGAGAGAAGCCGCTCTACTATGGCTGGCAAGGCGATACGTTCCTGTTCGGCTCCGAGCTCAAGGCACTCCGCGCGCATCCGGCGTTCGACGCGGGCGTGGACCGCGGCGCGCTCGGGCTGCTGCTGCGCCACAGCTATGTTCCTGGGCCGCACACCATTTACTCTGGCATTTGCAAACTGCCACCTGGAAGCTGGATCCGGCTGCGGCACGACGAGCAGCATGTGCTCCCGGTGGCCTACTGGTCGCTCGCGGATGTCGCCGAGCGCGGGGTCGCCGATCCATTCCCAGGCAGCGAGGTCGAGGCCTTCGACGAACTCGAGCGTCTCCTTGGTGCTGCGGTCCGGGGCCAGATGGTGGCCGATGTTCCGCTCGGCGCCTTGCTTTCCGGGGGAATAGACTCGTCGCTCGTTGCGTCGTTGATGCAGGCCGGGAGCAGCCGGCCGGTGCGTACGTTCACCATCGGCTTCGACGAGAAGGTCTACGACGAAGCGGTGCACGCACGTGCCGTAGCCGCGCATCTGGGTGCCGAGCATACCGAGTTGCGCTTGACGGCAGGCGATGCGCTCGGGCTGATACCGCAATTGCCGAGCATGTATGACGAGCCATTCGCGGACTCGTCCCAGCTTCCAACCCATCTGGTGATGAAGCTGGCCAGGCAGCACGTGACGGTCGCGCTGTCCGGCGATGCGGGAGACGAGTTCTTCGGCGGCTACAACAGGTACTTCCTGGGGCCTTCGGTGTGGCGGCAGATGGAGCGCATTCCGGCACGAATGAGGCCCATCGTGGCCGCGGGCCTGACCGCCGTGCCCGCGGCGTTGCTCAACAGGCTGATCGGGCCATTGACGAGGCGCGCCGGCGTGGGGCTGCCAGGCGACAAAGCGCACAAGCTTGGACTGCGGATGCGTGACGTGCAGGGAATCGACGACCTCTACGTGGCATTGGTCACCGAATGGCCCGGGGATGAGTTTCCCGCGCATGAGGCCCCGGTCCCGCCAAACCTGCTGGAAGACCGCGCGCGCTGGCCCCGGCTCGCCGACCCCGTGGCTCGCATGATGGCACTGGACGCGATGACCTACCTGCCGGACGATGTCCTTGTGAAAGTCGACCGCGCCGCGATGGCAGTTTCGCTGGAAACGCGGGCGCCGTTCCTTGATCGCGACGTCATGGAGTTCGCGTGGACGCTTCCGATGTCGATGAAGCTGCGACATGGCAAGGGAAAATGGATCCTGCGCGGCCTGCTTGATCGCCATGTTCCCCGGGCCCTCATCGATCGCCCGAAGATGGGATTCGCGATACCGATCGACGACTGGTTGCGTGGTCCATTGCGTGATTGGGCGGAGGCATTGCTCGACGAAAGCCGGCTTGTCGGCGAGGGATACCTCGAGGCGCGCGTGATCCGTGCCACCTGGGAAAAGCACCTGCGCGGTGAGGGCTCGTTCGGGAGTCGCTTGTGGTCCGTGTTGATGTTCCAGGCTTGGAACGAGGACAGGCTAAGGACCTGAGCATCCATGACCGCATACATACTGGTCTACTGCCTCCTTGCGATACCTGCCATTTTCTACTGGCGCAGGACGCAGCCGGCTGCCTGGCTCGCTGCAGGCATGATCCTCGTCATCTTTGTCGGACTGCGTCATGAGGTTGGAGGCGACTGGTCTGGGTACATCCTGCTGACGGAGCGCATCAACGGGATGCCGCCGCTCGAGGCGGCCCGGATGATGGAGCCGATGTACTCGCTGCTGACATGGCTTTCCGCACAGCTGGGCTGGGGTGTCTACGGGGTCAATCTGCTGGGCGCGGCGATTTTCTTCTTTGGCCTGTTCTCCTACTGCGCAAAGCAACCGAATCGATGGCTGGCGCTGGCCGCGGCGATTCCATTCCTGGTGATTGTTGCAGTCATGAGCGCTAACCGGCAGGGCATCGCCATCGGGATCGTCATGTACGCCATGTCCCAATGGGAGCGGCTTGGCATCGCCCGCAGGGCGGCATGGATTCTGCTTGCCGCGTTGTTCCACGTCAGTGCGCTGCTGCTTCTCGTGCTTGCAGTGGCCGACATCAGGATGAGCCGCTGGAGGAAGATTTTCCTGCTCGCCTTCCTCGGTGTGGCCAGCCTGTGGCTGTTGAGCAAGTCCGAGGGGGCGTGGGGAAGATATACGACCGTTTACGTGGAGCAGTCGCAAGGCGCGTACTCGCCAGGCGCGGTGTTCCACCTGCTCCTCAACCTGGTGCCGGCCGGGATCATGCTCGCCTTCCGCAAGCGCTGGTCACGCCTTGTCCGCGACTGGCACCTGCTCCAGCAGCTGTGCATTCTCGCGTTCGCACTACTGGCGTTCTCGCCCTTCATGACCGTGGCGGTCAGTCGCATGTCGCTCTATCTGTTCCCGATCTCGATCACCTTCATCGCGTACCTTCCCCAATTGGTGCGTGAGGGGCCTGGCCGGGCATTGGCGCGGATCGGTTGCACGGTGGGCCTGGGAGCGGTCCTTGTCGCATGGTTGGCACTTTCCAACACGGCGTTCACCTACTTTCCATACCAGAACGCGCTGTTTCTTCGCTCCTCAGCGCTTGACCTGCCGAAATGACTGCGACGATCGGCGATCCACAGGGCAGCGTGTCGCGGACCTGGCCTTCCACTGGCGACGCCGCAACGAACGAGCCACGCCGTTTCATGCCGCTGGACGCCCTCCGCGGTGTGGCCATCGCCCTTGTCATCGTCCATCACGTGGGGTTCCAGTTTCCTGAAGCCCGGCATTCGGTCGTGGCGAAACTCATTGCCGCGATCGGGTGGGCCGGCGTTGACCTGTTCTTCGGAATCAGCGGCTTCCTGATCACGACGATTCTCCTGCGATACCCGCGGGGCGCGTCGCTTCGACCTTTCTACATCCGCCGATTTTTCCGGATCCTCCCCATCTACATGGTCGCGGTGGTGCTGTACCTGCTCGCAGCGATCGGCGTCGGACACGACGATGGCGTGCTCCACAGGATATGGGTCAACTTCCTGCTCCTGACCGCGTGGGCAATTCCGTTCTGGGGCGAGAATGGCGTGCCCTACACGATCACCTGGTCCGTTTCAGTGGAGGAGTTCGCGTACCTGCTGTTCGGCCTCCTCTTCATCGCGAGCCGGCCGGTCTTCATCAAGCGGTTGAGATGGGTCGTGGTATTGGCGCTTGTCGTTCGGGTGGTGTGCATCGCCCTCTTCGCCTTCGAGCCGATCACCCTGTACTACTTCGCGCCAGGCAGGGTAGATGCGATCGCCATGGGCGGCGTGCTGGCGACGCTGCGTCAGGACACGATGCGGCGGTTGACCGTGCCGATCTGGATCCCGTGGATCGCGTGGTTCACCGTCGTCTCGGCGTGTGCGTTTATCAGTCGCGAGACCGTGCTCGTGGCTACGGTCGGTTACACGGCGATTGCTTGCGCGTCGGCCTGGCTGGTGCTTTGCGTGGTGGGCCGCCCAGACAACAGACTGTGGCCGGTGACGCGATGGTTCGCCAGTCTCGGACTGGTGTCCTATTTTGTTTATCTGTTCCATGGTTTCGTGATCGCGGCGCTGGTCAGAGTCCTCCCTCCCCAAATGGCTTCCGCAGCGGGTGTGCTTGGGCTGTCGGTGGCGGTCGCTGCCATCACCTTCATGGCTGGGAGAATCTCATGGAGATTCTTCGAGTACCCCCTGATCCGCCGCGGACGCGATATTGCCGACCGTTATGAGTCGGCAGGATCTCGAGGATAAGAATCCATGCGGAGCGCGTGCCCGTCGAGCATCACCGCGTAGCGTGCCATCGACCGTATCCAGGGCGTTGCTGCGCTGGCTTGCCCGGCGTTGGCTGAATGCGCTCGGCAACGGATCTGGGCATTCGTGAGACAGCTCGCCATCAGCACGACATTCCACACAGATGCTGCTGCTTCCCGATCGCAGCGTTCCGGCCAGCCGCGCCCGGGTGTTGACCGTCACGCCGTATTACCTGTCGCTGGCTGATACCTCCGAGTAACTGCGCCGATGCAACATCGCTCCGGCGGCCACGGCTGCTGCATTCCGGTCACCTCGCGCAGCATTGGGAGAGCAAGGCTGATGTCGCACGACATGCCCGCGCGCAGGATCGTTCTCTTCGCCAATACCGACTGGTACCTCTACAACTTTCGACGCTCCCTGGCGCTGGCGCTGCGCGACGCGGGGGACGAGGTGTTGCTGATCTCGCCGGATGGCGCGTACGGCGAAAAGCTGCGCGCCCTCGGTCTGCGTTGGCAGGCCGTGCCGATGGATCGGGGCAGCCTGGACCCGTTGCGAGAGGCGGTGTTGCTCATGTATCTGGTGCGCGTGCTGCGGCGTGAGCGGCCCGACATCGTGCATGGGTTCACCATCAAATGCGCGGTGTATGGCTCGCTTGCCGCCCGTCTTGCCGGGGTGCCTGGCCGGGTGAATGCGGTTGCGGGAATGGGCTACGTCTTCATCAGTGATTCCCTCAAGGCGCGGATCCTGCGCCCGCTGGTGCGGGAGTTGCTGCGGCTGGCACTCGGCGGGCCCGGCGCGCGTCTGGTCCTGCAGAATCCGGACGATGTGGCCCTGTTCGCGCAGGCCGGCCTGGTGGATTCCGCTCGCGTCCACCTGATACCGGGCTCTGGAGTGGACTGCTCGCGCTTTCTCTCGAGCCCATCGCCAGTGACCGGTCGGCCGCTGCGCGTGCTGCTTGCCGCGCGCCTGCTATGGGACAAGGGCTTGGCCGAGTACGTTTCCGCCGCGCGCCGTCTCCGGGGGGAGGGGCGAGCGATCGAGTTCCTGCTCGCAGGTGATTCCGATGCCGGAAATCCAGCCTCGGTGCCTGATGCCACAGTGCGCGGATGGGTCGCCGAAGGCGTCGTCCAGTGGCTGGGTCACGTGGACGACATGGCCGCGCTGTTTGCGTCCGTCGACATGGTGGTGCTGCCGAGCTACCGCGAAGGCCTGCCCAAGGGCCTCATCGAAGCGGCGGCCTGCGCGCTTCCGCTGGTCACCACCGACGTCCCCGGTTGCCGGCAGGTTGTGACCGACGGCGTCGATGGCCTGCTCGTGAAGGCGCGCGACGCGGAGGCGCTCGCTTGCGCGATCGCGCGTTTGCACGATGACCCGGCGCTTGCCACCCGGCTCGGCCAGGCGGCCCGCGCCAAGGCGCTGGCGGAGTTCAACGAACAGATCGTGATCGAACGGACGATGGCGGTGTATCGGGAAGTCCGGCGCGTGCCATGACTGCGGCCGACCTCCTGCTGGCGGTGATGGCCATCGCCCTAGCGTTCCTGCTTGCGCGTGGAAGCCATCCGGCCGTCGCCTGCATGCTTGTGGCCTCGGCGCTCGCGGTGTCGGCGCTTCTGTTCCTGCCGAGCGGGATGCTCGGCGACTGGGTGGGCATGGACCATGTCCAGCGTCTGTATGCCCTAACCCGGCCGACGCCGCTCGATCCGCCGGAATGGATCCACGTCGTCGCGTTCGCGTGGCTCGGTCTGCTGATCTGGCTGGGCCGGGCAGGCTTGCGAGGCTGGCCCGGACTGTTGCTGATCACATGCCTCGGGGTCGGCGCGGAACTGGCGCAGTGGCTTGCGGATGGACGTGGAGCCAGCTTGGGCGACGCGGCCCTGAATGTGGCCGGTGGGGTATGCGGCATGTTGCTCGCGATCGCGGCACGGTATCTGCTGAAGCATCGCCAGGCCCGGCCGCCAGCGCGGGAATAAGGCCGCGTGCAGCTGAATGGTTAATGTTTGGCAAAAACTTTGCCTATTAAGAGAATTACCCAAAAAAGAAAATGGCGGTATTGCAACCTGATTTTCTCACGACCGTCCCGGTCCTGAATGTACGTTGCGATTCAAAAGGCCGTCAGGAGCTGGCGAGTGACACTCGATCTGGTCGCCCGACTCGACTGGCTATCTGCACTGGCTGCCTTCGCCGCGACGACGCTTGCCCTGTGGTTGCTCACGCCGCTGGCTCCGAAGTTACGCCTCGTCGACCACCCGCGGGGGCGAAAGAATCATCCGATACCGACACCAGTGACCGGGGGGCTGGCCATGATCGCCGGTGTACTGGTGGCGGCGGTCGGCTCGCCCGTGATGGGCGATGGCTTCTGGGGATTCGCCGCCGCCGCTGCGGTCCTGATCGGCATCGGCGTGCTGGACGACATCTACGACGTCCGCTGGTACTGGCGGATCCTGTCCCAGGTCGTGGCGGCCCTCATCATGGTCTACGCCAGTGGCGTGCGCGTGGCGCAGCTGGGGCCGGCTCTGGGACTGGATTCGATGGCGCTGGGTGCGCTCTCGGTCCCGTTCACCGTGTTCGCCACCGTCGGCCTGATCAATGCGATCAACATGGTCGACGGCGTTGACGGCTTGGCGGGCGCCCTGGTCTGGTGTGCGCTGCTGATGCTCGGCGCGGCGGCCCTGTATGCAGGCAATGACCTCATTGCCGAGCGGATGATGATGCTGATGGGCGCGGTCGCGGCGTTCCTGATGTTCAATATGCGCGCGCCATGGCGCCCACGTGCACGTCTGTTCATGGGCAACAGTGGAAGTGCGTTCCTCGGTCTCGTGGTGGCCTGGTTTTCATTCCGCCTCACCCAGAACGCCGGTCATCCGGTAAATCCGGTCCTGGCGCTATGGCTGCTGCCCGTGCCGGTGATGGACACGCTGGTAGTGATGGCGCGGCGCATCCGCATGCGCAAGTCACCTTTCCATCCCGACCGCAACCACATCCACCACCTGATGATCGATGCGGGGGTCAGCGTCGGTCGCACGGTGCTGCTGTTGTGCCTGTTCACGCTTGGATGCGGCTTTCTGGTCGGGCAGGGAATGCGCGCCGATGTGCCAAACCCGGTACTGCTGGCGGTGTTCGGGGTGATGGCCCTTGCCTGGTATGGCTTCAGCGAAGAGCGCGAGCGGGCGCTGCGCCTGTTCGCCCGGTTGTCCGGTGAATCCGCCTCGCAACGGGCGGAACGGGCGCGTGCGCGCCTGGCTTCGAGCGAATGACAGCGCTTGGCGAGCGACCGCGACTGGACGATGTGGCGCCGCTCGTTCCATCTCCCGCTGAACGAGCGACGGCTTCGCGCCTCCATGAGCCTGATGGCAACCAGTGCGTCATGGACGCCGCTCCCTCGCGGTGACCCCCCCGGGCTCAACGCACCAGCCAGTCCACCAGCCTGGCGACGCGCGCATACGGTGGCCGCAGCCGGTCGGTAACCGCAATGCGCGATTGCCACAGCACCGGCAGCGCCTTGGTCATCGCGTCGAAACCCGCGCGGCCGTGATAAGCGCCCATGCCGCTGGCACCGACGCCGCCGAAGGGCAATCCGTTGGCGGCGAAGTGCAGCAAAGTGTCGTTGACGGTGACGCCGCCCGCGACAACGTGCGCGAGGATCGCCTCGACCTGCGCGCGATCGCCGAAGGGGTACAGCGCCAGTGGACGATCACGCGCCTCGACGAAGGCGATGGCCTCGTCGAGCGTGCGATAGGACAGAACAGGCAGGACCGGGCCGAAGATTTCTTCCTGCATCAACGCAGCATCGTCGCCCGGGTCCACGACCAGCGTGGGCGCGAATGCGCGCGTCCCTTCGACCTCGAGCAGCGGCAGCACGGTCAGGCCGCGTGCGCGGGCGTCGTCGACCAGGGCGGTCAGGCGCGCATGCTGGCTGTCGCTGGCGATGTGGGTGTAGTCGGCGGCGCGCGCTGCGGGATCGGCGTAGCGACCGCGCACCTCGAACCGCAGCGCTTCGAGCAGGGCGTCGCGGCGCGCCGCATCGACCAGCACGTAGTCGGGCGCGATGCAGGTCTGGCCGGCATTGAACAGCTTGCCGGTGACCAGCCGCGCTGCGGCCTTGTCCAGCGGATACCCGGGGCAGACGATCGCCGGCGACTTGCCGCCGAGCTCGAGGGTCAGCGGCGTGAGGTTGGGCGCGGCGGCGGCCATGACCTTGCGCCCGACCGCGGTCGACCCGGTGAAGACCAGATGGTCGAAGGGCAGGCCGGCGAACGCGGCGCCGATGTCGGCATCGCCGAGCGCGACCGCGACCCGGTCGGCCGGGAAGACCTCGGCCAGCAGTTCGCACAGGAACGCGCTGCTGCGCGGGGTATGTTCCGACGGCTTCAGGAACACGTGGTTGCCGGCGGCGATCGCGGTCGCCAGCGGAATCAGCGCCAGGTTCACCGGATAGTTCCACGGGGCGATCACGCCGACCACGCCCAGCGGCACGTGCCGCACCTGCGCGCGCGCCGGCCACAGTCGCCATCCGGCGCCGACCCTGCGCGGGCGTATCCAGGCACGCAGCTGCCGACGCAGCGCATCGATCTCGGCCAGCACGCTCATGCCGTCGGCGATCAGCGATTCGGGCCGCGCCCGATGGCCGAAGTCGGCCGAGATCGCATCGGCCATGTCGTCGAGCCGACGCGCGAGCGCGGCGCGCAGCCGAGCGAGGTCGTCGCGGCGCTGGGCTGCATCGGGGCGCCGCGCGCGCCAGGCGGCGCGCAGGGTGTCGAGCGTCGGCCGCAGGGAGCAGGCGGACGTGGGGTCAGGCAGGCGACGGTCATCCATCGCCCCAGTCTAGCGGCGCGGGCAAGCCAGGCTGCGGGGGGCGAGGCATACTGCGGCCATGAACCTCAGATCCTTCCGGGGGCAGTCCCCGACCCTCGGCGCGCGCGTCTATGTGGACCCCGCCGCAACGGTGATCGGCGACGTGGCGCTCGGCGACGACGTGTCGGTCTGGCCGGCGACGGTGATCCGCGGCGACGTCAACCACGTACGCATCGGCGCACGTACCAGCGTGCAGGACGGCAGCGTGATCCACGTCAGTCACGCCGGCCCGCACGCGAAGCTCGGTGGCTTTCCGACGCTGATCGGCAGTGACGTCACCATCGGGCACAAGGCGGTGATCCATGCCTGCACGATCGGGGACGCGGCGTTGATCGGAATGGGCGCGCTGGTGCTCGATGGCGTGGTGGTGGGCAGGCACGCCTTCATCGCGGCCGGTGCCGTGGTGCCGCCGGGCAAGGTGGTCGGCGAGGGCGAGCTCTGGGTCGGAAATCCCGCGCGCTGCGTGCGCCGGCTCGACGACGCGCAGATCGAGGGGCTGCATTACAGCGCCGCGCATTACGTGCGGCTCAAGGACGAATACCTCGGCGCGCTGGCGGACTGAGCCACAGGTGCGGCGGGACGACGACATGGGTCAGCACACGGACGACGCGCGAGCGCCCAGGACGGCAGGGAGCCGCGGCGCCTGATGCTCGACACCGTCCGCGAGGTGCACACGCCCGAAGGCGTCGCATTGCGGCTGCCGGCGGCAGGTCCGGTTCCACGCGCGCTGGCGTGGCTGATCGACCTGGCGATCCGCGCCGCCCTGCTGATGGCGATCTCGCTCGTGCTGGGTCTGCTGGGGCGCTTCGGCAGCGGGCTGTACCTGATCGCGCTGTTCCTCGTGTTCTGGGGCTATCCGGTGGTGTTCGAGGCACTCTCCAGCGGCCAGACGCCGGGCAAGCGGGCACTGTCATTGCGCGTGGTGTCGGTCGACGGCGCGCCGATCGGCTGGATGGCCAGCTTCATCCGCAACCTGATGCGCACGGTCGACATGCTGCCGTTCGGCTATGGCGCGGGACTGGTCGCGAGCCTGGCGGACCCGTGGAGCCGCCGGCTGGGCGACATGGTCGCCGGCACCCTGGTGATCCATGCGCCGCGCGAGCGCACGCACGTCGATGCGCCGGCTTTCGCGCCCTGCGCGCCCGCGGTGCCGCTGCAGGCGCACGAACAGGTGGCGGTGATCGCATTCGCCGAACGTGCCCATGCGTTGACCGGCGAGCGCCAGCAGGAACTCGCCGACATCGTGGCGCCGCTGACCGGCGCGCGCGGCGAGGCCGGGGTGCGGCGCCTGCTCGGGGTGGCCAACTGGCTGCTGGGGCGGCGCGCATGAAGCAGGATGCATTCGTCGCGCGGCACCAGGCCGAGTGGGATGCGTTCGAGCGCTGGCTCGATGCGCGCGCCGCCAGTCCGCGCCGGGCGCGTCGGCGCCGTGGCGAGTGGGACGGCCTTGCCGACGAGGAGGTCCCGTCGCGCTACCGGCGCCTGTGCCAGCAGCAGGCGCTGGCCCGGCGCCGCGGCTACAGCCCGCAGGTGACCGCGCGGCTGCAGGCGCTGATGCAACGTGGCCACAACGTGCTCTATCGGCCGGCGCCGACGCCGTGGCGACATGCGCTGCGCTTCCTGCTTGCCGATTTTCCGCGCCTGGTACGCGCGCAACGCGGCTGCCTGTGGGCGTCGCTCGCGCTGTTCGGCTTGCCGCTGCTGCTGATGTTCGTGCTGATCCAGCAGTGGCCCGAACTGGCCTACGGCGTGATGTCGCCGCAGCAGCTGGCGCAGGTCGAGGACATGTACGACCCGGCGCGCCTGGCCGCGCGCATGACCCGCGAAAGCCAGACCGACATGCAGATGTTCGGCTACTACATCTGGAACAACGTCAGCATCGGCTTCCGCACCTTCGCCAGTGGTCTGCTGGCGGGCGTGGGCACGATCTTCGTGCTGATCTTCAACGGACTGTTCATCGGCACAGTGGCCGGTCACCTGCAGGCGATCGGCCACGGTGGGCCGTTCTGGCGCTTCGTCGTCGGACATTCGGCGCCGGAACTGACCGCGATCGTCATCGCCGGTGCCGGTGGCTTGCGCCTGGGGCTGGCACTGGTCGCGCCGGGCCAGCTGCGCCGCATCGACGCACTCGTCCGGGCCGGGCGTGAAGGCGGGCGGCTGTGCGTGGGCATCCTCGCGATGCTGGTGTTCGCCGCGTTCGTCGAAGCGTTCTGGTCGTCCACCGTTGCCATGCCCGACCCGATCCGGTTCGGAGTCGGCGGCGGCCTGTGGCTGCTGACCGGGCTGTGGCTGTGGCGCGGTGGACGCGGGGTGGCCGATGCGCGTTGACAACGTGCAGGTCGAGCTGCGTCCGCGCAGCGCCTGGGAGGCGATGGAGCTGGGCAACGCGCTGGTGCGCAGGCATGCGCGCGCGATCTGGGGGCCGTCGCTGCTCCTGGGGCTGCCGGTGTTCGCCGCGCTCAACGCACTGGGATGGGCGCTCGACCGCTTGTGGCTCGCCGCGCTGCTGATGTGGTGGTTGTTGCCGGTGTTCGACCGCGCGCCGCTGTTCGTCCTGTCGCGCGCGGTGTTCGGGCCTGCGCCCGGGGTCCGCGCGACCTGCGCCGCCCTGCTGCGCTGGGGCTGGCGTCCGCTGCTGGGCCATCTGACCTGGCGGCGCCTGAGTCCGTGGCGCGCGGCGACCCTGCCGGTCGATCTGCTGGAAGGTCTTGCAGGGCCACCACTCGCGCAGCGTCGCCGGCTGCTGGCCGACGGCATCGGCGGTCATACGCTGCTGTTGACGGTGATCTGCCAGCTGTTCGTGCTGACCCTGCTGGTGTCACTCGGCGTGCTGGCGCTGATTTTCGTGCCGACCGAACTGCTGTCGGAGTCGGCGCGGGCGATGTGGGCGCTGGTCAGCGAGCACCCGCCGCGCTGGATCCAGGTGCTGGGCAACCTGGCGTTCTGGCTGGCGCTCGGGCTGATCGAACCCTTCTATATCGGCGCCGGCTTCGGCCTCTATCTCAACCGCCGCACCCAGCTGGAGGCCTGGGATCTGGAGATCGCGTTCCGACGGCTGCGCGCGCGTCTGGCGCCTGCGGTCATGTTCGTGGTCGGTCTGCTGCTGGCCGGCCTGCTGCTGGCGCCGATGTCGGCCTCGCATGCCCAGGCGCCGGCAACGGACGATGGGGCCGCGGGCGGAACCGGTCCCACGATCGGCGCCCCGCCGCACCGGTCGGACGAGGACGTGGGCGCCAGGACCGGGGAACCACCGGCCGCGGATGCCCGCCAGGGCGCCGCCGGCCAGGGGCAGGACGAGGCGCAGCGGCCGACACTGCCCGAGGTCTTCGCCACGGTCGAGGACGACCCAGCCTTCGCCGGCGCCGTCGAACGCGCCTACGCCGATCCGCTGCTCGACGGCAAGCGTGTCGTCACCCGCTGGCAGCGCAAGGACGAGGCTGCGCAGGCCCCCAGCGCCGATCCCGATGCCGGCGCACTGGCCGTGATCGCGCGGGTGCTGGCGCTGTTCGCCGAATACGGCCTGTGGATCCTGCTGGCGATCCTGACCGCCGTGTTGGCGGCGACCGCTCGCCACTGGTGGCCGTGGATGCGCGAGACCCTCGGGCCGGTGCGCGAGCCACGCGAGATCGTCGTCGAGGAGGCTCCGTTGTTGCCCGAGGCACTGCCGGCGGACCTGGTCGCCTCGGTGCGCCGGTTGTGGACCGACGGATGGCGCCGGCGCGCGCTGGCGCTGCTCTATCGCGGCAGTGTCGAGGCGATGGCCACGCGTGCAGGCGTCACGCTGGTGCCCGGCGCCACCGAAGCGCAATGCCTCAGCGCGGCCCGGCGCATGCCCGATGCCGAAGACCGCGACGCGTTCGCCGCCGTGGTGCGCGTCTGGCAGCAGGCCGCGTACGGACAGCGGATGCCTGACGAGGCCGGGCTCGAGGCCCTGCTCGCGCGGCTCGCCCCACGTTTCGGATGGCGCACCTGATGAGTGGGCCGATGCGCGTCGGGCTGGGGGTGCTGGGCCTGCTGGTCGTCGCACTGGCAGTGGGCTGGTTCCTGCACACCCACGAGCGCGTGGACGAGTCGGAGGACCTGCCGCCGCGCGGCGAGGCCGCGTACAACCCCCTCTATGCCCTGCGCGAATCGCTGACCGCCGCAGGGCTGCCGGCCCGGTCGCGCCAGCGGCTGCAGCTGGCGCGGGTGCCGCTGGGGCCGCGCGACACCTTGCTGCTCTACAGCGACCCCAGGGCACTGCAGCCATCGGAAATCGAAGCGCTGCTGCGCTGGGTCGACGGCGGTGGCCATCTGCTTGTTCGTACGCCCCTGCCGCGCCGCAGCGCGGAGGCCGCGCCGGCCCGGGATCTGCTTGCGCGGTTGGGCGTGCGCACGGTCGAGGGCCCGACCCGCTGCGAACCCCTGCTGGTCACCGGCCAGGAGGGACACGTGGAGTTCTGTCGCGGCCGGCGCTTCCTGCTGGTGGACGCGGAGCCCGAGCTGAGCTGGGGCGAGGGCGGCGAGGACGGTCTGGTATTCGCCCGCCTCGGTTATGGCGCGGGCACGGTCGACGTGCTCGCCGACTTCGACTTCATGCGCAATGGGGACCTGCGTGAACCGCCGCACGCGCTGCTGACCCGGCAGCTGCTCGGCCCCAACTGGGGCGAGGGCACCGTGCATCTGGTGTACGCGGCAAGCGTGCCGCCGCTGTGGCTGCAGATCCTCACCCGTGGCTGGATGGCCTGGGGACCATTGCTGCTCGCACTGCTCGCCTGGTTGTGGATGCGCACCCAGCGACTGGGCCCGATGCTGCCGGCGGCGCCGCTCGCGCGGCGTGCGCTGCTGGAACATGTCACCGCCAGCGGCGCGCACCTGGTGCGTTACGGCCGTGCGTCGCTGCTCTACGACGCGGTGCGCGCCGCGTTCGTCGAGCGGCTGCGCAGGCGCGATCCGCTCGCTGCGGCGCTCGAAGGCGAGCCCGGCATCGAGGCCATCGCCAGGCGCACCGGCGTGGCGCCGCGCGACGTCCGCCAGGCGCTGCAGGCGCCGGCGCCCGATGATGCGAAGGCCTTCCGCCAGCGCATCGCCCGCCTGATCCAGATGCGAAAGAACCTGTGAGGACGAACCCGATGAGAGCTCGACCATGACCGAACTGCCCGTGCCTCCACCCGCGCCGATCGCCGGCGATGCGCTCGCCGAACGCGTCGCTGCGGTCCGCGACGAAGTCTCCAAGGCCTTCATCGGCCAACCCGAGGTGCTCGACCAGATCCTGGTGGCGCTGCTCGCCGGCGGCCATGTGCTGATCGAGGGTGTGCCGGGCCTGGGCAAGACGCTGCTGGTGCGTGCATTGTCGGCGGTGCTGGGATGCGGCTATGCCCGCGTGCAGTTCACCCCCGACCTGATGCCCAGCGACGTCAGCGGTCATGCGGTGTGGGACACCCGGAGCGAGACCTTCGTGGTGCGCCGAGGCCCCATCTTCACCAACCTGCTGCTGGCCGACGAGATCAACCGCGCGCCGGCCAAGACCCAGTCCGCCTTGCTCGAGGCGATGCAGGAACAGCAGGTGACCATCGAGGGCCACAGTTTCGAACTGGCGCCGCCGTTCATGACCCTGGCCACGCAGAACCCGGTCGAGCAGGAGGGCACCTATCCGCTGCCGGAGGCGCAGCTCGACCGTTTCCTGCTCAAGGTGATGATCGATTACCCCCGGCACGCCGACGAGGTGGCGATGGTCACGGCAATCAGCAGCGGCAAGGTCGCGGCCGATTTCGACCTCTCCCGGCTCGAGACGGTGCTGCAGCCCGGCGAGATCGTCGCGCTCCAGCGTGGCACCGCGGCGACGGTCGTGGACGCAGCGGTGATCGACTATGCGGTCCGCATCGCAGCGGCCACGCGCACCTGGCCGGGTATCGCGCTCGGCGCCGGCCCGCGCGGCAGCCTGGCGCTGGTGCGCGCGGCGCGTGCCCAGGCGGTGCTGTCGGGCCGCGAGTTCGTGACCCCCGACGACATCCGCGAGATCGCACTGCCGGCGCTGCGCCATCGCATCGCGCTTGCCCCGGAGCTGCAGATCGAAGGCCAGGACGCGGATCAGGTGCTGCAGGCCCTGCTCGCGCGGGTGGAGGCGCCGCGCAGGTGACGGCGTCGCGCCGCCACGGCCGGGAGGCGCGCGGATGAGGCCGACGATGGCGCTCATCGTGCTGCTCGTCGTCTGGGGGCTGGGCGGGGTCGCGGCCTCGCTGTGGCCGTCGGCGATCCCGCCATGGCAGCTGTTCGGAAGCGCGCTGCTGCTGCTGTCGATCGTCGACCTGGCGATGCTCGTGCGCCAGCCCACGCCCGATGTCGTGCGCTCGATGGCGGACGCCTGGCCGATCGG
>Ga0233369_1000442_pt1 | contig 17305 bp, 20 predicted proteins | sample ElkDunMinimDraft_26_FD_191537 | JGI IMG/M metagenome (GOLD analysis project Ga0233369, IMG submission 191537) | Fecal eukaryotic communites from dung pellets of Tule Elk in California, USA - Elk Dung D16 | ecosystem: Host-associated > Mammals > Digestive system > Large intestine > Fecal | place... | reverse complement strand
TAATTTAACAACAAAAGGAGGTCATTAAAAAATGACAATTAAAATCATCCATAACATTAAACTAGGTGAATACGATAACACAGACCGCGAAATGATTGAAAATTTCATGTTGCGGGTTAACATGTTAGATGCATCTGAAATTAAAGATGTAACATTTACTCTTTACAAAGGTGCATTTCCGTTAGAAGCAGTTATTCATTATAAGGAGGATAATAACTACACAAGTTTTAACCTATACTATAACGGTTTACGCATTCATAATTCTGGTTATACTTGTTCAACTAAACAATTTGAGGAATCAATTCAATATATCCGAAACGAATCGTATTAAATAGTCGAAACCGTCTTATGACGGTCTAACGGAACTAGTCACCCGTTACTGAAGAGACAGACTAAAGGAGGATAAACAATGCCAGTAAAAACACATTTAAGAGTGCTTCTATCAATGGAAGTAAATGGGATTCAAGTACAACTTATAACGCGCATCGTAAAGGGTAAACTAGTCTATGAAGTGACAACTGAGTATTTAAAATCATTCTATCGCATTGATTGTAAAGACTTCAAAGACGGGGCTGACAGATTCAAATTCGAGGTAAACCGTGTAATCAATCAAACAGTGAAGAAGGTAGGACAAAAACTATGAAGAACTACAATCTGCTAACAACGCATATGAAACGTGGTCAATTCATAGGTAAAACTGTCAGAATTGAAGCAATAAATAGTGAACATGCGTTATACAATTATATTTCAACATTAACAGAAATTGACACAATCACATTAAAAGCGGTTCGGGTATTAAACAAATGAAAAAGAAAATCAAAAAACCGTCCCCAGTAATGGAAACGGAATATCGTAAAGCATGGTTAAAATTGTTAAGTGAAAACATCCTGTACAAAGGAGACAAACCCAATGCACATACTTGAAATGTATTTCAGTCCACCGTATGACACAATCTTAAATCGTACCGTGATTTTAGAAGGTGAAAAAGAAGAAGCATATTTTCAAGTACTTGAAATGTTAACGAAACGTGAAAAAGAACTACTGATTAAAACACAAATAAAAGAAGCGGAATAATCCCGCTTCTTCTTTTTTATTGTATGCGCATTTTATTAAACATTTCATACGCAATATTTCGTATTACTTGATTATCAAAACGTAATAATCCACGTTTGAAGGCACTCACCATTTTCTTTAGATAATAGTTGTTCTTCCACGCTTCACTTAAAATGACATTTTCATCTAAATCATCTTTTGTTAATGCGAATACCAATTTGCTTGATGGGTCATAATCATTGGATAGATACATTAAACCATGACGAACATCCACCCAAATTCCAAATGTCATTCCTTTGTAAACGACCGCAAATTGATAGCGTGATTCCTTACTTCTCTTTTCGATGAATACTTGACTGTCATTCGTGAATTCATTATCAAGTGACATTTTACCATAGTCTGTACTACTAATTAACTCACCAAATTTTGTCTTTCGTCTTTGGTCAGAAAAGTCTACACTATTCGGGATTTCCACTAAAATGCTTTCATATGCGTTATAACGTTTTTTAATATCGGGTACTAAATTGAAGTACAAGAAATACGGATTGACAACAGACACCGCGTTACTCAAACAAATACACCTCACGTCTTCCCTTGTACGAAAAACCGTATCCATTAAATTGAGTAATGCTTCTACTTCATTCGGCAGATATCCACTATTATCTTTTTCACGAATAAATTCATCGAATATGATTGTCCCAACATTTGGGTATGCGTTCGACTTTTCACTCTGCCACGCAGAAAGAGGGATAGCCCATCCAAACAATTTATCGTCAATGAATAATTGTCTACCTTTTACCTTGAATTCATGATCGGGAAATTCTTCTCTAATATCATCGAAATAATTTCCAATTTTTCTTAGTTCTGTCTTATAACGTCTAACATAAATGATTTGTTTTCCATTCTTCAAAAACTGATTAATTGGAAATTTCTTCATTGCGTATGACTTACCAATACCCCTTGCACCAATAATAAAATTTAAAATACGGTTATAACTTAACATTTTATTCGGATTATAGTATAAACTTTTATCAACCATCATTAACACTCCTATTCTTTAGTTACAAAACTTGATACACCTTTATTATTCAATGTCTTTTTAGCGTTGTTTACTTCTGTATATGAGTTATATGTGCCTGCTATGATTCTGAATGTATCACCTTTTATACTCTTATGTTTTCGAATACTTGTTTTTATTCCTTTTTCTAATAATCGTTTTTGTTCTTTCTTTGCATTGAGTTCGCTCCCATAACTACCCACAATCAAGTAATAACTATGCGTTTTCTTTTCGTACTTTACTTTCTTTGCTAATGTTTCTGCAATTGCGCGACATATTTCATTTGTATATTTTTTATAAATTTGTGTGTCTGGAAGAGAATCAACAAAACATACTTCAATTAAAATGGCGTCTTCCAGTGTGTTGACAAGTACACCTAAATCTTTCCGTTGCTTTACACCGCGACTTTTCATTTCGTTGTTTGTTGCTTTTACGATAGCATCGCATACATTCGTTGCAATGTCCTTTTTATCGTAATATAAAACCTCTGTTCCATATGGTTTATTATTCATTCCCATGAATGCATTAAAGTGAATGGATACAACCAATGCACCCGCATCTTGATTATGATGTTTCACTAGATTGTTGATGTTTTGTTTTTGATTTTTACTTACATTGTCTTCATAGTAGCTAACAGGTACACCCATTTGTTTTAAATAAGATTCAATCATTTTCCCTACTTTACGAACTTCAATTACTTCATTGATGTAACCATTTGCACCGCTATTTACACTAGACCAATGACCCGCGTGAATTTCAATTTCGTTATACATTTATTTTCCCTCCCGATTAAAAATAGAATTAATAAAGTCAATAAATAAATCGTTTTGTTTATCGTCTTTTGATAACCTCAAATGACTTAAAATTGAATTCACTTCACTAGCTAAATACCCTAAATACAACACCCACAATGCGCTTATACCAATTGGGTACGGTATTAATAAAGACGTTGGTATAAAGAACACTAGTAGAATAAACATCACCATTTTTCGTGCAATTCCGAATATTGCTTTATTACTCGAAAAATTTGCATTTTTATTAAATTTTGCGTTTATCCATCCTAATGTAAAATCAATGATATTTGCAATTAAAATCAACGTTAACACATAAATCAATTTTGTGTTTTCGTTATCAAGCCACTCCTGTAGGTATTCTAACATTTCCATCCCATTCCCCTCCATCTAATATTTCCATCCGTTTAATGCGTCCGTTAATAGTAGAATAATTAAATTTTGTTTTTCGTCTTTTGTTCCAGGTGTTGGTGTTGGTGTCGGTGTTGGGTTTCCACTACAATCCACGTAATCACTTTCTATCCACGGATAACCATCACCTTGAACAATATTCACACCGTTTACTGCAAACACATCATAAATGTGTAATTCTGTACCTACTAACGTGTATGCACCTTGACTATTTACTCTAAAGCCTTGATAGGTGTCACCTTCCATGACTTGTAAATGTAAGTGGTCTCCCGTTGCATTTCCGCCAACACCCGTATGAGTCATTAACTCACCTTTATAAAGTATCGTGCCTTGACTATGTGTTAATGGCTCTTCATGGATACACGACCAAAATATTTTTCGCACTTGTCCATCGGCACACATCACCTCTTGAATTGAACGCCAAATTGTAATATCACCCGATGCACTTAAACACTCGCAATCAACAGGGGCATAAACAGGGTATCTATCATACGTTCCCACAAAGTCCATACAGTACGTACCCAAATGTGAATATACACCGTTTTCCCCTTGTGTTACATAAATCATGTCCATTGGGAATTGCGCTAACTGTAGACAGACACCGCCTTCACCATCTAAATTATTAAACCAGTATCGTGCTTGTGTGCTTCTATCAGGTTGATTTTGGTCTTTAGGACGTTCATAACATTTTAAAAATGCTTGTGCTAAATATTCAGGTGTTTGTGTAGACACTTTAAATTGTGCAAATGTTATCGGATATTCGTCCGTTGCTATCCACTGTATACCGTTATCCATTTCATATTGCAAACGTTCTAACTGTCCGTTTATATCGGTGATGTTGTAATTATTAGCGGTTGCCCACTCAATATATTTCGTTGCGGGTGTCCATTGCACTAAACCGAAACCTAGCGCGGTGTTACCCGCGTCTAGATTCTGCCATATACCCGAATTGATTGTACTTTCCGTTTCCATGTTACCCAACATGCCCGCTATCGCATTTTTCGTCCATCCGCGTTGTAATAAATAATTCATAATGTAATTCGCATTAATCGTCATTTCTTCTCGGGTTAGATAAGCATTTTTAGTTACAACCATGAACGAACCTCCTTTTATACAATTGATGTAATACGATAACTGTAATATGCGGCTGTTGCACGATTGTTACGAACCACGTAATTGACCCCGTCATGATAGATACTGCTAAATACTGTCGATGCTTCACTTCCTAGTACAAAGTCTTCCACATTGTCGGATAGGAATTGTGTCGTTTTTTCAGAACCTTTTAATAGCACATTTACGAATGCGTTGGAACTAATATCGAATACAGATACAACCGCCAAACGTTGACCTAATACAAGTGGATATGTTGCGTTAGGGGCTAGCGTAAAATCTATGTTCATTTCACTTATTTGATTTTTAACTAATGGTAAATTATTTTTGAGTAAAATACCCGATGCATTTGTGTCAATTAAAATACCGTCTTCATACACGTTATCCGAACAAATATTTCCCATGATAAGAATGTTTTGCGATGCACCCGAAACATGAATTCCATAAGGTTGCTTTTTAGCATCGGGTGAACCCGAATCGAAACAACGATTTCCCGTGATAATAATGTTTTGACATGCACCTAGTAATGTAATACCGTCTTCTTGATCTGTTGCGGGTGCTTTACCGTTGTTAAAACAAATGTTATTTTCGATGTTTGAGTTTTTACATCCCGCAAACATGATTCCCGCTGAATTGTTGTTGTATGAAATATTGTTCGCCACAATCATATTCCCGCAATCAATTACATCTACACCATTCCCATTATTTGCTTCAATAATGTTGTTCGTAATAACGAGTTGATATTTTGCGTTCGCGTATACACCGCCTGCAGTCCATCCACTACGTTTCCCGTTATTTCTAAAAATGTTTTCTGAAATGATACCGCCGTTTGTGTTATAAATGATTCCGTCTAATGCTCCTTCTTCCATGATGTTCCCTTTTACAATGTTGTTCCCAATGGAATAATCGACTGTATCATTACTAAACGATACAACACAATTTTCTGTACTACCAATGAAGTGTGAGTTTTCAATAATGGAATTGGTTACGTTTGACATTTCCAAACCAATGGTATTCGAGTTAATGACGCGAACATTGTCAATACGATTAAAGCGCGAACGCCATAATGTAATTGTAGACCCCGATGTTTTTCTCTCACCATTTCCATCCACCGTCATATGTGATAACGTAATGTTATCCGTTTCAGATGCAATGATGACCGCATCATTATGACCATCTATTAATTTGATAATTGTTTCATTCATTCCGCTACCCATTAGTGTTGTATTAGCAGGTAGTAGGATTGGTTCTAGCATATATGTTCCTTTCGGAATAAATACCGTGCCACCATACGTATGCGCGTATTCAATTGCTTTATTAAAAGATGCGGTTTCATTTGCTACACCGTTTCCAATTGCACCAAAATCTTTAACATTCACCATTAATGTGTTTTTATCCACTTTGTTGAGCATCAATTCAGTGTATGCACTATTCAATGCGTTCACTAAATTAGACTTGTCTGTTACATCTAAGTTGTTTAAATCACCAATTTTATTTGTGAACGATGCAATGATTTCGTTCATAGCCATTACAACATTTGTTTTATCAGTTGTACTTAATTGTTGCAAGTCTCCAACATCATCCATGAATTTTTTGAGAACTTCATTCACCGATGTCACAATTGTTGTTTTATCACTTGTTTCTAAATCTTGTAAATCACCAATTTCATTGCGTAATTCCGTGATACGGTCATTTACATTGACACCAATATCATTTTGAATTTGTTGTAAATCTGCTTGTATATCAGAAGTCGTTGTATTTAAATTTCGAACTACTTCATTAATAGCTTGTACAAAATTACTTTTGTTTTGTGTTAATAAATAATCGAGTGATTTCATTTCCCGTCTGTCTGTAATATCTACGTTGTTAACGGTTGTGTCTCCCGCTTGCACGTAAATGCTAGCAAGTAATTCCCCACCTGTTGGTGTTGAAGGTTGTACTGGATTCACATCTGCAACACCCGCTGTATATCGGATAACACCGTTTGTATCCACATAAATAATGTCAATTCGATTTAGTGTTGCGTGTGCATTGTTGACAGGTAATACCACGGAATCAAGTACATAACGTTCACCGTTTGGTAAATGTATAATGTTTGGTGTTGTACTATTTCCGACTTGCACTGCCATTGATAAAATCGGTTGTTGTGTCACTTCTAACCCCGAAATAACACCACTTCCAGTTGCTTCACCTAAGAACATTGTCGCTTGTTCCACAATCGCCATACGTGCTAATAAGTCGAGTACATTTTCTACAATTGTCCCTGTAATTTTTGTCGCATCACCAATGTTATCATAATTTACAGAAGCTAATGCATTTACACTATTAATGGCATGTACAATGTCGGTTTTATCCATTGTTGTCAAAAGTGATAAGTCACCAACAATGATATCAAATAATGCATCAAATGTTCCATCCGCTATTTTTTCATCAATTAGCTTTTCAACTGTTTCTGTTATTCCTTCACCTGTTATCCATTCATACATGTTGTTCCACTGTTCAATTAAATCATTAGTAATGACACCGATTTGATTCATTTGGTGTATTACTTTATTAATTTTCTCTAAAATGGATAAACTGTTATCGAATGCACTCGGTATATATCGATCGTATGGTTGCACATGTAACATGTGTAAATACGGTTTGCTGTTTCCATCAAACTTACTCATAATTCTTTTCCTCCTTTAATAAACTAACATAAAGAGTTGATTCATTTCGTTGAAAATATCACGTTCGATACGTAACAAGATACTGCGATATTCCTGTATCATTTCTGAATATGTTTTGACCCCGATACTACCTACTTTTTCTTCTACGTAGTCTTCAATGTCATTAATATTCGTAACACCTTTATTTGAAGCATTTAAGTTTTGACTAGCACTACCTGTTTTATTTCGACTATCGCTGTTGTGTCCTGTCATTTCTTCATTTTCGTTCGTTGTTAATGTTTCGTTTTCATTGTTTTCATTGGTTGTTTGTACGTTCTTTTCTGTGACATTATCAACAGTACCTTCTGACGTTTGTGTATCAATTGTTTTTTCGCTTGATTCACTTTTAGTATCCGTTTCAGAATTTCCCTTGTCTTCATTGATTTTTGAAGCATATTCGATAACACCACTTCCATCGGCATTTGGTGTAATAGATAGACGGGAATCGGGTGTATCACTTTGTAATGCTCGTTTGAAGTCTGATTCTGTTTCATTTGTTGAAATAGTACTTTCTTTATCTCCTTCATTTTCTACAAGTGATTCAGATGTTTCATTTGATTCTGTTATATCTTTTAAACTTGTTTCACTGTTTTGTTTCAACGTTTTATCGTCATTTTGTTGTCTGTTTGTTGTCGTACTTTGTTCAGATGTTAATGTTTCATTTTCAGAGTCGTTAGAGGTTTGACTTTGTGTTAATGTTTTGTCTTCATTTTGTTTTGTATCACTTTTACGTTGGTAGGTTGTTTTTAAGCTATAACTTTCAAGTGGATTAAATTCAATTAATTCACTTTGGAATAATTTATTATAGTAAGGCATGTTGATGTTCAACCATGTGTCTAGTTTAAATTTAAATAGTTCTTCTGTCTCGAAACCTATTTCACGTGTATAAAAGTTTCGTATAAAATTTGTTTCGAATACCCTTCGATAGTCTTCATCAAATATTGGATATGGAAAATCAAATAAATGTTTCCGTCCGATTTCAATGCGTTCACGATGCGATAAGTTTGGTGTATCTTGTGATGCTTGTTCAATCATCGTTCGTAATTCCATTGTATAACTACTCAATATTTTCACCTCCTTCAACATTACTTTGAATTTCTTTTATCACGGATTCACGGAAACAAACTTCTAAATTTAAACCATATAAATTATTAATGATTTTACATGCTTCTTGACGACTTTTTAAAAAGACGTTTCCACTTGCTACAATTTGCTCGTCGTTGCTATCAACTTCACTTGTAACCATGCGTTCTTTCTTTTCGAGATTTGCATTTTTAATTCCGATGAATGTCATAAATTCATTCCAAATTTTATCTCTGTCACTTCTTAATTTATCAACTACGTATGGTGCATCTGTTTTAAACACCTTAATTGTATCGGGGTTCATGGATTCATGTGTAATGATAACAGGTGCATTTCCCTCATACTGATTGTATATATTTTGCATTGATAATTTTGTGTTATCATTTGCAGTAATCAAGACAGGTGTCTTTTGTGCATTACGGTTAACGGAAATGATTTCTTGTGTCTCTGCTAATTCAGTAGCGAATAGTTCAATGCTTGACATTGTTGGAAAATGTAAATCATTATTCCATATGACAGCCCCGTAATCGCCACCGTCAATTGCATCAATATAATTCCATAACTTGAATTGTTTTTGATATGTCGGTGTAACCGCATTAAATTCTGTCGGCAAGTTGTAATGGTCAACAATTCCACTCACTGCCCCTTGTGTTGCAATGTATCCTAATTTATCATCATGATAAAATCCAACATACCCATATGTGTGTAATGATAATTCAAGATAACGTGGGTCAACCGTTTCGGGTAGGTTTTTCCATTCAAATAATTGATAAGTTAACGATGATAAATAATCCATATAGTGATTAAACCATTTATTTCCTTCAATTCGTTGTAACTGATTTGGATTTCTATAATGTTTATTACGTGCCATTCTTTACCTCCTTTCTACACTTCACTATTGTCTAGTGTATAATTCCCTACGTCATTTGTGTGCCACAATGTTACACCCGAATCAAACACTGATTGAATTTTCCGAATGACATCAATATTTAAATTCCCCGTAATTAAACAATCTTGTGTCTGTATGAAATTCCATGACTTTCTAGTAGAAAAATTCGGCACTTTAATTTCGTTTAACTTGTAACCATACTTTTTAAAGAATGATGTTAATTTGTTTACATATTCAGGTTTTATTTGCTTTTTGATTACTAAGAAACCTGTTAAACCGTATCCATAATTATAGGCAGTATTACTACCCATTTGTGCTAGTTGTGGAGGTGTGTTATTGATGTCTGATTGTTTTGCCTGTAGTCCTTGTAATGCTAATACACTATTCCCCGCACCTTGAATAGCATCAACACCACCCGAAACGATTCCAGTAGGATTTAATCCCGCTTGTGCTACACCACCCGATACACTGCCTAATGTTCCCATGATACCGTTAAACACAATGGAATTCGTTTGGTTTTCTAAGCTATTTCGATTACCTTGTAAATAAGCACTTAACATGTCCGTAATAATTGGTACGGAATTTGGATTTGAATCAATCACCGAATACTCTAATGTTGCGACTGATTTCTCCCATTCATCGTAACGAGTAGAATTTGTATTGTAATTTTCAACACTGTAAGTAACTTTATTACTTGTGCCCATTGCCCCGCGTATTTGGATATTTAAATCCGAACCATCTAGGTATTCATTTTTTATTTCAAAACGATTCCCTTTCATATCGTCGATAATTGTTACTGCGTACGGATACATTAATAATTTACTTTCTTCAACTTGTCTAAACCCTGTATACTTGTTGCCACAATTCACGTCTTTTTTGAAATACGTTGAAATGTCTTTTACATAAAGTGTCTCAATGTTTTGTGTTACATCATCGGCTATTCTCGCGATTTCAAAATTAGCGCCGATAAAGTTAAATGAATCGCCCGACATACTAGGATTGTATCCTATATGTTCCGTTACATAGATAGAAACAACATTATTTACTGCTTCTTCATTTTTATAAATGTTTGTAAGTAAATCTGTCATGGATGTTAATGCAACATTTGTACCTGAGACATTCACATTTGCTACGTTTCCATTTGAATAGAAAGGATGTACATAATAACAAAGCGGCTGAGGTATCCCGTTTCGTGATGCCGTAATTTCGTTAGTTCCGTCACCTTCTGTTGTGTCACCTTCTGTTGTATCACCTTCACCAGTATTAGCAATTGCATGCAAACGTGATTTTGAAATAATCACTAAATACAATAATTCGGGTTCATAGTGATTAATGGAAACAATGTCGTACTCTTTTCCATAATCAATTCCCTCATCTAAAGTATTGATATACGGATTTCCGCCACTATAAAGTTGTTGTTGATGTTCTCGAACAACCATTGAAGGTTTCATGGTAAATAAGAAACGCCATGTTTGCATAACGTCAATTTCGAAATAAACATTCGTGCAATTTCGTTGTACGTATTCGATGTTTGTTACGAATGCATAAAACCATCTATCGTAATATTCATTTCTAAACATAACGTATGTTGCCCCATGTAATGCTTCTATACTTGCATTACAAGCAATGTATATTTGATCTTCTGTTCGTTGAAAATTGGCTTGACTCATTGTGAATACTTTTGGACGACTATTGAAGTATGATAGTTGTTCGCTAACCGTACCAAACCACCGTACATTTTTATAATCATTAGAGAATGGGATACTCGCTAAAAAGCGAATATCCGTCCCCGATAAAACTGTCATATGTTACCCTCCTATACGATAGTAACGATTGATTCCCCTGTAACGTCACCTGTTGTTGTTGTCACGGTTGCGACTACTCTAAACTCACCTGTTTGATTTGCTCCGACTGTTAATAAACCGTCACTTGAAATTGTTGTCGTTGTTTCGGCGCCTTCTACAGACCATACCACAGCACGTTCAACATTATCTGTATTACGAACGAATACATTCATTTGGAAAGTTGTTCCCGCGTTTAATGCAACAATTGTCGGGTCAATAATAACTTGTGTCACCTCGGGTACTGTACCGCTAACGAATGCAACCGCGTTCGCAAAACGCGATACACTCATGACTTGCCATACATGATAGTAGTAATTCCAGTAAAGACCGCGTGGATTTCGAATTGTTTCCATCTTTTGAAGTGTGTCATATACCATGTACCAATCCTTATCAATTAGTACAGCTTGTAATCCTTCTGTTGAGAATCCGTCAATCACTGTTACATGTCCTAAGAATGTTGTTCTGTCCATGTTGAACGCTTTTGCTAATACATCAACATCTAGTGTAGCTTCTAAGTCTGCGTCAATTAACAAATGCAAGTCTTCCATTTCAGAACGTTGTCGAACCGCTAACGCGTTGAATTCACGTGAACCTGTTGGCAGTGTCATTTTACGAGCTGTTGCGCGAACCGCTTTTACTAATTCTTTTGCTGTTGTTTCTGTTGTTGGTGCTTGCACAGGAACAACTTTAAATAATCCTTTTGAATAGTAATTGTCGACAAGCAGCTTCATGTATTCGTACTCTTCAACTTCTGCGGAATTGTAAATTGCGTTAATAATTGATGATAGGAAGTTATCAAAATCACCCCATGAAACGAATGCGGTTTTTAATGAATCGTCTTGAATTGTTTGTTGATAAAAGTCCTGTCGATTACGTTCATGGAATAATGTTTTTACATTTGGGATAACACGAGCGAATACTTTTTGTTCGGCTTCTTCTACGTTATATTTTTGTCCTTTTGTGATGTCTGTAAAAATTTCTTCAATTGTACGACCCATCGGCATAGCGCCTTTTTTAAACTTTTTCAATGGGTTTGTTAACGATGCGTGTTTGATAACCACTAATCCGATGCGGTCTACTAAAGATGTAATAAAATCGTTTTGAACCGTTTGATTAATTAAGATACCCGCACCCACTTCTGCCACATTGTCGGCAGTTGCAAGCGGTACATAGTTTGCAAAATTTGGATTTGAATTTCTGATCGCATTGATAATGTCATATGTTTCCGAAATCCCTAATGATGTTTTAACTGTATTAACTGTAATACGTGCCAATATAATTCCTCCTTATTTTTCGAATGCTTCTAACGTTACGGTTTGTGAAAACGTTAGTTGCTCTTCTTCCTTTTTCTTTTCTTCTGATTGTCCTTCAACACCGACTTGACGGAATAGTTTACTATTTGCGACAATCAAGTCGTCATTTTTAGCTTTTAGTTTTTCCGTTGTTGTCGTTAGTGTTGAATGTTCTTCTAGTACGCTTGTATAATCCCCACGTAACTGTTGTAAGATTTCAGTACGCTCTGAATGTTCTAATTCGGGATTAAGCAAACGCTCTAGTAACGCTTCATGCTCTTCTTTCGTCATAGGCATGGTCAATCATTCCTTTCTATTTGTAAATGTCTTACACTCTTATTATATCATCGTATATAATAGGAAGAAATACATTAGCAAACACAAAGAGAGAATAATATAACAAAAAGTTGCTATTACTTCATTTTTGTTATACACTGAAATTAGTTATAGAAGAGGTTAATATTTTTTGAAAAACTTTTTTGATAGAGGGGTTGCAATTTGTTAATCTATCAACTATAATTAGAAATGTAAGGTAGTTCTTACAAAATAAAACATTGGAGGTAGGATATGAGAAAGTACATGACGAAAGAAGTAACAAAAACAACGGTGAAAGTTGCCCGTATGAAAATGGGAGAAAATGGTTTACCCGTTGCAGAGCCATTAGAAGACATCATTCTAATTGGGAACGTATCAAGCGAGAAAGCACAAAAGATTGTCACAAAAGAACACGGAAACGGTGTGACCGTGTTTGGCGTTGAAACAACAACCGAAACGTATAAAATGGCGGTTGAAGAATTTATTCAACTAGCTGAATTAGTACCAAATGAAGAAGTATAACGACTACGGAAATAGTCGCTCATAATCTAAAGTATTAAAGTTTTTCCATACAACCTATATCCCGTGGGTGGCGGGTTATCCACCCAAATACTATTATGGTCATACAGACCACCAAAAACTTAATCCGAAAAGGGGAAATTTTAAATGACAAACACAAATGAAAACGCAATGGTACAAGAACAAGAAAACATGGGCTTAGTAGTAGCAGGGAATCGTCAAGTCGTAAAGGAAACGGAAAACTACGTAGTAACTCGCGGTGAAGACGGTAAGTTCTCACGTAAAGCAAAGTACAACGAATATTCATCAATTAAAGCGGAATCACGTGCCGATAAAATTTGGTTAATGAATGTGTTAGAGGGTTCGGATGAATCAAGCAACGGTTTAAAAGGACAAGTTGGGAAAACAATTGAAGTACAGGACATTATCACACGTCCGTATGACCGCTTAAATGAAGACACTGGATTAGAAGAGTACGGGGTATTAACGTACTTAATCACACCCGAAAAAGAGGTTTTCGTTACATCGTCTAAAACGGTTTACTTTACAGTAACGCGTATCATGGATTTATTCGGACGTCCTGACACTGCTGAATGGGAAAACATTCAATTAAAAGTTGGAAAGGAAAAAGGAACAAACGGGGACATCATCAAGGTAAAAATGATAGGATAAAAAGGAGACGTGATAGAATGCCGCCAACATTGCGTGGTATATATCATAACCTAAAGGAATCAAAATACACTGTCTCCAATGGTGAGACGGTGTTTTTCTTTTCGTCTAGGTTATACATGATGAAATTCTTAGAAGGTTATGAGCATAATAGATTGAAAATTTCCAATAGAATTGAAAACGCTATCGCTTGCGATGTGTTGAATTTCGAATTTTTAGTTGACATTAACTTTTATAAAAAAATCGAAAAACGTGGATTTTACGTTTGGATAAAGGGGATTGAGTTTACATGGCACGAATTAAACCTATACGCATTACGTCAAATGACGTTAAAGAATTCGAACGTTTGGCACGAAATACAACGTCCAAAATTAAAAGAACGTTTAAAAATTATGGAATAGATTTATCGAGTGAAATTAGCACCCCTAAAAAAGTTAGTGACTTTAAAACAAGACAAGAATTCAACGCATGGAAAGAAAAAGCACGTAGCTTAACAAATCGTAGTAATACACAATATCAATTTAAAAAGAATAAATATGGTGTTGTTGCAAGTGTAAAAGAAATCAATGAATTAAAACGAACAACCAAACGAGCGCAACGTATAGCAAAAGATATTGAGAAAAAAGCATCGAAATTACCGTACACGGTAAAAGGTAAAAAGGTATCTACCATTGGTCAGCGTATGCAACAAATGGGGAAACCAAACGTAGCGGGGATACATGTTCCACCCGATTTTGATTTTAATAAAATTGTAACTCGAAAACACATGGAAGAAAAGAAAGAGAATTTGAAGGAACGTTCAGACCCAAATTTCATGGATAAACGAACCGAAAAATTAAAAGAAAATTACATCAAAATGATACACACACATTATAACAGTGATGGTGATGAAATTGTAAAAGCGATTGAAGTCATTCCCGCAAATGACTTTTTTGAGTTATTTTTAATGCATGATGAATTGCAATTTGAATACGAATATACTGAAGAACAGACAGAAGCGTCCAGGCAGAAAAAACTATCTATATTTGAGAACTACGAAAAAGGTAGGATAAATATGGATTTAAAGGGGTTTTAGGGCAGTCGTAAAGGAGTTGTGAAAGTATGGCACGTAAACAGTTTAGTTGCGATTTTGAAACAACAACGAATCCTAACGACTGCCGTGTGTGGGCATGGGGATACATGCAAATTGGTAAAATCTCAAACTATAAAATTGGGAATCATTTAGATGATTTTATGCAATGGTGTGAGAAAGTAAACGGAGACTTATATTTTCATAACTTAAAATTCGATGGTTCTTTTATTGTGAATTGGTTACTGAAAAATGGTTTTACACACGATAATTCGGGACTAGAAAAAACATTTAGTACATTGATATCCAATACAGGACAATGGTATATGATTGACATTTGTTACGGTTATAAAGGAAAGAAAAAAATTCACACATGTGTTTATGATAGTTTAAAGAAACTGCCTTTCCCTGTAAAACAATTAGCTGAAGCATTTAAATTGGATATTATGAAAGGCGATATAGATTACCATCTTGAACGTCCTATTGGTTGGGAGATTACAGAAGAAGAAAGAGCATATATTAAAAACGATATTGAGATTGTAGCGAAAGCATTAGAAATCCAATTTAATCAAGGTTTAACTAATATGACAAATGGGTCAGACAGTTTAAGTGGGTTTAAGGACGTGTTTAGCACAAAACTATTTGAAAAACATTTTCCTGTTTTAAGTTTACAAATGGATACCGAAATTCGAAAAGCATATCGTGGTGGATTTACATGGCTTAACTCGAAATATGTTGGTGTTACAATTTGTGGTGGTCTTGTGTACGATGTGAATAGTCTTTATCCTTCTGTTATGTATGATTGTTTATTACCATACGGGATGCCCGTTTATTTTGATGGACAATATGAAGAGAATGAAGACTATCCATTGTACATACAAAACGTTTCGTTTGAATTTCATATTAAGGAAAATAAAATTCCTACTATTCAAATTAAGAAAAGCGGACGTTTTGTCGAGACTGAGTATTTAGAAAGTAGTAAGGGTGAAATTGTAAATTTATCATTAACGAATATTGATTTAAAATTGATTGAAGACCATTATCATTTGATTGATGTTGAATACAATGGCGGATGGATGTTTAGAGCCAAACGTGGCATTTTTAATAATTTCATCGACAAATGGATGCACATTAAAATTACGTCAAATGGTGCAATTAAAGCACTCGCAAAATTGATGTTAAATTCACTATATGGAAAGTTTGCATCGAATCCGAATGTAACTGGTAAAGTACCGTATTTAAAAGACAATGGTGCAAATGGTTTCATGTTAGGAGATGAAGAATTTAAAGACCCAATATACACACCAATGGGTGTCTTTATCACATCATATGCACGGGAGAAAACCATTAGAACAGCACAGTCATGTTATCCACGTATTATTTACTGTGATACGGATAGCATTCATTTGGAGGGTGACAATGAACCCGAATCTATTAAACATTTAATAGATGATGATAGACTAGGATTTTGGCAACATGAAAGCACGTTCTTTAGAGCTAAATACATTCGACAAAAAACGTACATTCAAGAAATATGTCAAAAGGAAATAGATGGTCGCACGGTAAACGCGGGTTTACATGATTACACTAAATTGATGTTATCTGTAAAATGTGCGGGTATGCCAAAACAAGTAAAAGAAAAAGTTACGTTTGAAAACTTTCAAATTGGTTTTCGCTCTAATGGTAAACTAGTACCAAAACAAGTTAACGGTGGTGTGGTGTTAGTTGATACGGAATTTACGATAAAATAGGAGGGTAACATGAAATATTCAATTGAAATTATTTGTGATAATGAAGATGGTCAATACTATGTTATTGAGTTCGAAGCGTCAAACATTGCAAAGGTTAGTAGATGCATTGATAGTTATATTCCTAAAAAGGGATATTCAATTGTTAATATTAATGTGCAAGGGGCTTTTACTCTAGTATAAAAAATGATATAATATAGGAAGTAAGGAATACTGCTTCCTATATCATTTCTTGTATCGGGTGAATCCACATTGAGTTGTGCCGAACAGTTGGGAGACTGATAATCTCTAGTGATAAAAGTATGTATTACTTTACGACATTTCGGACACCTTCAACGTGCCATAAAGCACTATATGAGGGTGTCTTTTATTTTAGGAGGGTGAACGATGTTAAAAATAGAAGTGATAAGTACAGACGGAAAAATATTTGAGCGTTATTGGATGGATAAGACACCAATTGTCAAAGCGATAAATTGGACATTGAAGGATGAACATTTGTTAATGCGAATGGCTAATAAAATTGAAAGTGTGAGGGTTGTCAAAAGTGTTAAATAAAATTGTCAGAATATTATTAAGGTATGAAAGATTAAGACAGGTGGTTATAAATCAAATGATGGACGAATGTGATTTTACAAATGTTACGATAAGCGATGCAAAGAATTTTCATATTAGTGATTGTTACATTGGTAATCTAACGATTATCAAAAGTGACGGGGTAAATGTGCATCATAATGAAATAAAATGTTG
>Ga0233369_1000436_pt1 | contig 17599 bp, 25 predicted proteins | sample ElkDunMinimDraft_26_FD_191537 | JGI IMG/M metagenome (GOLD analysis project Ga0233369, IMG submission 191537) | Fecal eukaryotic communites from dung pellets of Tule Elk in California, USA - Elk Dung D16 | ecosystem: Host-associated > Mammals > Digestive system > Large intestine > Fecal | place... | reverse complement strand
GAGTCGCCGGGGAACGGGACGTCCTCCGGCCACGCGCCAACGAGGGTCAGCGTGTCCGACTCGCCCGTGAAGGACGCCACAGGGAACACCCGGTAGCCGAGTTCACCCGGCACCCGCAGCCCGACGTAGCGGCTTGCGAGGAACGGGACCGCCTCCCCAAGCTGCACAGTGACCACGCCGCCGGTTCGGCTGGCGCCCACAAGCCGGCCGCCGTAGCCCCACTGCGTCATGTCGTGCGACAACGCCAGCACGGACATGCGCCGATAGGTCAGGTGCTCAAGGTCCGTGCTGTAGCTGATGTCCTTGGCCTGGTACAGGGACTGCGCCAGGTGATAGCGGGCAAGGCGCGCCGCGTGGGCCTCGTTGGTGATGCCCTCGCCCGGGATGCGCGCGGGGTTCTGCATCGTGGTCACGCCCGGCGCCGCCACACGTAGGGTGACGGGCGCCCAGGTCTCGCGATCGACGTAGGTGTACTCCACGCCATCGGCCGCGTTGGCGAGCGTGTAATCAACCTGGAACGATCCCTTTTTGATCGTCGCCATGTTGACCACGCCGGTCAGCGGCTGGTCGGCGCTGGCCCACACGACCGAGAACTTGCCGCCGGCCCAGCTGGTCTGTCCGAAGCCGGCCAGCGCGATCGCTTCCACCATCTCCTGATGGTTGCGGCCGTCCTTGATGTAGGCGTCGTAGGTGTAGCCGTTGTCCGCGCAGTGGACCATGAAGGCCTGTAGCGCAGGAATGTCGATCTGCGAATCAGGCAGGCCGATGCCGGCCAGCAGGCGGCCGTTCGTGTCGCGGATGCCGCGCGCATACGCGAGCAGCTGCGCGCCGGGGTTGCTGGTGAGCTCGGTCACCCAGCCGCTGCCGGTCCAGACCGAGATCGGCGCGCTGTGCGCCACCATGCGGACCTGATCGAGTGCACCGTTGAGCTGGCCGGTCGCGGTGATGCGCAGGCCGATGCGCGGGATGCCGGTGTAGTCGGCCTCGTCGGGCTGGATGCTCTTGAGTACCGTCCAGTTGAAGCGGCACTCGTCGTGGGGCGTGCCGTCGTTCCAGTAGGGCGTGCCCATCTGGACGCGCACGTCGTACTGCCCACGATCCACGTCGATGCTGACCGTGCGGCGGACGGTGTTGGCGTCGCGGTTGTAGATGGCCAGCGAGGTGCTGCCCGTCCATTCCGTCGTTCCGGTCTCCCGGTACTGGATCTGGATGGTGACGTTGTTGCCGTTGAACTTGCCCTTGCTGTCTACGTCGTACAGCAGGCCCTCGAAATCGAGCTGCAGCTTGACCGTATCAGCGGAGCTGGTGCGTTCAACCCACGGGCCGCCGGCCTGAAGCTCGCCGCCCGCGAGGCTGTCGGCGTTGCTGAAAAGGGGGATGTCCTGATTCGGATGCCCGGCAAGCCCGTTGTAATAGAGCTGCACGCCCTCGAACGAGGCCAGCGGGGTGTCGCCGTTCTGCAGCGCCTCGACGGTGTGGACGTTGATACCGGGGGTCAGCACCATGCCCATGACCTGGCGATTTCCCTCGTACCAGACGTACGGGTGCGAGGCCACGTCGGGCGTGATCTGGGTCGAGCCGAACAGGATCGGAAGCGTCTCGTACGGGCGCGCGGTGTTGCGAGCGCTGTTGATCGAGAAAACCGGATCGGCGGCCTGTACGCTCTGGGCGCTGGGCGGCTTGGGACCGAGTACCTTGTTGACCAGGGCGGCGCCGGCCACGAACGAGACAGCGCCCAGGACCGACAGACCCGCCGCGGAGGTGACCCCCACCGCGGCGCCGTAGGCCGCCAAGCCGGCGCCCATCGTGAAGTAGGCCAGCACGGCCATCGCCACGATGTACAGCACTTGCTTCTTGACGATGCCCCGCACCTCGACCAGCGCCGTGTCCTTCGGGCGCACGCGGTCCAGCACCTCGACCGGCACCAGCACGCCATTGATCCGTACTTCCCACGCATCCTCGTGCCAGTCGGGCACGGTGCGACGCAGGAACCCGCCCAGCTTCTCGCCCGGCTCAAGCGCAGCCGCGATGTGGCGCTGGCCTTCCAGCGTGATCGGGTGCGGGGTCAGGATCATCTGACCACCGCTGGTCGGATCGGCCATCAGGCCCATGCGTAATACCCTTCGACAATCGCGCCCCAGGTGTGCAGGTCGCGGATGGGTTGGAGGACGGAAGCGCCGTTCGTTTCGTTGGAGTGCAGAACCCAGCCCTCGCCAGCGATGCGGAAGTACAGGCCCACGTGGCCGACGCCAGCGCGTCGCTTCATCAGCACCAGATCGCCGTCTTGTGGCGCGTCCGTGGGGGTGGTGTAGGACTTCGACAGGCTGCCCAGCGCGACTTGCCCCGCCTCGCCACGGGGGCGGCCGTTGGGAAGCCGGACCTCATGGCCGAACAGCTCGCGCCGCACGTGGGCGACGAAATCGGCGCAGTCGAAGGTGTCGGCGTCGTAGGCGATGCCGATGAAGCGTTCAGCCGGGTGCATCAGAAGATCCCCGGCAGGGTGTGCGGGTTGGCGCGCAGCTTCACGGCGGACTGGCGCATGATGTAGTCCACGCCGCAGTCGGCGGTGACCACCGAAGGCGTCACGCTCACGCGCGTGACCGGCAGCGGGATCGTCTGGAAGATCACGTCCGGCTCGGCCTTGCTGGCAATGCGGATCGTCGCGGTGATGATCTCGTTGGGCTGCAGCGACTCCAGGTCGGCCGTCATCTCGCGGCCCACGTTGTCGATCTCCAGCTGAGCCCGCGACACCTGACCGGCGACATCGTTCGGCAGCTTGAAGCGGAACGGGAACCCGATGTAGGTATGCCCACCGCTCACCCAGTCGCGGGTGTCGTTGACCAGGCGCAGGCTGGCGCCGAACGAGGGCGCGGTCATCTCGAGCAGGACGAGGATGCCGTCGGTATCGGTGACGCGCTGGAGCTGCTCGGTGAAGCTCATCGCAGGTACTCGATGGTCACGTCGCGGGCCGACCAGGAGAAGTCGGGGATCAGCGGCACCAGCCGCCCGATGTCGCCGCCCTTGAAGCTGCCCGTGATCGTTGCGCCGGTGCGCGGGTGGGTGAACGTGAACTCGCCCACGCGCTTGATCGTGTCGAAGTACCAGGCCTCAAACGCGGCGGCGTCGGCCTCGGACTTGAACAGCAGGCGCGCCTCGACCTCCTGCATGACGTGCGTGTTGAGCACGCGCTGCTTGGGCTTGCCCTTATCCATATCGGTGCGCTGCACCGACGGGTCGAACTGCTCCCCGTAACCGTCGAACAGGACGGTGACGTAGCTGGGCAGGGAGGCCATCAGAACGCCTCCCGCAGGTTGAACCGACCCTTCATCGCGGCCGCCGACTTCCCGCCGGACGCCATGTCGTCGGCCACGATGTCGACGATCAGCTTGCGGATGTCCATGCCCCCGGAACCGCGGACGGTTTCCTCGCGCGCGGACACCTTGTTCGTGCCGTTGTTGTTGATGACGACCTGCAACGCCCCGCCGCCGGCAGCGCCGCCGATCGGGTGCAGCCGCCCCGACTGCCCGGGCACGAACAGCTCAGGCCCGCCTCCGTCGCCGACCAGATACCCCTGCCCGGCCTGCAACGGCCCGCCGGCAGCCTTGCCGCCGCCCGTCCAGCCTTTGCCGAACCCCTGGGCGAAGCCCGCCCAGCCGCCACCGCCGGCCATGCCAGCGAAGCCGGACATCAGCCCCTCGAACAGCTTGTCCGCCGCGCGGGCCTTGAGGTTGTCGAAGAACCGGTTCAGCGCGTCCGACGCGCGGGCGCTGTCGGTGACGATGGTGCCGAACAGATCCTTGGCGCCGTCGCGTAGCAGGAGCATGTCGGACTCGGCTTCGCGGCCGCGCTCGAGTCGGTCCACCAGCTCGCCGATGGCCTTGCCTTCCTCACTGGCGGCGTCGACGTTCGCGTACCGCAGGGCGATTGCCTTCTCGCGTTCGATGTTCGACAGGCCGAGCAAGCTCATCTCGAACTGCAGGTCGTCGATGAAGCCGGCCGTCGCCTGGCGCTGACGCTCGCGCGCGTCGTCCTCGTCGGCGAGCGTGCGCAGGCGCTCGTTGGTGCGGTCCATCCGCGCGGCTTCGGCGACTGACTCGTGGGCTTCGATCTCGGCCATCTGGTCGGCCCATGCGCGGTCGGCCTCCTTCTGGCGCCTGCGCGCGTCCGCCGCCGAGTCGATCGAGGCCGTCGCGCCACCACCGCCACCACCGCTGGCAGTTGGCTTGCGACCGATGCCGGCGCCTGCGTTCAGCCCCCAGTCCGCCGGCAGCCCTTGGGTGCGGTCCTGCATCTGGCTGCGTTCGGCGACCGCCAGACGCAGCTGCTCGCGGAAGGTGTCTCCGAACATGGCCATGCGGACCGTGTTCACCGGGTCGTCGCCGTGCACGATGTTGGACAGCCCGCGGATGCGCTCGTCCAGACCTTCGGCCGTGCCAATCTGATCGGCCTTCGCGAATCCCTTGGACTGCAGCCATTCGTTGTACTTGCTGATCGCGCCGGCGATCTGGCCGGTCAGCGTGACGAACGCCCCGCCGGTTGCAGCGACGAGACCTATCACCACCTCGAACGCCTGCCGCGTCTCGTCCGATTCCAGCAGCCGGGCCAGGCGCTCGATCGTCTCGGCCAGGCCCGCGCTCGCGCCCTCGGCGCTGTCGACCTCGCCGACTAGGTTCAGCAGCGAGTTTCGCACCTGCTGCGTCGCCCGCCCGACGGTGAGCGGCATCTGGTCGAACTCGGCTTGCACCTTCTCCGAGGCCGCCAGCATCGCCTGCGCAAACTGCTCGCTGCTGATCTTGCCGTCGTTGACCAGCGTGCGGACCTTGCCGAAGCTGACGCCGAAGTGATCGGCCAGCGCCTGCACGATGCGCGGGCTCGAGTCGATGATCGAGTTGAATTCCTCGGCGCGCAGCGTGCCGCCGGCCATCGCCTGGCCCAGCTGGCGCAGGCCGCCGGCCGCTTCCTGCGCCGAAGCCCCCGAGACGGTGAACGCTTGGGTGATGGTCTCGGTCATCTGCAGGACTTGGCCCTGCGTCAGGCCCAGTTCCCCGGTCGCCTGCGACAGCTTGGCGTACAGGTCGACGACACTGCCCAGCTCACCCGAGGTCCGTTGGGCGATCTCGAACGTGGCGCGCTGCGCGACGTTGAACTCGTCCTGCGACTTGGTCGCCAGCCGCAAACGCGCCGACATGTTGGCCGATTCGTCGGCGAGTCGGACGTACATGCCCACCGTCTGGGCGAGCGCCGCCGATGCCGCGACTGCAGCGAATGCCTTGTACGCCCCCGTCAGGAGGCCCACCTTGCCCTCAGCGCGGCCCGATGCGCCCGTCAGCTTGTCCAGGTCGCGCGAAGCGCTCTCGGCGCCGCGGCTGTCGACCTTGATGATGAGGCTGGCGGTCTCGGTCATTGCTGCCTCTTGCGGTCAAGGTGGGTGATCACGTCGATCTCCCAGCGGGCGAACTGGCGGCGGGTCAGCCGCGCGCGCGCCTCGAAGGCCGACCAGTCGATGGGGGATGGGAAGCGGGATGCGACGGTCACGCAGTCGCGGAACTCAGATGGCAGCGGTGGCTGGTCGCGGAGCAGTGCCGGCATGGGTGCGCCGGCCTTCACGACGGCCTGCAGGTGTTGCCGCAACGTCGCGCCGTCTGGCTGTCTGGCGCTCAGGGCTCGCTCTGACTCGATCCAGCGGTCGAGCTGGTCGAGCCTTGAGCGAAAAAAGCGCGGCTGTCCGCGGCGAACTTGTCGAGCACCTTGCCGATCTGCGGCGCCGCGCGGAGGAAGGCCGCCACGCTCTCGGCCGTGCATTCCTCGGGGAAGCTCCACGCCGACACCAGCGCCGCCCACAGGCGCAGCTGCGCCTCGCGCTTCACGGCGGCGATCTTGGCCTTGTCGCCCTCCGCGGCCAGCACGGCCTCCTGCACCAGCGCGACCTCGGCATCGTTCGCGTCCTGGAACGCATCCGACCAGACGTGCCGCACCTGGAGCCAGTGCTCGGTCGGCTTGCCGTCCGGCGTGTAGAGGGTCAGGCGCTTGCCTTCGTTCGCGCGGTCGCGCGTGTGGAACAGGGCCTGCGTCATCAAGCGCTCCGGGTGATGGTGACGGTCGTCGCAGCCGTGCCGTCGTAGCCCGCCGAGTAGGTGAACTGGTTGACGATGGCGTCGGGGCCGGGCACCGCGTCGTCGGCCTGGACGAAGCGGACGTTCGGGAAGGTGAAGGTCAGCGTGCTGGTGCCATCGCTGAACGTCTGGCTGATGCTGGTCGCCGTCTCGTTGAGGAACTTGGCGTACAGGCCGCCGGACTCGCGGTAGGCCGACAGCGTGCCGGTGGCGGTGAACACGCCGTTCTGCACGTCGTAGGCGGCGCGGCTGCCCAGCGCGAAGATGGCCGCCATGCCGTTGGACAGGGTGAAGTTGTGCGAGGTGGCGTAGGCCAGCGCCGTGCCACCTTCGGTGATCGAGCCCACGCTGGTGACGATCGGCTCGCTGGTCGTGGCCGCGGCGAAGACGGCGTCGACGGGCACGGCATACGGCTCGGCGTCGGTGCCGATGACGCCGAAGGTTGCAATCACGTTGGCGTCGATCTCGGCGGACACCGCCAGGGTGTTGAGCCGGCAGCCGCGGTAGATCACGTCCTCGCCGGTGTCGGTGTGGCGCTTGAGGATCGAGAAGGTGCGGACCACCGAGCCGACCTTGAGGACGTTGCTCGTCCACAGCGTCTGCTGCAGCAGCATGGCGAGGAAGTCGTCGAAGCTGCCGTCGGACAGCTCGCTGACGATCTCGCCCTGCGTCGAGTAGGTACCCTGCTTGGCCGGCGGCCGCTGGCGCAGCGGGTTGATCTCGTTCGACTCCACCTGCGCGACGTTGCGCGTCAGGCTCGAGGTGTTGAAGCGGATCGGCTTGAACGACGGGGCGGTGCCGGGGATTTCGCCGGCGACTTCCTCGATGTAGTAGTAGCGGACGGCGGAACCAGCTGCGGCCATGGCTTAAACCTCGGGTCGGGTGGTGAACGCCGAGTAGGTGACGGACACGCTCACGCGCTGCCACCCATCGACACGGCGGATCGGGGACCGGGAGGCGCTGCGCACGCGCACCACCTGGCCGGAGTAGGAGAAGGAGCGGCCGGCGACGAAGTGCGCGCGGATGCGGTCGGCGTGGCCCAGCAGTACGGCGCGCGGATTGCCGCCGGACTCGGGAACGGACACGTCGATCTGGTACACGCCGACGTGTTCGTCCTGACCGCCCACGCCCAGCGAGGACACGGCAGCGCCGGCGGGCAGGTTCGTCAGCTGCGCCCAGGGCCCGGTCGCCGGCGGCGAGAAGCCGAAGCCCTCGGCGGCAATGCGGCCGGTGAATGCCGGGCCGAGCGCCGCCACCGCCGCGACTTCGAGAGCGCGGTCGATGGAAGCTTCGGACATGGGTCAGACCTTGTGCTTGCGCGCTTCGGCGGCGACGATGTGCTGCACGCGCGCAAGGGAGACGCGCACCATGCCGGCCGGCGCCTTGGTGTGGCTCCAGCCGTCGTACTCGATGCGGTTGGCGTATGGCAGGTTGTTCGCCATGTAGGTCACGCTCCCCCATCCGCCAATGCCGCCAGCCATGCGCGTTTTGGTGGTGCCGCCGTCTTTGTCGGTGACGGTCAGCGTCCCCGACACGGGCGTGCCGATGCTGACCTGCCAATTGCCCTTGAGGCGGCCTTCGTCAACCGGCGTCCGGTCGATCACCTCGGAGAACAGCGCGAACGTCACCGCGCGCACGGTCTGGTCCACTGCCTTCTCCGACTTCACGGCGAAGGAGCGGACCTGACTGGCGAAGCTCATTTCGTCGCGTGCGCCTTGTAGAGGACAGTTGTGCCGGCGGGCGCCAGCGGGGTGACGTTTTCCAGCTGCCAGACCGTGCCGCTGGCCTCGGTCAGCCTGGTGGCTGCATCGGGCGCCCACTGGACGTTCGGCGCGATGAGCGCGCGGCGGTCGCCGGCGTTGACCGTGCCTTCCAGGTAGTCGCCGTCCTTGTAGGGCAGCACCACGGCGCGGACGGCTTGCGTCTGCGTCACGTCCGGCGTGGTCACGCCCGTCACCGGGTCATAGCCGCCGGCGACAGTGCGGGTCAGCGTGACCGTCTGGCCGAACTCGTTGAGCAGCTCGACTGCATCGGCGGTGCTGGCGGCGTAGTCGAAGGTCATGTCAGGCGCGGATAGCCGGCACGAACAGCCCGCGACGCGCCAGGTAATCGGCAAACTGCACCGCGCTCGGCCTCTCGGGCGCCGCGCGCATCAGCTTGCCGGTGTTCTTGACCTGGGCATACTCGACTTCGAGCACGTCCACCTTCTTGCGCACCACCGCACCAGTGCGCGACTCCGGCGGCGATAGGTCGTCGGCGTGGATCTCCACCGCCAGCGCCATCTGGCCGTACTTGATGCCGGCCGGGATCTCGTCGTCTGGCAGAACTTCTCCGTCAACGCACGCGCCGGTGCGCGGCCATGCCAGAGCCTGCGCGCGGCCGTGGGCGCGATCGCCCTTCCAGCGCAGCGCATTCATGGCCTCGGCGGCCCGGCGCAACAGCACTTCCTGCGCGGTCGTGTCCGGCGGCACCGTCCACCCGTAGGCGGCGGCCCGGTCGGCCAGCTCCAGCGCCGTCGCGTAGCTGTCGGCGTTGGGCTTGCCGGTTCCGTCCTCGATCACAACCGCCACGGGCACGCCTCCGGGTCTGGGAACTGGTCAGGTTGAGCCGGCCCTGGGGCAAACTCAACTCGGAATGGGGAGGGGCCGCCGGAGCGGCCCCTGGGGGTTACTTCTTGGACTTGGTCGCCGGCTTGGCGTCGGTGCCGCCGCCGTTGTTGCGGGGCTCCTGCACGTCCTTGTCGCCGGTCGCGGCCGACTCGACGCTGCCCTGCTCGGGCGTCTCGCCCACGGTCTGGTCGCCGATCGTGATCTTGTCCGCCGAACCGCCGAAGCCCCAGCGGGCCTTGTCCTCGGGGTTGGTGTAGTTGTCTTCGTTGGTCTTCGCCATGCTTCTCTCCTTACGCCAGTGTGCCGGCGGCTTTGAGGGACGCGATCAGCGCATTGAGCTGCGTGAGCGCGGTTGCCGCATCCGTCGCGGGGGCCACCGCGGCGCCCCTTCTGACGCCGCCGACGGCGGTGGCCGTGGCAGCTGCGGGAACTTGGGGGGCAGCCTTCTTCAAGCTGCGGGGCAAGCCTTTCGCCATCTCGATTCTCCGGAAGCGGGGCCGACCGAAGCCGGCCCCGACTGGTTAGGCGTTGACCACCAGGAAGGCCATCGGCACCGACTCGCGGGGCACGACGCGCTCCCAGTTGGCCGCCAGCGCCAGGTCGGCCCACGAAGCCGAAGCCGGGCGGCTCTCGGTGCCGTTGCCGGTGATCGTGGCCGAGAGGAACTTGTAGCCGAACGGGTGCAGGATCATGTCCTTGCGGGTCCACAGCGTTTCCACGCCGCCACCGTTCGCTCGGGACTCCTCGCGCTCGAACGCCAGCGCGTTCTTCGGCGCGCCGTCGCCGTAGCCGATGGCACCCGCACCGAAGATGATGCACAGGTACTGCGTGGTCGCGCCGCTGCCGAACTTCGGCATGCCGTTGTCGACCACGATCCGCAGGCCCTGGTAGGTCGGGATCTGCGTCTTCTGGTCGGAGTCGGGCACGAAGTCGATCAGGTTCTGCTTCTGCAGGTGCGTGTAGACCGCACGGTGCATGGCGACCGCGCCCAGGCCGTCGAGGGTGTCGCCCATCGTCGCCTGCGCGTCGATGAAGGCGCCGGCGCTGAACATGTTGGCCTCGCCCGGGGTGCCCGAGGTCAGCGCGACGTTCTTCACCATGTCGCCGGAGTTGCCGGCCACGTTGTCGTTGTAGATGCCGACCGCGGTGGCGATGACGCGGCGCTGGGCCTGGCGCTGCCAGAAGTTGTCCAGGCGCGCGGCGACGTAGCGCAGCGGATCCTGCTTGGTCAGCTCCGCGACGAGGTCAGCCGAGCTGAAACCCTCGTTGAGGTAGGCGATGCGGGCGCGCTGCGTGCCGGTGTTGACGGCGCGCGGCACGGCGATGTCGGTGTAGACGTCGTTGCTGTAGTTCGGCTCGACGCTGGCGTCGATCGGGTTCCAGAACGGGATCACGATCTCGTTCGACGGCGACCGGGCGAGCTCGGTGATGATGCCGTTGGTGGCGAGGACGCCGGACTGGAAGAACGCGGTCTTCTCGACCGGGTCCTGGATCAGGTAGGACGCGAGTGCCGGCTGGTTGTAGACGTCGGACAGGGCGGTGGTGGCCATGAATCAATTTCCTTTGGATTTGGCCGCTTCGACCAACTTGGCGAAGCCGGCGGGGTCGTTTTTCGACATGGCGACACGCTCGGCGCCAGTCATCTCGTGCAACTGTTTGGTGGCCCCGCCACCCTTCGCACCCGCGGCCCCGCCGCCAGACGCACGGCTCCCGACGATCAGCGGCGCCAGCGCCGGATCCTCGGAAACCTCCTTTTTCAGCTCGTCCACGGTCAGCGCAGACGGCTTGCCCTCGGCATCGAGCACGACGACCTTGCCGTCCTCGTACCGCAGGCGGTCGCGCACCAGGCGCGCGATCACGTTGGAGCTGCCCTGTACGGCGATCTCGCTGGCGATGGACTGCGCGGTTGCGCCGACCGTGAGGTCGTGCAGCTGGGCGTCGCGGGCCTTGATGGCCTCGGCGAGCTCGGCTTCGCGCTTGGCGAGCTTGTCCTGCCAGGACTTCGACAGCGCCTCGACGTCGCCGGATTTGGCGGCGGCTTCGGCGGCCGCGGCTTCGCGGGCCTCGGCCTCGGCCTTGGCGCGCTTCTGGGCTTCCTTCTTCTCGCCCAGCAGTTCTTCGTTCTTGGCCTTCAATGCCTCGATGCCCTTCTGGGCTTCGGAAAGCTGGGCCTGCAGCGCGGCAAGGTCTGCCGCACCGGTATCGGTGTTGGTCTCGTCGGTCATGGTGCCCTCTGGGCGATTCGGGGCACGGCCCCGGAAACGAAGAAGCCCCGCCGGCGCAGTGCGCGGGCAGGGCTTCGGATCATGGAAAAGTCTGCCCGAAAGGTAGACAGATGTCAAGGAGTGGGCGTCAGCCCCGCGCGCTTGAACGCCAGCGGCTCCAGGCGGCGCATTTCTTCCAGCGTCAGCGGCTGCCAGCGGCGGTCCAGCTGCAGCGCGGCGAAGCGGTGGGCGGACAGGCCGCCGTCGCGCAACAGCTTGGCGCGCGCGGGGCCGATCACCTCGTCCTGAAACGCCGCGGGCTGGCGCTTGAGCCAGTCGTAATAGCTGGTCGTCGCGTCCACCGGCCCGTCCATGCTCGAGCGCTTGGCGCCCTTGGTCAGGGCCTTCCACTCGTCCCGCAGGACGGGCGTGGTGCTCGACCGGCAGTTGACGTGCGCCGGCGGCATCGGCCCCTTGCCGAACTTGAACACCCGGCCGTCGAGCGCGCGGCACGTGGCGCTGGTGCGCTGGTCGAGCGTGGCCGACCACTGATAGCCGGCGAGGATGTCGTCGTTCGCGGCGTAGGTCTCGTGGCGCGCGGCCGCGGTCACGTGCGCGATGCCGGTCCGCGTCACGGCCTCGGCGTTGCGCTGGGTGATGGCGAGCACGCCGTCGGTGTAGTTGGCCGCCTTGGTGCCGCGGATGGCCGTCACCGCCTGGGAGACCGTCTGCCCCTCGGCCACGGCCAGGCGCAGCGCGCCGGTCACCCGATCGCGCTCGGCCTGCGTCCACTCGGCCATGAAGCCGGCCAGCAGCTTGCCCTTCCCCGCCGCCAGCGGCTGCACGGACGCCGCGGCCCACAGCTGCCCGGCCGTGGGCACGTGGGCGACATAGCCGTGTTCGGCCAGCGCCCCGGCCACGAACTCGCCCTCGTAGGCCGCCAGAGCCCGCAGATCCTGCGTCATCTGCCCGGTGTAGCGGGTCAGTACGTCGCGCAGGATGGAATCGACCTCGGCCAGCATGGCCGCGGTTCGCGCGCGCTCGAACTGGGTCATGCCGTCGCGGGTCAGCGCCAGGCGCAGACGGCGATCGATCTCCCGCAGGAAGGGCGCGAACTTGCGCACCTCGCCGGCCTTGAGCCGTTCGAGGTAGACCGAGTGCCGGGTCAGGTCGTCGGCGAGGGCGGGGGCTGCCATCAGGCGGCCTCCACCTCATCGGGCACGTCGTCGGGCACGTCGTCCAGCTCGACGGCCGGCCCCTGCGTCTCCAGCTCGTCGCGGATCTCGTCGTCCCCCTTGTCCGCGGCGATCAGGCCGATCGAGCGCAGGTAGGACCAGAAGTCAGCCTCGGGCAGCTTGCCCGCCTGCACCGCGGCCAGCACCTGCGCCATCTGGTTGGCGTCGAACTGCACGCCGGCGAACTCGGTGCCAATGGTGAAGTCGACCTCGGTCTCGGCCGGGCCGGCGAAGCGCGCGCACCAGCCCAGGGCCGAGCGGAAGGCGTCGGACACGTTGTCGCAGACGATCGACAGCACCGAGTTCGAAGTCTTGTCGTCGCTGGCCGCCTCGGTGGCCGTGCGCGTGGCCTGGCCCGGGGCGATCAGCCGCGCGCCCAGCTGGGCCATGAGCTCGACCTTGTGCTTCATTTCCTCGGACAGGCCGCTGACCGCCTGCGCCTGTAGGATGCCCGCCTGCCCGCCCTGGGGCACCGGCAGAATGGACCGGCTGCCGACGTAGACGCCCGACTCCTGCATCGTGGTCGCCCAGTCCTCATCCGCGCCGCTGATCCAGTACATCGCCTGCCCGGCAAAGAACAGCGATTCCTCGTGGTCGGCGCTGTTGCGGAAGTGGGCGATGTTGAGGTCGGCCAGGTCGTACAGCGGCGAGCCGTCCGGGGTCGCGTCGTTGTTGGTCGCGCCGATGAAGGTGAACGGGATGGTGTCCCACGGCTTGCCCTTGGCGTCCAGCGGGACGTGCTCGCTCTCGAGGTAGAAGCCGTCGCTGTTGCGCTTCCACACCTGCACGATGTAGCGCAGCGCGGTGCCGGCCTCATCCTCGGCGAGGTTGCCCAGCTTGAGCACGCGCCACTGATCTTCCTCGCCGCGCTCGAACTCGTCCCAGACCTCGGCCACTTCCTTGAGCACGACCATGCCGAGCATCGTCAGCGCGCCGCGGCGGATGGTGCGCCAGTTGATGATCGCCTCGGCCGGGTACAAGGTCAGCGTCGGCCGGGCGTTGCCGGCCAGCACGTCGGCGCGGCTCACGCCCTCGGCCGTGGCCGGGTAGTCGGCCAGCAGGCCCGCGCGCCCGAGCTGCAGCACCTCGGATACCGCGCTCTGGCTCAGGTTGATGAGCCCCACGCCCGAGCCGTCGGCGTCCTCGAGCAGGTAGTCCATGCTGGTGGGCAGCTGCACCTCCGGCCACTTGCCGAAGGCGATGCCGGTCAGCGCCGGCAGGGTGCGCCCGGTGGCGTTGAAGTAGACCGCGCGCTTGACACGCTGCTCGTTGCGCGTCTTGTTCTCTGGGCTGGCGTCGTGGGGGTTGACCTCGATGACGTACTCGCCGGCCTTCACGGACTCGCTGCCGGCGACGGCATCGCGCACCAGCTTCCATGCGGACCGCTTGGCGGTGACTTCGGGGCGGACAAAATCGACGCTCATGCGGCAAATCCCAGTTTGATTGCGGTGGCGGGCTTGCGGATCGGGTAGCGGTAGGCGATGAAGTAGCCCGCCGCATCGACGACGTGATCCAGGCCCCCGGCCTTGTCAGGTTCGCCGTGCTTGTCGTACGCCTGCTTCTCCAGGCTCTCCACCAGGTCGGGACAGCCTTCCGGGTTAACCCGGTAGCGCCTCACGCCCTCGCTGTGGATCATCTTGTTCACCGCCAGCACGCGGTCCTTGACTCGCGGGTTGGCCGGGTTGACGCGCACCGAAAAGCCGGCCTGCCGCAGCACGGCCAGGTCGGACTCGCTGGCGTTGTTGCTCTTGCGGCTGGCGCCACTGGCGTCCGGGTAGACGATGACCTTGTGCCCGGCGTATCGGCTGCGCAGGAACGCGGCCATCGCTGGGGTGTCCAGCAGCCCCGTGTGCTCGATGACCGCGTGCGGGTCGTCCCCGCGCAACACGTGCACCACCGCCGACATGCGGCCGACGTTGAAGTCCATGCCCACGTGTAGCGGCTCGCCAGACTGGACGCGCTCGGCGCTGGCGTTCTTCGCCCGATCGAACTCGCCGTAGACCGACCCGGCCACGAGGTTGACGAACTCGCCGTCCAGATAGGCCGCCAACAGGCTCGACGGGTACGTGCCGCGCAGGCTGTTGATGTAGCCGTCGGGCAGGTTCGCCGCGTTGCTCAGGGTCGACGCCTTGATGATCCGGTAGCCCGGGCCGCCGTTGCGCACCCAGCGGTCATAGACGAACCGGAAACCCTCGGGCGTGGTCGCCACCCCCACGGTGTTCGGCGCCCCGTCCGGCTTCTTCTGCCGGTTGCGGGAAATGATCTTGTTCCAGGCGTTGCGCGCCTTGTCCTCGGGCAGCGTGTCGAGCTCGTCGACCAGGCTGTCGGCCACCTCGTAGCCGATGATGCGCTCCGGGGCGTCCATGGTGCGGAAGATGAAGCTGCCCGCGTTCTCCACGTGCACCATCTTGTCGTTCTTGTTCTGCTTGTGCGGAAGCCCCCACTGCTCCAGCGTTTCGAGGAAGCGCGGAAACGCGATGGTGGTCACCAGGTCGTACGTCGGCAGGTAATAGGCCACGTTCTGCCGCGGGTATTGCAGTTTCAGCGCGATGGCGCGCGTGACCGCGGCGTGCGTCTTGCCCGCGCCGAAGCCAGCCACCAGCGCGGGGAACATGTCGGTGGCCGTGACGAAATCGTACTGCGGCCCCGTCAGTTCGACGCGCACGTCATTCCTCGCGCGCCGGTGCCTCGCTGGCGCGCACGATCTGGATCACGGGCAGGCCGGTGACGTTGGCAGCCACGTGCTCGGTCGGCTTGCCCCAGCCACGGTCGAGCAGGGCCTGGGAGCAGGCGACGCGGACCTGCCATTCGGGGGCCTTGAGCCCATCGGCCAGCGTCTTGATCGCATCGGCGGTGTGCACCCGCGCCAGCTGGGCCGCGGTCTCGCCATTGGGGCCGATGCGCGGCGAGCGCCCGCCCGGATTGCCGGACTTGCCCTTCTGGAAGCTGGCGCCGTTCGCGTGCTTGGATCCGGCCATGGGTCAGCCTGCCTGAACTCTGGCGGCGAGAGAGGTCAGCGCAGCCGCAAGGGCTTGCACCTGTCCCTCAAGCCCCCGCACCCGCGCCTCGAGCTCAAGGACGCGGCTGTCGTCCTCGTGGACGGTCGTGGCCGGGTTCGCCCGGGCGTACGCATCGGACACGTAGCCGCCGGTTTCGGCGTCGCGGTACTTCATGGGTTCTCCTCCCTGTCCGCCCGGATCACGGCCTGGCAGGCGCGGACGTGGTCGTTGGCGTCTCGCCCGATTCGAACAAGATCGCCCTGATCCTTTCTTCGTAGTTCGGCGAGCGCATCACGTTCTGCGGCGCTGGCGGCGGTTGCGGACAGAAGGCTGGTTTCGCAGGCCGCCCACTGCTTGCGCAGCTGGAGAGTGCCAGCCCGCAGAGCAGCGTCCACAGCGCCGGGCACACTCTCCGCATCCCGTCGATCTTCCTCATGCTTTTCTCCGATGGTGTCGAGCTTGACCGCGGCTGCACGCTCCGCGGTCAGGGTGTTGAGCGCGTCCTCCGCGGCCTGCTCGGCCTGCGTGGCGCGCGTGTTGGCGGCCTCGGCATCGCCCTTGTGCACCTCGGCCCGCCACAGGGACCAGCCCAAGGCGAGCGCGAGGCCGAGCACGGCGACGAGCAGGACGCGGATCACCGGAACGCACCCAGCGCCTGGGCCGCGACCGGCGCCCACTGCTCGAAGGTGGCGTAGCCGGTCAGCACGAGCACGGTCGCCAGCAGCACGACCGCCGTTGCGGCTTTCTGGAGTCTGGTCATTCGATGCACACCTTGTATTCGGCCTGCCGGCGATTCGTCAGGCCCTTCACCCGCTTCCCGCCCGCGTAGTCCCAGCGCAGCAGCTCCCGGCACCACTCGGCCGGCGGCGCGCCTGCGTTGAGCTTGCGGATCAGGGTCGACTTGCACGCCGACGCTGCGCCGACGTTGTAGGTCCAGCTCGTGATCGCGGCCAGCTGGTTGGTCGTGACCGGCGCCGCGATGCAGCGCCCCACGTCCTCCATGTACCGCCCGACCTGCGTATCGAGCAGCGCCCGGCACTCGGCCGGCGTGTACTCGCGCATCGGCACCGTGGTGTCGCCATAGCAGACGGTCCACTTGCCGACGATGTCGCGGTAGGGCTTGAGCTCCTGGCCCTCCCATGGCGCGATGATCGCGGCAGCTGCGGCGATTGCACCCGCCAGCAATGCCGCCGCCGGCCCGATCGGTGCCTTCTTCCTCTCGGCCTGTGCGTTCAATCCACTACCCTCCTGAGAGTGCCAATCCACTGCCGCGCGGGCGGCTGCTCTGGAATCGGAATCGCCATCGCCTCGACGGTGAAGGTCTCGCCGTCGGGGTCGATGAAGCGGAACCGCACGCTGTACTTGCGGTGCTCGGCCCGGCAGGCGTCCCACTCCGCGCGCACGCGGATGCGGTCCTCCGGGTGGACGAAGTTGACCCAGCCCCAGCGCAGAAGCTCGCTCTGCCCGACCCCAAGCCAGCGGGCATACGTCTTGTTCACGTAGGTAGTCGCGCCGGTCGCGTCGGCCTCAAACAGGCCGTGCTCGACGTTGATGTCCGACTGCGCGCGGAGGCTGAGAGTCAGCGTGCTGACGTTGTGGTCAATCGCGTCCAGCCGCTCGACCAGGCCGGGCACCTGTGCGGCGCCCTCGAGCCCGCGGCGGTAGGGCGTCCACCACCGGGCAATCCGCTTGCGCACGATCAGCCACAGGCCGCCGAGTGCCGACACGACCGTGCCGCCAGTCGTGAGGGCCCAAGCGACGGTGTCGCCAATCCCTTGCCAGTCCACGTGCATCATGAATCGAGGCGCCGGCCCGACGGCCGCCCTTCTCGCTCGATCTGGGACAAGGCGTACTGCGCCGCGTCGATCAGCCCGACCAGGTCATCGGTCGCCATCCCCGAATGCCAGTCGCCAGCGCGGTCGCGGTAAATGACCAGCACTTCGGCCACATCGCCCTCGCAGGCGGTGTCGTGCAGGGTTTCGACGATGTCGTCGACGCGCTCGTCTGTATTCATGGTCGCCGCCCCCTGGCGGGCTTATCGATGGCGAGCGTGCGTCCACCGGTGTGGCTGATGTCCCGGCTCCAGTAGACCGAGCGCGGAAGCGCCCACGGCCGCTGGGGGGTGTACATGCGGAACCCCTCGGCAATCAGCGAGTTCGCCGATGCCGGGTTGTCCGCGGTGTCCGTGATTGCCACGGTGACGCCGAGCCGCCGCGCATGACGCAGGCGCGCGCGGATCAGCTGTTTCTGTATGCCCCGCCCTCGCGCGGCGCGGATGACACCCGCGCGCGAGAGGTAGGCCTCGGGCCCGGTAGTGCTGCGCAGGATCCGCATGGCGCCGAACCCGACAGAGCGGCCGTCGATGCAGGCCAGCCACCACAGATCCCCCTCGAGCGGCCGTGGTTCGTCGGTGGGCAGGGCTTCGCGCTGCAACTGCAT
>Ga0233369_1000431_pt1 | contig 17805 bp, 12 predicted proteins | sample ElkDunMinimDraft_26_FD_191537 | JGI IMG/M metagenome (GOLD analysis project Ga0233369, IMG submission 191537) | Fecal eukaryotic communites from dung pellets of Tule Elk in California, USA - Elk Dung D16 | ecosystem: Host-associated > Mammals > Digestive system > Large intestine > Fecal | place... | reverse complement strand
AAGTACTGAAAGAATAGCTATAGAAGAGTACAAAAATTATCTTATCGGATTTGCGAAGCAATTAGTTTATAATAGATTTTTAGCTATAAAACAAACCGAGTATTTTGATATTATATACGGAAATCATCAAATACAAATAGATAAACAAAACATTGATTGGGGAAAGTTACGCTATGATAGGGTTGAAAATAACTTAGTGTTTAATTATATTGATTATATTTTGATTAAAGATATTCAAAGTGGTAATGATTACAATATTAAAGAAGCAAATAAATTTGTAAACAACTTTGAGTTTAAATTTCGTAGTTCTGTAGAGCATTACTATCCTCAAAATCCCAAAGAAGGTTTTGAAAAATTAAACGAAAGTATTTTGCATTCAATAGGAAACCTTACACTTATTAGTCATAGTAAAAATTCTGCTATGAATAATTATATGCCTAAAGCTAAGAAAGAACATTATCGTAACGGACAGGATGCAGATAGTGTAAAGCAATATATTATGCTTAACAAGTATCCAGATATAAGTTGGGGAGAAAAGGAAGTTGTTCAGCACGAGGAAGAGATAATAAACTTGTTGAGTAATCAAATAAACTAACCTAAGATGACCACACAATATAACGAACAAGCCTTAGAATCATTAATAGAAAAGCATTTAACAGGGTATACTGTTGAAGAGCTTAAAGTTAAATCATTAGCATTGGATTCTTTTTATGAGTCGGATGAACATTATTTGGGTGGTAAAGGGTATTATATTGGTTCTGCGTTAGACTTTGATAAGCGTTATGCGTTAGATTTAAGACGTTTTTGGGATTTCTTGGAGAAAACGCAGGCAAAGGAGTTAGCAAAGTTGCAGGTAAGCGCTGACTGGAAGTTGAAGATTCTGGAGCGTTTTGATCGTAAGGTGAGGAAGGATGGTATCCTTAAGCTTTTGAAAAAAGGATTGGAAGTAGACAATGCGTACTTCAATCTATTTTATGAAGCACCTAGTGCGAGTTCAGCACAGTCTATTCGTGATAATTTCGAGGCTAATCAGTTCTCCATCACTAGACAGGTTCGTTATTCTTCTGTCAATTCTGGAGAAGAGATTGATGTGGTTGTATTTGTCAATGGTATACCATTAGCTACTATAGAATTAAAAAATCCTTGGACAGGACAAACAGCAGCTGTGCAGGGAATTAAACAATATAAATATACCCGTGATGCTTCACAGCCTTTATTGCAGTTTGGACGTTGCCTCGTACACTTTGCTGTGGATACGGATGAAGTGTATATGGCCACTAAATTGCAAGGTAAGGATACGTTCTTTTTGCCTTTTAATAAGGGGGATAATTTTGGAAAAGGTAATCCTATAAATTCAAGCGGCCATAAGACCGCGTATCTGTGGGAGGATATATTTAAAAAGGAGCAGCTGGCACAGATTATTCAGCACTACATGCTGTTGGACGGCAAGGATAAAGATCCTTTGGTTAAGAAGTTCTATATCTTTCCGCGTTACCATCAGTTGGATGTGGTGAGTAGACTGATAGGTGATGTACGCGAAAAAGGTGTTGGAGAGACTTATTTGATACAACACTCGGCAGGTTCGGGTAAATCCAATTCCATTACGTGGACAGCATTTCAATTGATAGAAGTGGAAGATAGTTCGGGCAAACCCATGTTTGATTCGGTTATTGTGGTAACGGACAGAAGAATCTTAGATAAGCAACTTCGTGATAATATTAAGTCTTTTTCGGATGTGAAGAATATTGTCGCACCTGCGTATTCGTCTGCAGATTTGAAACTAGCACTAGAATCGGGCAAACGTATAATTGTCACAACTATACAAAAGTTTCCAAATATCTTAAATGGCATTGACTCTATGGTCGATAAGCGGTTTGGGATTATTATTGATGAGGCACATTCGAGTCAGGGTGGTTCTGCCGCTGATAAGATGAACCAAGTGTTGGGCGCATTGGAATCAAACGAAGAAGGAGAGGTGGATGCGCAAGACCTTATTATTCGTGCTATGCAAGCGCGTAAGATGCGTAAGAATGCATCTTACTTTGCTTTTACGGCTACGCCTAAAAACTCTACTTTGGAGCGATTCGGTACAAAACAGTCGGATGGCAGTTATAAGCCATTTCATCTGTATTCTATGAAGCAGGCTATTGAGGAGGGGTTTATCTTAGACGTGATTTCAAATTATACGACTTACAAGAGTTATTATCAGTTGTATAAGTCCATTGAGGATAATCCAGAATTCAATACCAAGAAGGCACAACGCAAGTTAAAAGGCTTCGTAGAGAAAGATCCCCGTACTATAAAAGCCAAAGCGCAGATTATGCTGGACCATTTTATGGAACAGGTCTTTTATAAAAAGACCGCTCTGAATAATAAGGCTAAGGCAATGGTCGTAACGCAAAGCATAGAATCCGCTATACGCTACTATAAGGCATTGAATGCACTATTAGCTGATAAAGGATCACCCTTTAAAATTATTATTGCTTTCTCTGGTGCAAAGACAGTAGATGGTATTGAATATACAGAGGCTATAATGAATGGCTTTCCAGATTCGGATACTAAAGATGAATTTGACAAGGATGAATACCGTATGCTGGTAGTTGCCAATAAATACTTAACAGGCTTCGACCAGCCGAAACTTACTACTATGTATGTAGATAAGAAATTGCAAGGTGTATTGTGTGTTCAGGCTTTATCACGACTTAATCGTTCGGCACCTAAATTAGGAAAGAAGACAGAGAATCTGTTTGTACTAGATTTTTTTAACGATAGTGCTGATATTAAGGCTTCCTTTGATCCATTCTATACTTCGACTACATTGAGTTCGGAAACGGATGTGAATGTATTGCATGATTTAAAAGATGCATTGGATGAGACGGCTATATATGAATGGGGAGAGGTTGAAGATTTTAATACGAAGTTTTTTAAAAGTGTTTCTGCGGAGGAATTAAGCCCTATTATTGATACAGCTGCTCAACGTTTTAATAGCGATTTGGACTTCAATGAAGAAGAGAAGGCTGATATTAAGATAAAAGCTAAACACTTCGTAAAGGTGTATGGTCAATTGGCGGCTATTATTTCCTTTGAAAATATGAATTGGGAAAAGTTGTTTTGGTTTTTGAAATTCCTAATCCCGAAGATGAAAGTAAAGCAGCGTGAAGAGGATTTATTAGATGAGTTATTAGAATCTGTTGATTTATCTACCTATGGTATTGAACGTGTTAGACTGAATGAAAAGTTGACTTTGGATGATGCAGAGTCAGAGGTTGATCCAAATAATGCGAATCCCCGTGGGGCGCATGGTGGAGATGAAAAGGCAGAATTGGATGCCATTATACGTGAGTTTAACGAACGTTGGTATGCGAATTGGGATGCCACACCAGACGATAAGCGTTTGTTCTTTCAGACATTCGTTGAGAAGATACAACAACACCCTGACTATGAATCTAAATACTTAAATAATCACGATCATTATACTCGTGATATAGCTTACAATAAGATCTTAGATCAAGTAGCTCTCCAAATGCGAAAAGTGCAGTTGGACTTTGCAAAGCAATGGTTAGATGAGCATTTCAAACAGGATTTTAAATCGAGTACACAACGAGCAATAGGGAGGTAGGGGATAGTTATATATCAATAAGTATAATGGTAGCATTTTATTAAAATTAGGTAAATATGGATTTAGAGACGAAACAATTAGAAGAGAGGAGTGATTATTTAAACTCTGAAGAAGTTAAAGATTGGTATGTAGATAATGATTTTTATAGGAATATACAGAAAAAATTACTAGGACCTGGTGCAAAGCTATTAGTAGGCCCTAGAGGAACTGGGAAAACTCATCAAATGTTATATACCTATAATTTGTGCATAGAGGATGATAATAAACCTATGGCATTATATATAAGCTTCAATAGATATTATCATTTAGAGCCATTAATTTCTAGTGCTCCAAATGCTAAAAATATATTCCATACATGGGTTCTGGCGAAAATAATTTTATCATTGTATGAATTTTGTCATCGAAGAAATATTCAAATAGATCATTTGATTTCGGAAGATTGGCTACATTATGATTATATAACCGATTTTATAGGTGAAGCAGAAAAAAGTAACTATCAATTTTTTAATGAAGAAATACTTTATAAATTAAATGTGTCATTTGTAAAAAGTCTAATTACCAATATCCAAAATATAAATAGTAGAAAAAGAACTATTATTCTATTAGACGATGCCGCTTTAACATTGACTCCAGAATATTTAGTTGAGTTTTTTGAAATTTTTGTTAGTTTGAAATCAAACAATATTTCTCCTAAAGCTTCAGTTTATCCTGGTACAACTGATTATGGAATGAAATTTCATTTAGGACATGATGCTGAAAAGGTTGATTGTTGGATTAATGTTAGTGAGGATATGGATTCATATAGTAAGTTTATGGACGACTTAATAAATAAAAGATTTTCATTTATTAAAGAATCTATTGATACAAATATATTAGAATTATTAAAATATGCTTCATTTGGAATACCTCGGGCTTTCATTTTTTTAATTAGATCTTATTTACAGTCTAGTAAAAACACAAAGCAAGCAAAATTTAATGAAGTCATTGATATACATTCTGAGTTAATAAAAGCTGAATATAGATCTTTGAAACAAAAGGTACCTCAATTTGAAAATATAATAGAAGTAGGATATGAATTTTTTCAAAATGTAATTGGGGAATTAACTAGCGTAAATAAGAATATAAAATCTAAAAATTTAATTCTTGGACTAGAAAAGTATGATAATAGAATGATTGATAGGATGCTTCAATTATTAATTGAAGCTGGATTATTATATAAGTATTCTAGTAATGTCCACCATGGTTTAAATCGGGAGTATATTCGATTTACTCCACATTTAATATTTTTATTTAAAATGAATGCGTTTTCTGAAGGAAAAGGTTTTGATGCAAATAAAATTTTAAACAGATTATTATCTTCATCGGAAAAGCATCCAATGCGTAGAAAATTTGAAAAGCTAGTTTCTTCAAATAGTATTTTAAATCTTAAACTCGATCTACCAACTTGTAATAAATGCAGGACACCAAGAATGCAGGAAAGTCAGAGGTTTTGTCATGTATGTGGAAATGAATTAGTAAATCCATCGGCTTTCCAAAAGTGTATGGATCTTAGTGTTGATGTAATCCCTTTTACTCCATTTTTATCTAAAGCAGTTAAAGACGCAAATTTTAAAAAAATTAGAGATTTTTATGCTATGCAGAATCCCACATCTGAATTAATTAAGATAAGAAGAATTGGCAATGCCAGATCACAAGAGATTATTAAAAGAGTAAAAATTGTTGTTGAAGAATTTTTAGCATAATAATATGGCAAGAAGACCTTTATTTAGAATTGATGCTAATAATACATCTAACATAAATCCGCTTAATACTGATATGATGTTTGATCAGGCATTTTCTGAAGTTGAGCAAGCACCCATTGACACTTATTTTCAAAAAACTACATCATTAATTATTTTAATTAATCCAACTGCTTTTAGTTCTTTGATGGCTAATCTTGTTGTTCTTGGGTATATTTCAGTTTTTGAGAGTTATATGAGAGAGATTATTCGTAAAACAGTTCTGATTGATTCATTTAGTAGAAATTTATGTGAATCAATGAATCTAAGTTACGGTGCTGCTATATCTCATGAACCCAAATTACTGCCCGAAGCAATTTTAGAAGACATTTCGTTTGCTGGCAAGGAAAATATAAAAAGTTCAATTATTCAATTTACAGGAATAAAAGGGCACTTACCTAATTCATTTTCATTGGCATTAGATGAGTTTGATAAGGTTTGTCAAGTTAGACATTGTTTAGTACATAGATTTGGTAAACTTGGAACTAAGAATGCAATAAAATTAGGTTTAAATAATCATAAAGCTTGTATAGAAAAACCTCTTAAGCTAGATTATTTATCTCTACAAGAAATCCAACATACATGTAATGTTGTTGTAAAGGAAATAAATAATTATTTATTTAACGGTCTAATGAAACGTCTCATAGTAGATGTTAATCAAAATGATAAGAAAATTACTAATACAGTATGGAAATGGAATTTTAATTCTGATCGTTCGTTATTTTCTAAATATTATAAGACATTTGTATCTACTTTTGAAAGGACAACTGTACACTCAAATATAAAAGAAGCTTATAATATTTATAGAGATTTTTATAGGAGCATTCGATAGATATGATTAACTGGCAAAAATATTTTACACCTCATACTGTGGCTGACAAAATAATAAAATTAATTCCTAATAATTATCAGCCCAATCTTTTAGTAGATATTTGTTTTGGAAGTGGAAATTTTCTAAAAGCAGGATTGAGAAGATGGGATGTAGAATGTATTGGAATAGATGAAAAAATTTTAGATGAAGACCCAGGGAATATTAAAATTTCAAAGTTTAAATTAAATGCACTAAATCAAAAAAATATTTCTTTTTTAAAAGACTATTCGAATAAAATAATTTTGGCAAATCCACCATTTGGAAGACTTGATGATGATGATATTGTTGAAAATAACTGTTTTAGTGAATTAAGTTTGTTAGCTATAAAATCGAAAAGAATTGAAGCGTGCATGCTGGTATCTAATTTAAGTATTTTAAATAATGGAGAGATTTTATCAGCAATCATTCCTGAAAACATATTTACATCCATAAAACTTGAAAGTTTTAGAAATTTATTTTTTTCATATTTTGATATATTATACATAGGAGAAGCAGAACGTTATTTTAATCAATGCGAAGTAAGAACAAGAATATTTATTGGAATCTACAATCAGTCAAAAAGGAATTTATGTAATAAATTAGAAGGAAAGGATAAAAGGATACCTGGTATTAAATTTTCAGTCTATAGAGGTGTTGATAATTCTTTGATTTTGAAGAATAAATCATTAATAAATAAAAGTTGTTTTGAAAAAATACTTCACTTTAGTTCAAAACCAAGTGAAGGGTATAATTTTGGATATATAAATAGCAATTTAATTAAAAAAAGAAAAATAGTTCATAAAGGTGATATTTTAGTTTCTCGTGTAGGTAGATATTGCGGAAGAGTTTATTTAATAAAAAGAGAATATGATGGTTATTTATTTTCAGATTACTTCTATGCTATCACCAATCATAATCTAAAAGTAAGTTCTAAATTATTATTATTTCTTGAATCAAACCTTAAAAACAGGATTAAAGGCTTAACAACTAATTATATTAGTAAAAATGATATTTTAGAAGTATTAAATTCATTATATAAAATCTGATATATTAAAGTATAATATAATATTATGATTTCTTAGAAAATTAAATATTATAAAATTGAATTTTATTTGTATTTATTTTAAATTAAAATACTGATAATCAATTGTTAATACTTTTTGTATCGGGTTATTTCGGAGGGATGGGTTCTTCGTCAATTTTGGTGAAAGTATGTTAATTAATTACACTTTATGAACTAAACCTTTTTTCTTTTCAAACACAATTCCAACCTTTTCGAGCAAGTTATAGACTTGAGCCTTTTGTTAGGTTAAGCCATATTCTTTATCAATCCATTGAGCTAAAAGTGGGCCTGTCAACTTTACAGATATATGTCCTGTCCTTAATATGCGTCCCTAATCTACTAATTTTATTAGCATTTATGGCTACCAAAAGTGGTTTGAACTCTTCTGTAATTTCTGTTAGCTCTTGTTGTAATTGGATATGAAAATCTTCTTCCTGAGCAATCCTAACTTTATAATCTAATACTGCTAATTTTCCCTCAACATTTTGATGTTATTTTCTAATATACTTAACTGTTTAGCCATGTCAAAAATGATTTGATGCCTTTTTTCTTTTAACATTTTTCAAAATGTTGAATTGCTAAAAGGTGGATTTATTTAGATATACTCATAATTTATTAGTTTTATCTTAATTTTTTAGATACACTTTTATTCTCTATTTATTTCCCCATAAATCTCTTTGAAAGTCTCCAACACATCAAGCCTCATACCATCAGCAAATGCAATTATTTCAGTAGCGAGAGCACGTTTATTACTGTTTCCAAAATACTTGCTAATTTTGCCATTGGCTATCCCTAGCTTTTGTTCAATATCTGTTTGTTTCTGTGTATACTTCTTAAAAAATTGTCCCTCAGGTGACATGTCTTTAAATTCTGACAGTAGATCTATTTTTGGACGCTTTGGAAATATTTCCTCTACAGCGCTTTGGAAATAATCTTCTCCTAAACCTGCTTGTTGATTTGCCAAATAAATGATTTTATATAACTCCTCGGCATAAGGTTTGGCAGTAATATCATTACATAAATCATTCATACGAGGCCCTTTTATATTAGCCTCATTAGCTATACTTGATTTATTTACACCCAATTTGTTTAAATACTTGCCAAAATTTGTTGCCATAAAACCTATTTTTTTATGATTTATGGTTAAAATATTTCCATAATTCATTAAATGTGTTTATATTTGTTATATAATTAATAGCGAAACGGACACAAGGACATTGTCCTAAACCGTAACGGTGTTACTCATGGACGAAAACGACCAAAATTCCACATGAGATAACCGTGGGTTCGCCATTTCTATTAGATTTTTATATCTTCGTGATATAGTCTAATAGGGCGAATCTTATGTTAGTCTTTTGTGGACATATCCTTTGGGTATGGGTGCTTGGTCGTACCGCGTTCAAAAGCTTTGGGATTCGCCCTATTGGTTTTTACCTACCAATAAAGCCTTCCTCTTTTGCTTTTGGAGTACCATCGTTATCATAACCATTTTATAAAACAAACCATTATGAGAACGAACAAGCACAGTACCGCCTTATCCCGATCCCTGATCTACGATCAGCGATGGATATTCCATGACCACATTTATAAGAACGTTATTCGTCATCCCGAATAGAGATCTACAAAGCATACAAATAGCAAAAGGGTAGGAGACAATATATATAGCCATTGACAAGGGCTTTAATCTTTGTCATACCCAAATCTATTTGTTACCGACTTCTTTACAATACAAGGTTATAAGCTTGTAAGGTTATTAATCAGTGTTTATACTTTATGGTTCGCACTTTAAAGATAATACAGATTTACGAATCCTACAAATGATATTCTTAATATTATTTATTGTTTATCAATAGAGAAGAAGTCGGTTTTATATAGCTACCAGTTTTTCATATGTTTTCTTTTTAAGGATTGTTCGAATACGGATTACCGCTAATAAGATCAAACAATCTTGAAAGAAATCCATAGCACTAATAACTTTAATTTAACCATAAAATGAGAGATTTTTTAAGGGATAGGAGAGAACTGCCCCAAGGACAGAGTTACGCCCGTATATTAATACAAAAAAATATAAAACACAAAAACAATTCAATCCTAACTGACCATAAAGAATCAGAGGATGAGGAATTAACATTGGATGAAAAGAATAGTTATGCCTCGTATCTAGCATCTATAATCTATGATTATCAATTGAAGTTGAAGTATGCAAATGAAGAATCAGTGGTGATTAATAAAAATACTCGACACAGTGATATTATAAATAATAAAACGAGTGATACTTTTTTATCTTTTATTTCTAGTTCTTTTTCAAATTATCAAAATATTTCAGTTGTATTCATTTTGTTTTTGTTTAGTTGTATGGCAGGTAATCCTTTGTATGCTCAGGAATATAGTTCTGGACATAAATCAGTATCTTATATTCCTAAAGAAAAAGAATTGAATTATATCAAATCTTTGTCCGATGTGGATCTACTAGCTCGATACCCCCTTTTTAATTATTTGGTAGATTCTACTTTAATTAAACCAATTAAGATTGGTGATATAATTCCTGATGAATTAATGCAATTACCATTATGGGTTGTTGGACAAAAAACACTTTCCGATACGATTAGATTGGCTGATTATCCTAGAGATAAATTATTAGTAATAGACTTCTGGGCAAATTGGTGCTCACCTTGTGTGGCATCTATGGAAAAGTGGGAAAGTTATGTTGATACGTTAGGAGGTCAAATACAACTTCTTGGGGTGAATATTGACTTCGATTATAAAGCCTTTCCATTCATAAGAAAGAGAGGATGGAAATCTTTGAGTGTTATTGGTTTAAATGCTTTCGTATTGAATAGATATTTTTTTGATAGACCTGTCGTAAGTAGAATGGCCTGGATTAAGGATGGGAGATTAATTGCCATTACAGGAACAAAGGGTTATGACCTCGATTTGGTTAGGAAGGTTGTTTCTGGACATGAGGTTTCTATACCAAATAATTATCAGTGGACATATATAACAAATGAAGATTAAAATATGGTACGATATATACTTTTGATACTCTTCTACATAGTTTATGGAAATATTGCCAAATCACAAATAAGCGGAACTGTAGAAGATAAGAATTCAAACCCTTTACCGCAAGTTACAATCCAATCATTGCGAACAAATGCTGTTGCTAAAACGGATGATAAAGGGAATTTTATGTTAAATATTTCTGAGTTTCCTGATACGCTGATATTAAGTTTAATTGGTTATAAACAACGGAAAATTGCTTTAGACAATTCACTCAATAGATTGAAAGTTAATCTTGATGCACATGAAAATGTAATTGATGAGGTATTGGTAAGTACGGGATATCAGTCTTTACCTCGAGAACGTGCTACTGGCTCCTTTGCACATATAAATAATGAACTATTCAATAGAACTGTAGGTTCTGATGTGCTTGGCCGTTTGGAGGGAGTTACAAACGGTTTAGCATATGAGTTGCCGAGGACCACCCGTGATCCATCAACAAGTCCTGAATTACGTGTACGTGGACTGAGTACTATTAATGGAGAGTCTAAACCCTTAATTGTTGTTGATAATTTTCCTTTTGAAGGAGATATTAATTTGATTAATCCAAATGACATTCAAAATATTACATTATTAAAGGATGCTGCCGCCGCATCAATATGGGGAGCACGAGCTGGAAATGGTGTTATCGTTATAACCACAAAAAAAGGTAGGAATGATATCAATACTAAATTAACATTAAATGCTGGTTCTATACTTGGGCAAAAACCTGATTTATATTATGCACCTTATTTGTTGCCTACAGATGATGCTATCGAACTTGAACTTGAACTTTATAATCGTGGACTATATGTTAAGAACAATTGGAATACATACACGCCTGTAATAGAGACAATGTTTGCGCTTGAAGAGGGGATTATTGATCAAACTCAGGTAACAAAGAATTTGGAACAATACAAATCATACGATGTTCGAGAAGAAGCAATGAAATATCTTTATAGGCAGGCTCGCACACAACAATATGCACTTAATATTCGTGGAGGTTCAACTAAAAATTTGTATTACCTATCTGCTGGATTAGATGATAGTGAGCAGAGTATAAAAGGTAATAAAAATTACAGAACGACCTTGACAGCTAATAATGATATTGAGTTAATGAAAAATTTACGCTTAAGCACATCACTAAATTGGAATAGAATTAGGGGAGAGGTCAATGGAATTAGTTTCAAAGATCTTGCACCCCAAGGTATGGTTAATATTTACCCTTATGCTCGATTGGTAGATGAGCATGGTACTTCTCTCCCAATAGTGAAGTACAATAGGCCTACTTATACAAATTTAGCTGAAGAAATGGGTCTTCTTAATTGGCATTATTATCCTATTAATGAATTGCAAATAGCAGACAATTCTAATGGGAAACAAGATGTTAGAGTAAATAGTTCACTTCGTTATCAGTTTAATTCCTCCATTGGTATAGAGGCTCGTTATCAATTTCAGACTATAGAGGATTATCAGAGGCAATACTATTCACAAGAAAGCTACTTCGCAAGAAATTTGATTAATATGTTTACACAGTCTGATGGGACACGACCTATTCCATTAGGAGGTATATTAGATCGCTCTTCAAGTACTTATAATGCAAATTTCGGAAGATTACAATTTGATTACAATAATGAATGGGAAAAACATGCTTTAAATGGTCTAGGAGGGTTTGAAATAAGAGAGGAAAGTACTATGGGAAATGGAGGGATGAGACTATATGGCTATGATGATGACATCTTAACTTATGCAAATAACATAGACTATAAATCAAGCTTTAGCAATCGACCACAAGGGTCAGGTTTTATCCCATTTAATAACAGCTCAGGACGCCAACTGATTGATCGATTTGTTTCTTATTATGGAAACCTAGCTTATACTTATAACGGTAAATATACATTTTCTAGTAGTGCTAGATGGGATGCCTCGAATATTTTTGGAGTTGATTTCAATCAAAAAGGTGTTCCGCTATGGTCTGCTGGCTTAGCTTGGATATTGAATAATGAACCTTTCTTTAATATAGAAGGTATCGATAGAGCTAAACTTAGATTTACTTATGGAGCAAACGGTAATGTTGCAAGAACACTATCCTCACTTCCTTTTATTGAATATGGACATTACAATTCTGCCAGTAGAATTTCTGCTGCCCGATTAATTAGCGTTGGAAATCCAGATTTAAGATGGGAGAAAGTGAATACGACCAATCTGGGTTTAGATTTAGCTGTTTTAAAAAACAGAATTAATGCATCAATAGATTTCTATCGGAAGAAGAGTTCAGATTTGATTGGATATGATATAATTGATCCAACAACAGGTATTATAGGTACTGGGACTGCATTTAATTTAGACAATCGTAGAAATTACGCAAATATGACAACCGAAGGAGTCGACATAGAACTTAATACAGTAAATGTTCAGGGATCATTAACTTGGAGAAGTAATTTTTTGTTGAATTTAGTTAAGAATAAAATAACAAATTATTTTACAAGATCGGATATTTCAATATTAGACTATTTTGATGATTATGTTGTACCAGTTTCTAAAGGATTCTCCAAAGATCAAATTTATTCGATCCCATGGAATGGACTTGATAATGAAGGAAACCCATTAGTTAATATTAATGGTGAGTTAAGCACAGATTATGCACTATTTTTCAATAATCTTAGTAAAGATGATCTTCAGGATGCAGGTATATCAGTTCCAAAATTTTTCGGATCCTTGAGAAATACCCTTGAATGGAAAAGCTTTTCAATAAGTGCGAATATTGTCTATAAATTGGGATATAGCTTTAGACGAGAAAGTATATCCTATCAATCATTATTTGGCTCAGCGCGCTCGACACATATTGATTATCTTAAAAGGTGGCAAATGGTCGGGGATGAAAGATTAACAAATGTTCCATCTATGCCAAGTCAATCAAATCAATTACGTGATTACAGTTACCTTTTTAGTGATATATTGATTGAGCGAGGTGACCATATTCGATTACAAGATCTCAATTTATCCTATCTGTTTAATTCTAATAATATAAAAAGAATGGGATTATCTCAACTCCGAATTTATGGATATGCTCGTAATTTAGGTATAATATGGAAGAGGTCGAAGATTAATTTAGACCCTGATGCAAGGGCCTTATATCCACAACCTATACAGTTAGCTATCGGAATACATGCTGAATTTTAATAAAAGAAATAAAGAAATGAAAAGAACTAAATTAATATGGTTAAATATCATTCTTTCGTTATTCTGTACAGGATGCATGAAAGATTTCTTGGATATAAAACGTGAAAAATCGCAAGTTATTCCCTCAAAATTAGAAGATTATCTTGCATTGTTGGATTATAATTTAAATTATAATTTTCCATGTCAAATAGGCGAGGTTGGCAGTGATGATTATTACGTTTTAGAAGGACAGTGGTCTTCACTTACAAATGCTGTTCATAAAAATGCATATATATGGGCTAAGGAAATTTATGAAGGTGATGAAGGTTATGATTGGAATCGGGGCTATGAAAAGATTTTAATTGCAAACTTTGTATTAGAAGGAGCCCTAAAGATTCAGGAAACAACTCAAAATAAGATATTAAGAGATGAGATCTTAGGTAGCGCCCATTTCTATAGAGGAACGATATTTTATATGTTAGCACAATTATATTGTGAACAGTATAATTCACAGCAATCGAATCAGCTATTGGGTTTACCACTAAGGAAAACTTCTAATATTAACGACAGGTATCAAAGATCTACTCTAGAGGAAACATATGTGTTAATTATAGAAGACTTAATACAGGCAATTAATTTATTACCACAAGAAACTGAAGTTAATACTCGGCCTAATCGAAAGGCTGCTTTAGCAATGCTTTCAAATATATATTTACAAAAAGGTGAATATGATTTAGCTTTAAAATATGCGGAAGAAACCTTGAAGTCAGGCTCAACTTTATTGGATTACAATAAAATAAATACATCTATAAATTCTCCATTTCCGCTTTATGGGCAGGGAAATTCAGAGATTCTATTCTATTCACACACTACTAGTCCGCAAATATTAGGCACAGCACGTTTAATTGTAGATAGTATTCTGTATAATTCTTATGAAAATTATGATCTTCGAAAAGCTGCCTTTTTCAGATTACTCAATGGAAATTATACTTTTAAAGGACATTATTCAGGTATTGTTGCTTTCCTTTTTTGTGGTATTACAACTTCAGAGACCTTGTTAGTGAGAGCTGAATGTAGGGTTAGACTTAATGATTTAAAGGGCGCGCGCGAAGATCTCAATCTTTTAAGAGCTAATCGAATACGTAAGGAAGAATATGTTCCGCTAGATTCTAATATTAGCAAATCTACATTATTTTTAGAAGTCATAAACGAAAGGAGAAAAGAATTAGTATTCAGGGGCAAGAGATGGTATGATCTGAAAAGGTTTTCATTGGAAATTGGGCTGGCAAAATCGCTGGAAAGAAATATTGATGGAATTCGGTATACATTACCAATAGGTGACAATAGATGGATATGGCCAATTCCAACTGATGTCATTAAGTTGGGAGGAATAGAACAAAATAAAAGATAAATTGAAGGGTATAATGTGCTTGTCATTATACCCATCTTTATACAATAATTTCTATAATATAATTAATATATTTTAAGGTTCCACTTGACCAGCTTTAGGGGCACTTGGTGCTTGAGAAATATTTGTGAATGTATGGTCCGAAGGAAGTCGCACTGCACAAATGTTTTCTTCAAAATTTTCGATACAGTCTCCAGAAGGTGCAGGCATAGTTGTAGGAAGTATTGCACCATTTTCATCTACTTCATACCATTGAAGACTTTGTTTATCTTCAAATGACATCAAAGTTAGGCTAGTTGCTGCAATGACAAAGGCTACCAAAGCCATTGCATATTTTTTGATTTTTTTCATAGTGTATTATTTACATTGATTGTAAAATTTTTATTTGCTTATTTAGGCTATCTAATAGGATAGTCCATATTTATTACCCTGTAACTCTCATTTTTTGTTCGATGCCTGAAAGTTCACATTTGGATATTCTGAAAACCATTTGGCTGGCGATGCCCTTTACCTAAATTAACCTAGAATCTAGATTCCGAAGTTTTATTATCATTGAATATTTTATAATTTATTAGAGGAATCTTTTGAAGTGAGAACTGTATAGACCAAGCAGTGGCACTGAGAATTAAAAAGATTGAGTTGAACCATAAATGTTCATGCCAATTCATACTAGAAATTATAAGACCACAGCCACATGGTATTTTATCCAAAACATTTAGCAACGCTGCAGCAATATATAATGTAAACACGCTCATTAGTAAAGTCGATAATATGAATCCCCACAACCTATATTTTGGAACGACAATAAATACTACTGTCGTAATTTCTAATAATGGAATACTGTAGATAATAACTTTAGCTATGTATGTGTTAAATGGCTGATTATAAATATTGTGCTTGTAAGATTCAAAATCAGTAATCTTGTTTAAACTAGCTGGAACCCATAGTGTAAGTAGAAGGATCGTAATAGCTACAAGTATATATGTCTGTATTTTCATAATTTCTAATTTTATAATAGGATGTAGGACCTATAATTCAAATTTGGAAACTGTACCATATGAAAAGACTACTCACTAATGGGATTTATTTAGAGTACTTTATCTATTTCTCCATTTATTTAATGCCCGGTAAATTGAGTTTATTGATATTCCTAATAGCTGTGCGGCTTCTTTATGGGTTAAAGAAGCTTTTAGATTTTTCATGTTTTCAGCAAAATATAAGTATCTGTCGATTGTGCTGCTGATGCTACTCAAAATACGTAGTTGAGCCAGTTGTTTTTTCTTTTTGTTATTCAGTATGCTAACTAATGTATTGACTTCTGGAATATCCTGCTGTACATGTTTTAGTGCTTTATATGGAATTTTAATAATTCTAGTATTTCCATGTAGTGCAATGATATTACCAACGGAAGGAGTGGAACTAAATAAATGTACAGTACTCATTAAAGCCATTTCAGGCAGTGCTATACTTAGTATGTGTATTCTGTAATTCGAATCATAAATAATTCTTGCAATTGCGCCATGGGATACGAAATAAACATATTTTTGCTTTTGACCCTGTAAGTAGATAATATCTCCCTTAGAAAGTGGTTTTATTATTTCTATATTTTCCTTTATCCAATTTATGTGATGCATTTCAATAGTACTATGCTTTTTCCAAAAAGCTAAAAGTGCTCGAAATGTAGGATTGTTATTTCTTATAACTACCATTTTTGATGGTTTTTATTTGGTTCTATTTTTTAGTTTTAGCTTTTAAGTAATTAAAGATTGATGCTCGATCTGATAGCTCAGCGCTTACTTAAGAAATGCTTAAAAAAAGAATGTTGTGAATTTTATTTATTTAATTTCGAAAATTTTAAGTTCTTCTTTCCCTAAAGAAAATCACTGCTTTAGATGATGACTCCTTTTCATTGACATGTTTATTGAAAAATCTATAGATAATTAATAAGTATTATTGCTAGTAATTATTTTACAGCACTTTTAAGTAAATATAATTTACCTTTAATCACCTATTAAAAAATGACATTGTCACAGATCTTCACCAAATCATAGCTGCAACTTTTTAATAAAACCAAGATATTTTAGGCTTTAGGTAACAGTATAAAAAGTAAATCATAAGAAATTATTAATACTATTGCGGCCTTCTATTAAGTGTTCCTCAGTAAGAATTTAGCAAGGAGATATTAAATCAATCTCCCAGCTAAAATTTGTTGTTTACTTGGTATCCTCTTCATTAGCGTAACTAATATCAATTTCAAGTATGTCTTGATTTACTAATCCAATAACACTATTATAATTATTAGCTGTAGTACTTTTAAGTCCAATTAGCTTTCCCCTTCCTTCTTTAGGAGGTTCTGGATCAGATGGATTCGACATTGGAACAGCTTTGGTAAAAATAATAGGTGAGCGTAGAGTCATACTATTTGCTAAATGTACTTGAATGCAAGTTTTTACTTCTATAGGAAGCTGCGAGAGATAATTTTGCTGATGAATATTTAGCTCAATATGATTTAATATCCAGCTGTCAAAATCTAATAGAATTGAATCAATTTCTACTTGCAATTGAGCGTCATTTAAAGCGTAAAGTTCAGCTATTAGCTGAGCAATTCCGAGATTTGTTAATGGGTGTTTTTCCATAATGTAGTTGTTTAGAAATGAAATTATTAGGATAAAATTAGCACTCATGGCCCCCAATAATCTATTCTGCATCTGGGATTATAGCCTCAAATGCATTATTTTATCCCCAACTGCATGTTATCCCTGATAGGATGAAAATTTCAAATATTTTTGGAAATAGAATATTACTCAAATACAATTTTGGAACTTACTTTAGTTAAATACTGATTAGGTTTTATTGGGAAAAATTTGTTAAAAGTATATTATTTAATTA
>Ga0233369_1000429_pt1 | contig 17941 bp, 17 predicted proteins | sample ElkDunMinimDraft_26_FD_191537 | JGI IMG/M metagenome (GOLD analysis project Ga0233369, IMG submission 191537) | Fecal eukaryotic communites from dung pellets of Tule Elk in California, USA - Elk Dung D16 | ecosystem: Host-associated > Mammals > Digestive system > Large intestine > Fecal | place... | reverse complement strand
GGCTGCACAACGGAATGCTGACGTTTGCCGGCAGCAAGATGTCCAAGTCGGTCGGCAACATCGAGCGGGTCCATGACCTGGTCCGCACGCACCCGCCCGAAGCGCTGCGCTATGCCCTACTGTCCGCGCATTACCGTCAGCCTCTGGACTGGTCGGACGGGCTGATCGAGCAGTCGGTGCGTACGCTCGACCGGCTCTACGGCACGCTGCGCGACCTCGGCGACATCGACGCCGTGGCGCGCATTCCGGCCAGCATCGAGAACGCACTGGATGAAGACCTCAACACGCCAGCGGCGCTGGCCGAGCTGTCGCGTGTCGCCGGCGAGGCGCGCAAGGCCGGTGACGCGTCGGCGCGCACGGCCCTCAAGGCCGAACTGCTGGGCGCCGGGCTCGCGCTGGGCCTGCTGCAGCAGGCGCCCGCGGACTGGTTCGCACGGGGCGCCAGCGACGATGACGATGCGCGTATCCAGGCGCTGATCGACGAGCGCGTCGCCGCCAAGCAGGCTCGCGACTTCGCCCGCGCCGATGCAATCCGCGACCAGCTTGCGGCAGAGCGGATCGTGCTCGAGGACACGCCGCAGGGCGTGCGCTGGAAGCGCGGCTGAGCGGGTCTTCCGATCGCGCCGCCCGGTACATGCCGGGGCACTGCGTGCGGTGACAATCCAGCGGTAGCTCCGCGAACCGGGAACACAGGCACCGCCAAGTCCGCGCCGGACAGCACACTACCGGCGCGCCACCGCGCCGCCGCGTCGCCACGGCCCGCGCGGTCTCGCCGTCGCCGAGCCCCAAGGGACCGCACAGAAAAAGGCCCGCTTGCGCGGGCCTTCTCTGCATCGCAGGCGCTTCCGTCAGACGCGGCGGAACACCAGCGAGCCGTTGGTACCGCCGAAGCCGAACGAGTTCGACATGACGTATTCGACCTGGTGCTCGCGCGCGGTGTGCGGCACGTAGTCGAGATCACAGCCCACGTCCGGCGTATCCAGATTGATGGTCGGCGGAATCACGCCCGTGTGCAGGGCCATGACCGAGAACACCGCCTCCACGCCGCCGGCCGCGCCGAGCAGGTGGCCGGTCATCGACTTGGTCGAGCTGACCATCACCTTCGATGCGTGATCGCCGAGCACGCCCTTGATGCCCATCGTCTCGGCCAGGTCGCCGGCCGGAGTGGAGGTGCCGTGCGCATTGATGTAGCCGATCTGCGAGGGATCGATGCCGGCATCGTTGATCGCGGCGCGCATGCAACGCCCGCCACCCTCGCCGTTCTCGCTTGGCGCGGTCATGTGGTAGGCGTCGCCGCTCATGCCGAAGCCCGCAAGCTCGGCGTAGATCCGCGCGCCACGCGCCTTCGCACGCTCGTACTCCTCCAGCACCAGCACGCCCGCACCGTCGCCCATGACGAAGCCGTCGCGGCCGACGTCCCACGGACGCGAGGCGCCGGTCGGATCATCATTGCGCGTCGAGAGCGCCTTCATCGAACAGAAGCCGCCGACCGAAGTCGGCGTGGTCGCGAACTCCGCGCCACCGGCCACCATCACATCGGCATCGCCGTACTGGATCATGCGCATCGCCAGGCCGATGTTGTGCGTGGCCGTGGTGCACGCGGTGACCGCGGCGATGTTCGGGCCCTTGGCGCCGGTCATGATCGAGACCTGGCCGGAGATCATGTTGATGATCGTCGAAGGCACGTAGAACGGCGAGATCTTGCGCGGGCCGCCCTCGTGGTACTTCACCGCGGTTTCCTCGATGCCCTTGAGGCCACCGATGCCCGCGCCGATCGCCACGCCGATGCGCTCGGCATCCGGCGACTGGCGGATATCGATGCCCGAATCGGCGATCGCCATCAGGCCGCCGGCAACGCCGTAGTGGACGAAGGGGTCCATCTTCTTGACGTCCTTGGGCGCGATCCACTGGGTCGCATCGAAACCCTTCACTTCACCCGCGATGCGCGTGGCGAAGTTGGAAGCATCGAAGTGGGTGATCGGGCCGATGCCCGAGCGGCCATTGACGATGCCGTCCCAGCTCGAAGCCAGGTCGTTGCCCAGTGGCGAGAGGATGCCGATGCCCGTGATGACGACGCGGCGCTTGGCCATTTTCAACTCCTGAGAAGTCGGTAGCGGCAGTGCTCGCCGCCAATACGCGCGAGGCCGCTAGGCGGCCTCGTGCTGGAACATGTCGGTCCGGCCGCATCGCGACCGGGACCGTGGCGCGACCCGCCAGCGGGGCCGGCAGACGCGCGCGCGGGCTCAGCCCTTGGCGTGCGCCTTGACGTAGTCGATCGCCTGCTGCACCGAGGTGATCTTCTCGGCTTCTTCGTCCGGAATCTCGCACTCGAATTCTTCTTCCAGCGCCATCACCAGCTCGACGGTGTCGAGGGAATCGGCACCGAGGTCGTCGACGAAGGAAGCGCTGTTGCTGACTTCTTCTTCCTTGACGCCCAGCTGCTCGATGACGATTTTCTTGACGCGCTCTTCGATGTTGCTCATGGGTCGTTTGCTCCGGGGAGGCGAGTTTCGGTGGATAGTGTAAGGGAAAGCCGGGCGATGGGCGTACCACCATCAAAGCCCTTGCCATTCAACGGCTTGCCCTCTGAATTAAAATGTCGGCGCAGCCCTTCTCAGGGCATGTACATACCGCCGTTGACGTGCAGGGTTTCGCCGGTGATGTAGGCCGCCGAGGGACCGGCCAGGAAGGCCACCGCCTGGGCGATGTCATCGGGTTCGCCAAGCCGGCCGAGCGCGATGCGTTCGGTCAGCGCGGCCTTGGATTCTTCCGGCAGGTCACGCGTCATGTCGGTGGCGATGAAGCCGGGCGCGACCACATTGACGGTGACCCCGCGCGAACCGATTTCCTTGGCCAGCGACTTCGAGAACGCGATGATCCCGGCCTTCGCCGCGGCGTAATTCGCCTGCCCGGCATTGCCGGTCACGCCGATCACCGAAGCGATGTTGATGATCCGGCCGCGGCGCGCCTTCATCATGCCGCGCATCACCGCCTTGCAGCTGCGGAAGACGCTGGTGAGGTTGGTATCGAGGATCGCCTGCCAGTCCTCCTCCTTCATCCGCATCAGCAGGTTGTCGCGGGTGATGCCGGCATTGTTGACCAGGATGCTGATCGCGCCGAACTCCGCGGCGATCGCATCGACCAGCGCTTCGATCGCGCCGGGCTCCGCCACATCCAGGACGCGGCCGTGCCCGCCATGGGCGACGAGCCGCTCGCCGATCTTCGCGGCGCCCGCCTCGGTGGTCGCGGTACCGATCACGGTCGCGCCCTGCGCGGCCAGCGTGTCGGCGATTGCAGCGCCGATACCGCGGCTGGCGCCGGTGACGAGGACGATTTCGCCCGAGAGGGGGGTGTTCATGGGAGTTGCTCCAGAGGATTCGGTTCTGCCGCGGCCGACCGGGCGCGCGCCGACGAGGATACCGGGCGCGCCGACACGCGCACCCGGAGCGACGGTTCAATCCCGGTCAGGCCGGCCAGTCGGCCAGTGCGGCGTCGAAGTCGTCGGGCGTGCCGAGGGCACGCGTCTCGATCGACTTGTCGATACGCTTCGTCAGGTTCGAGAGCACCTTGCCGGGCCCGCATTCGCCGATCCGCATCGCTCCCCGTGAAGCCAGCGCTTCGATGCAACGGGTCCATTGCACCGGCAGATACAGCTGGCGCACCAGTGCGTCGCGGATCGCCACCGTGTTCTCGTGGACGATCGCGTCCACGTTCTGCACGACGGGCAGCCGCGGCTCATTCCAGGTCACCGTCGCCAGCGCCTCGCCAAGGCGGTCCGCGGCGTCGCGCATCAGCGGCGTGTGCGACGGCACGCTGACCACGAGCTTCACGACCTTGCGCACGCCGCGCTCACCAAGCAGCGCAATCGCACGATCGACCGCAGCGACGTGGCCGCCGATCACGATCTGGCCGGGAGAGTTGAAGTTGGCCGGCACGACGACCGATTCGTCCTCCGAGGCGTCGCGGCAGACCTCGTCCACGAACTCGTCCTCGGCACCGATCACCGCCGCCATCGATCCGCTGCCGGCGGGCGCGGCGTCCTGCATCAACTGCCCGCGCAGGCGCACCAGGCGCGCGGCATCGGCCAGCGAAAGAGCACCTGCAGCGACGAGCGCGGTGTACTCGCCCAGGCTGTGGCCCGCCAGCGCAGCCGGCGTCGCGCCGCCCTGCTCCAGCCACGCGCGCCACACGGCGACGCCGGCGGCGAGCAGCGCAGGCTGGGTGTACTCGGTCTGGTTGAGCTGCGTCTCCGGACCCTGCTGCGCGAGCGTCCACAGATCGACGCCCGCGCCTTCCGAGGCCTCGTTGAACGTGTCGACGACGATCGGATGATGCGCCGCGAGATCGCCGAGCATGCCGAGCGATTGCGAGCCCTGCCCCGGAAAGACGAATGCGAGTTGGGATGCGGTCACGCGCGTTTCCAGCCGTAGAACAGGCACCGATGATAAATGCGAAGCTGCGACATTGTCTGTACCGGGGCGTATGCGGCGGGCCAGCGGCGCGGGGCCGGGCGCGCGCTCAGAACAGCACCCGCAGGAGTTCGATCTCGCCGTCTTCGAGCCAGTCCCACAGAACAGCGGCCACGAGCAGCATCGGCAACAGCGTCGCCGCGCGCACGACGAGGATCGAATGCGCGACGTGGCGCGCGGAGCGACCGAGCCACCCGATGCGCTGCGCGAAGCCCTTCAATCGCCCGACGCGGCCCGCATGGGCGGCCACTTCCGGTTCGCGCCGCATCACCCGCGAGAGCATATCGGCGAGCGTATCGGTGCGGCCGTCATAGTATTTCGCCATGCCGAACGCGAACATCAGCCAGTCGCGGGCCTGCGCCTGCGGCAGCGACATCACTTCCAGCGGGTCTTCCTCGAAGTCGATGAAACCGACGCGACCACTGTCGTCGAGCGTGATGTTGCGAGGCAGCGGCTGACCGAAATAGGCGCCGCGCGCATGCGCATCGGCGATCGCATCGATCACCGCGGATGTCAGCGCATCGATACGCGCGGCATCGCCATCGGCAGCACGCAACCGCGCGGCGAACGTGTCGCCCAGATTGCTCAGCAACAGCGTGGATGCGCCCTCACCGAGCACGCGCGGCACGCGCACGCCCTGGGCACCAAGTTCGGCCAGGCGGCGTGCTTCGATCTGCTTGGCTTCGCCACCACCGGGATGCGGCGGCGGACGCAGCGCGCCGATGTCGAGCCCGCGTGCGATCGCATCGAGAATGCCGAGACCGAACTTGCGGCTGTCGCCGTCGGCGTACGCCTTGAGCCAGGCATCGCGCCCGGCCACGACGATGGATTCGACGCCCATGCGGGAGCCTCCGTGTCGTGCGGACGCGAAGTCCGCGAAGTGGAATCACCTGCGGGCCGACCGGCGACGCATGCGGGATTCAGTAGCGCAGCAGCGCCGAACCCCAGGTAAACCCGCCGCCGAAAGCCTCCAGCAGCAGCAGCTGGCCGCGCTGCACGCGACCCGAGCGCACCGCCTCGTCCAGCGCCAGCGGCACCGAGCCCGAGGAGGTGTTGCCGTGCTTGTCGACGGTCACGATGACGCGGTCCATCGACATGTCCAGGCGCTTGGCCGTGGCTTCGATGATGCGCAGGTTGGCCTGGTGCGGGATCAGCCAGTCGATGTCGTGGCGATCAAGACCGTTGGCCTCGAGCGTTTCCTCGACCACCGAATCGAGCGCCTTGACCGCGTACTTGAACACGTCGCTGCCGGCCATCTGGATGCGCACGCCGGCGTTGGGCTGATCGTCGCGGAAGCCCGCGGACACGCCGACCGGATTCCAGAGCAACTCCTTCTTCGCGCCGTCGGCGTGCAGATGGGTGCTGAGAATGCCGGTCTCGCTGTCGGCCTTGAGGACGACGGCGCCGGCACCATCGCCGAACAGCACGGCCGTGGTGCGCTCGCTCCAGTCGACCATGCGGGTCAGGGTTTCGGCCCCCACCACCAGCACGGTCTTCGCATCGCCCGAGCGGATGAACTTGTCGCCGATCGAAAGCGCGTAGAGAAAGCCCGAGCAGGCCGCGTTGACGTCGAACGCGCCACACCCGTTGGCGCCCAGTCGCGCCTGCAGCAGGCAGGCGGTGGACGGAAAGATGATGTCGGGCGTCGTCGTGCCGACGATGATCAGATCAAGGTCGGCAGCCGACACGCCGGCCGCCTCCATCGCACGCGTCGCGGCGTGCACGGACAGATCGCTGGTGGTCTCGCCCTCGGCGGCGACATGACGCTCACGGATGCCGGTGCGCGACGCGATCCACTCATCGCTGGTGTCGACGAACTTTGCCAGATCGTCGTTGGTCAGCACCTTTTCGGGCAGGTAGCTGCCGGTACCGGCAATGCGGGAATAGATGCGTTCGCTGGTCATCTGCTGGGCGGCCTTCGCGTCGTGCGCGTGATCGTGAAGCGGCATCTGTGCCGACGGCAGACGCAGCCGCCCGTCAGGGACGGCAGCTGCGCCAGTGCATCGAGCGCCCGGTGCCGAAGCGCCGGGCAGCAGGAATCAATCTTCCTCGACGACGCGCGTCTTCGGCTGGATGACCTGCTTGCCACGGTAGTAGCCGTCGGCAGTGATGTGGTGACGGATATGGGTCTCACCCGTCGTCGGATCGGTCGACAGCTGCTTCGCGCTCAGCTTGTCATGCGCGCGACGCATGCCACGACGGGACGGGGTGACGCGGGATTTCTGCACAGCCATGGGAGTTGCTCCAACAGGTTCTAGTTGTTTCGATCTTTCTTCAAACCCGCCAACGCCGCGAACGGGTTGACGCGTGTCTCTTCTTCGGTCGACACCGGCCAGTCGCGTTCGACCGCTTCGGAGCCAGGCGCGACCGGAATCGCGGGTATTGCCAGAATCAGTTCGTCCTCCACCAGCGCCGCCGGCGCCAGCGAGCCGTCGCCCTCGAGCAGCAGTGACTCGTAGTCGGGCAACAGGCCGGCCTCTTCCGCTTCGTCGCGGATCAGACCCAGCCGCTGCTCGATGTCGAGCGGCAACACGAAGCGCTTGAGCGTCCGCTGACAGATCAGCGGCAACCCGGCCTGCACGCGCAGCAGCGCATACGGCTGCTGCAGCGCGTCACGACCGAACTCGATCGAGCAGATCACGTCGTCGCCATCGGCATCGGCCAGAACTTCGCGCAGGCGCGTCAGGGACGCCAGCGGCAGGCGCCCGTCAAGGCGCATGCTGCTCGCGACCATGCGCCAAGCGTCTACCAACTCGGGCATTTTCGCGGACATAAGCCGCCGAATGTTAAAGAGGTGATCGGGGCCTGTCAAACCGGCGCTGCACGCGGCGGCGCAGTGGTCGACCGGAACCATTGCCGCAGCCGTGCCCTCGCGGGCAGACTGGGCCGCCAGCAGGAGCTCCGAGCCATGCCACTGATCCCGAGCCTGGCGCTGGCCACCCTGCTGGCGCTCGCCATTGTACTGCTCTGGCGCCATTCCCTGCGCCGGCGGCGGCTCGCGTTCGCGCGCGTCCTCGACGCTGCCGATGCATTCGAGGCCCGGCTGCGGACCGTCCGCGCGCGCCTCGGCACGGCGGAGGGCGATCCGGTGCGCGAGGCCCTGCAGGAAATGCTGCGTCAGCGGTTGTGGCTGCAACAGCACGGCGGGTCTGCCGGCGTGGCTGCCCTCGACGCGATGCGCGTATCGATCGAACAGGCCCAGGCCCGCATCGACCGTCATCTGGCCGACCTGACCTCGGCGATCGAAGGCGGCGTTGCGTGAGCCGCCCGCTGATCCTCGGCTCCACCTCCCAGTACCGCCGCGACCTGCTCGGGCGTCTGCGCCTGCCCTTCACCTGCGAACGACCGGACGTCGACGAGACGCCGCAGCATGGCGAGCGCCCCGACGCGCTCGCCAGCCGTCTAGCGCTGGCCAAGGCGGTCGACGTCGCGGCGCGCCATCCCGGCACCTGGGTGATCGGATCGGACCAGGTCGCCACGCTCGACGGCCGGCCGCTTGGAAAGCCCGGTAACCGTGACACCGCGATCGCCCAGCTGTCGGTGATGTCGGGCCGCAGCGTCATCTTCCATACCGCCCTGGCGATCGTCAGCCACGGCCAGCCGCCGCTGCAGGCGCAGGACCGCACCGAAGTAGCCTTCCGCGAACTCGGGCCCGACGAGACGGCGCGCTATGTCGATGCCGAGCAGCCATTCGACTGCGCCGGCAGCTTCAAGTGCGAAGGCCTGGGCATCGCGCTGTTCGATGCAATCCGCAGCGAAGACCCGACCGCACTGATCGGGCTGCCGCTCATCGCGACGGCGCGACTGCTGCGCGTGGCCGGTTACGCCCTGCCCTGATCAGGGCGCAGACGCCGGTCGAGATGGCGCGATCCAGACCGGTTGCTCCGCCCAGCGCTCGACCGAGCCGTCGGCGCCGATGATTTCCATCCCCAGCCAGCGCCGACCCGGCGCCAGCGTCGCAGGGTCGACCGTCGCGGTGAATCCGATGCGGGGCTGCGCCGGGTCGCGCGACGCCCCGCGCAGGAAACGCTCGACAACCCACTGATTGGGCAGGCCGTAACGCGCGCGAGAGACCGGCTCACCGTCGATCGTGATGACCACCTCCGCCACCCCGCTGCCGTCCTTGACCGCCCAGCCGCTTACTTCAAACGGCGCATCCACACGCGCCCCGGCGAGCGGCGCGTCGATATGGGCCACCGCAGGCAGCACGCAATCGCCCGAAGCCGCGGGCGCAGCCGCTCCCAGGCGCGCGAGGATGAAACGCTGCGCCCCGCGATCGGCGTTGACCACGCGCGAAACGGGCAGCTCGCCCATCCGCGCGCAGACCGTCTGGTAACGCTGCAGCAGTGCACTGAACTTGACGTCGTTGGCACCGATGACCAGAAGCGCGGGGCGCCCCTGCAGCTCGTCGCGGCTGTCGAGCTGAAGATCCCACAGCTGCAGCTGGGGTGCGCGGCCGTGATGGCGATTGAGTGGATGGTCGAGCACGCGAATGCGCGGATCGCCGAGCGCGAAGCCGAGTTCGGCGCCAATCTTGAAGTTGTCGGCCACCAGCACGGTGTCGGCCGGCATGGCGGCCAGCTCTTCGCGCACCGCATCGGCCAGCGTGTCCCAACCGGCGAAATTCGACGGATACCATTTCAGTCCCGCGCTGCGCTCGCGCACCGCCGGCTCCGAGACCGCGGCGTAATAGCCCACCACGCCGACGAAGCCGAGCGCCAGCGTGGCCCAGGTCGCCACGCGCAGCCAGCGTGGCCACGACATCAGCACCAGGCCGACCAGCGGCAACAGCGCGAGATACCCGGGCAGGGGCCAGTGGAAACTCGCGCGTTCGGTGTCGGCGACGAAGCCCAGCACGAAGAACGCCAGCAGCAGCAGGCCGCCGCACAGGGCAAGGAACCGCGCTGCGTCATCGGGTGCGCGGCGCAGACGCCATGCGGCGATCAGCAGCGCCGCAAACAGCAACGGGGTGACCATCACCGCCTGGATCACCAGGAACTGCCAACCGTCGGCGTGCAGCGCCCAGGGATGGCGGTCGACCATCTGGAAGCGCAGGCCCGCCTCGGCGTTGTCGACGTTCCACACCAGCAACGGGATCCACGCCGCAGCTCCCGCGGCGATGGCGATCCATACCCGGGGATCGCGCAGGGCCTCGCGCCCGCTCGCAATCAACAGCAGTGCCACCATGCCCACGCCGATCACCGCGATGAAGCGATAGTGGCTCAGCGCACCAAGCGAGAGTCCCAGCGCGAGCAGCAGCGCGCCGCCATAGGTCACGCCGCGCAGCAGGCGGACGCCGGCGTCCAGGCACAGCATCGTGGCCAGGGCAAGCATCGCATCGGGCAATGCCATCACACCCAGCGATCCCAGCAACGGCATCAGCAAGGCGGCGCAGCCGGAAATCCAGGCCGCTTCGGTATCGAACTCGCGCGCGGTCAGGCGCACCACCAGCCATGGGACCAGCGCCGAGATCGCGATGAAAGGCAGGCGCACTGCGAGCAGGCCATCGCCGAAGACTTCGGTCCCCAGGCGGATCAGCCACGCGGTCAGCCCCGGCAGATCGGAATAGGCCCAGGACGGATGCTGCCCTTCCAGCCAGTAGAACGCTTCGTCGACGAACAGCGGCAGCCGCGCCGCGATCGCCAGTTTCAGCAACACGATCGTCGACCAGAGCACGACGAACACCGTGCGCGTCTGCATCCGCATTGAACCTGACCTCGCTACACTCCGGGGGGACCGCCGCAGGAGCTCCGAATGCCCGATCCGACGACGCCCGCCATGCTAACCGACGCGCGACGCGACGCTCTGTCGTTGGCCATCGCCCAGGTCAACCAGCTGGTGCTGGGCAAGCCGACCGCGGTGACGATGAGCTTCGTCGCGCTGCTTGCCGACGGCCATATCCTGATCGAGGACCTCCCCGGCCTTGGCAAGACCACGCTGGCGCACGCGATCGCCGCGACCGTCGGCCTGGAATTCCAGCGCGTCCAGTTCACCTCCGATCTGTTGCCGTCGGATGTCGTCGGGGTTTCGGTTTACGAGGGAAGCGCGCGGCGCTTCGAGTTCCACGGTGGGCCGGTCTTCACCAACGTGCTGCTTGCCGACGAGATCAACCGCGCGCCGCCCCGCACGCAGAGCGCGCTGCTCGAGGCCATGGCCGAGCAGCAGGTCACCGTCGATGGCACCACGCACTCGCTGCCGGACCCCTTCTTCGTCATCGCCACGCAGAATCCGGTGGATCTGTCGGGGACCTACCCGCTGCCGGATTCGCAACTCGATCGCTTCCTGCTGCGGCTCACGCTCGGCTATCCCGACCGCGACGCCGAACGTGCGCTGCTTGCCGGCAGCGACCGCCGCGCGCTGATCGCCGAGGCCCTGCCACGGCTCGGCGCGGACGACCTGCGCGCCCTGCGCGACGCGGTGACCGCGATCCACGCCAGCCCGGCCCTGATCGACTACGTGCAGGCGCTGCTCACACGCAGCCGCCAGCATCCGGGCGTACGGGTGGGCCTGTCGCCGCGGGCCGGGCTCGCCCTGCTGCGTGCGGCGCGGGCGCTGGCGCTGCTGAAGGCCCGTGATCACGTGGTGCCCGACGACGTGCAGACCCTGTTCCCGCTGATCGCCAGCCATCGACTCGTGGCCGATGCCGATGCCGGCGGCGGCGATCTGGCGGCGGCGATTCTGCAGGCGGTCCCGGTCGACTGATGCCCGCCCTCACCGGCCTGCTCCGCCGCATCCAGGGCTGGGTGCGCCCGCGGCATCCCGAACCCTTGCCGGTCCGCCTCGAGCGTCGGCGCATCTATATCCTGCCCACCGGCTTCGGTGCGTTCGTCGCCGCGCTGCTGGCGACCATGGCGATCGGCGCCCTCAACTACAACAACAACCCGGCGTTTCTGCTGTGCCTGCTGCTGGTCGGCGCGGCGCTGGCGAGCCTGTTGTGGACCCAGTTGCAGCTCAGCGGCATGGAAGTGCGGGCCATACAGGGCGAGCCGGTCGCCGCGGGTCTGCCGATGCCCCTGCACGTGCATGTCGAGGCGCCGCCGGGACGCGAACGGCGCGGACTGCGGGTCGAGATCGAAGGCTCGAGCGCAACGCTGTCGCTCGACGACGACGCCGGCGGCGAGGCCACGGTTGCGCTGGAGACGGTACGGCGCGGCTGGCTGACCCCGCCGCGCCTGCGCATCAGCACGTCGCGTCCGCTGGGACTCGCCCGCGCCTGGTCCTGGGTTTGGCCGCAGACGCGCTTTCTGGTCTATCCCGCGCCCGAGCCCGTCGGGCCGCCACTGCCCTCGGGCGGTGGCGACGCAGCCGAGCCCCGGCTCGATCCGGCCGGCGAGGAACTCCATCACTTGCGCGACTGGCGCAGCGGTGATGCGCCGCGGACGATCGCGTGGAAGGCCTCCGCGCGCCGGGACGTGCTGATCGTGCGCGAACTCGAGCGCCCCCGCGGCGACGATGTGACCCTCGCCTGGGGACGGCTCGCCGGCCTCGACCACGAAGCACGCATCCGCCGCCTCGCGCGCTGGGTCGACGAAGCCGAGCGCCAGGCGCTGCGCTACCGGCTGCAGTTGCCCGGCGCGCAGCCGATCGGCCCCGACCGCGGCGCCGCGCATCGCCATGCCTGCCTGCGCGCGTTGGCACTGCTGCCGGAGGCTGGCTGATGGCCCGCCCTGGCCTGCCGCTCGATGGGCCCGGGCGCCGCGCGGCGCTGCTGGCGGCGTCCACATGCCTGTTGCCGTTGCTGCTGCAGCTGCCGATGCCGCTGCCGGTGATCATCGCCGGCGCCGCCATGACCGCAGCACTGATGGCAACGCGGGGCGCGGCACCCGGATGGCTGCGGACCGTTCTCGCGCTCGCGGTCTTTGGCGTGGTTGTCGCCCAGGGAGGGCTGCACCTCGGCCGCGACACCGCCTGCGCCCTGCTCGCCGGCATGCTGGCGATCAAACCGTTGGAGCTGCGGACCGTCCGCGATGCCCGCAGCCTGCTCGGGTTCGCCCTGTTCGCGCCGTTCGCGACCTTCCTGCTGGACCAGGGACCGGTGTCGCTGGTCCTCGGACTGCTCGGCGCCGCTCTCGTGCTTGCCGCACTGCTGCGCCTGTCGGAGCAGGAGTCGGGACTGCCGGCGGGGGATGTGCGCCCGCTTGCCCGCGTGAGCGCCATCATGCGCCTGATCGCGATCGGACTGCCCCTTGCGCTCGCCGCGTTCTGGCTGTTCCCGCGCCTCGCGACGCCGCTGTGGGGGCTGCCCGACCTGTCGACCGCGCGCCCCGGCCTGTCGGACGAAATGTCGCCCGGGGACTGGATCGACCTGCTCGCCGACGACTCCCCGGCCCTGCGTGCCAGCTTCCGCGGCCCGGAACCCGCGCCGCGCGACATGTACTGGCGTGGCCCGACGCTGATGCACTACGACGGACGCACGTGGACAGCCTCGTCGTGGCTGCGTGCGTCGCCGCCGGCGCCGGTGGAACACGGCGCGACGGTATGGGACTACGACCTTGCGCTGGAGCCCACCGAGCGCAACCTGCTGGTGGCGCTGGAGATGCCGTTGGCGTTGCCGGACGGTATGCACGCCGCGCACGAGCACACGCTCACCAGCGAGCGCAAGCTGGACCGGGTGACGCGTTGGCAGCTGCGTTCCGCGCCGCCGGTACGCTTCGAGTCCGACCTGCCCGCTGCCATGCGGCAGCTCGCGCTGCAGTTGCCGGAGGGCTTCAATCCGCGCACGCGTGCCCTGGCCCGGCAGTGGCGCGCCGAGACCACGGACGACGGCGCCCTGGTCGACCGCGCCCTGGCCTGGATCGGCAGCGACTTCGCCTACACGCTCACCACGCCGCTGGCCGGCCGGCACGCGGTGGACGAATTCCTGTTCGAGCAGCGCGCCGGCTTCTGCGAACATTTCAGTTCAGCGTTTGCGATCCTGATGCGCGAAGCCGGCATCCCTACCCGCGTGGTCACCGGCTATACCGGGGGCGTCCGCAACCGCTATGGCAACTACTGGATCGTGCGGCGCATGGATGCCCATGCATGGAATGAGGTCTGGCTCGAGGGGCGCGGCTGGGTACGCGTGGATCCGACCGCCGCCGTCGCGCCCGAACGCATCTACGACACGCTCGCCGACCGCCTCGGCGGCGGCGGTGCGGGCGAGACGGTGCTGCCGATCGCGGACCTGGGGGACTGGGTGCTGCGCGGCTGGAACGACTTCGTGCTCGGCTTCGATGCCGCGCGCCAGCAGCGCATGCTCCAGCGGGTGGGCCTGGAGCGCATGGAAACCGGCGGGCTGGCGGCGCTGTTCGCACTGTGCGCGGCGCTCGCACTGGGCTGGATGGCATGGTGGATCGCACGCAGCGAGTACGAGCGCGACCCGCTGCTGCGCGCCTGGCATCGGCTCGACCGTCGCTACGCGCGCCGCGGCCTGGGTCGCGCCCGCCACGAGCCGGCACTCGCCTGGGCCGAGCGGGTACTCGCCGCGCATCCGGGCGAGCACGCGCTGCTTGCCCTCACCCGCCGCTTCGTCGCGGCCCGCTACGCTCCGGCGTCGTCGGACGCCACGCTGATCACGGCGCTACGCGCGCACCGTCCCGCCCCGGAGACCCGCCAATGACTGCCCGCCTCCTCACCGTGCTCACCGCCACCCTGGCGTTGGCCGCATGCGCCTCGCAGCCCAAACCGTTGCGGGGCGACTACGTCGAAACGCTGACGCCCCACAACGCCATCCTGGGTGATTACACCGGCGCGGCGGTGCGCTGGGGCGGCGTCATCCTGCAGCTCGAGCCCGGACCGGACGTCACCTGCTTCGAGATGATGGCCACGCAACTGACCGCGGGCGGGCGACCCTACTGGACCAGCAACGACACCCGTGGCCGGTTCATCGCCTGCCGCCCCGGGTTCTATGACCCGGCAGTGTTCACCGTCAATCGGGAAGTCACCTTTACCGGCCGGATCGCGGGCTACGACACCCGCCGGATCGGCGAGTACGACTACCGCTTCCCGCGCATCGATGCCGACGTCGTCTATCTGTGGCCGGTACGCGAGCGGGCCGAGGTCATCACCCGACCGGCACCATGGCCATGGTGGGGCTACTGGTAAGCCGCACCGGCAGCATTCACACACGTGGCCGGAGCGGCGGCGCCGGTCAGGCTGCCGGCGTGCCGAAGCGCCCGAGCGGCGCGCCCGCCAGCAGATGCAGGTGGATCTGGAACACCGTCTGGCCGCCGTCACCGTTGCAGTTCATCACGATGCGGTAGCCGTCCTGCGCGAATCCTTCGGCCTTGGCGTACTGCGCCGCAGCGACGGCGAGACGGCCGACGATCTCCGGCGCATCGGCCGGCACGTCGTTGAGCGTGGCGAAGTCCTGCTTGGGCACGAACAGCACGTGGACCGGCGCCTGCGGTGCGATGTCGCGGAACGCGATCACGTTCGCATCCTCGAACACGATGTCGGCAGGAATCTCGCGGCGGATGATCTTGTGGAAGAGGGTCGGCATGGGAGGCTCCGGATGCGGCCGCGCACGGCGGCGCGGGGTCAGGTCACTTCGGCGCGGCTGCCGAAGGCGTGCGACAGCGTGCCCCGGTCGACGTATTCGAGTTCGCCGCCGAGCGGCAGCCCGTGCGCGGGTCGACTCGGCCGCACGCCGTGCTGGCGCGCGATCTGCGCGAGGAAGTGCGCGGTCGCCTCACCTTCAACCGTGGGATTGGTCGCGATGATCAGTTCGCGCACCTCGCCTTCGGCCAGGCGCGCGCCGAGCAGGTCCAGGCCCAGCTCGCCCGGCCCGATGCCATCCAGCGGACTCAGCCGGCCCTGCAGCACGAAATAGAAACCGCGGTAGCCGGTCGCCTGCTCGATCGCGAGCCGGTCGGCGGGTGTCTCCACGACGCACAAGGTCTGCACCTCGCGCGCGGCGCTGGCGCAGGTCGGGCAGACCGGCGTCTCGCTGAAGTCACGGCAGCGCTGGCAGTGGCCGATCTTCTCGACCGCCTCGGCCAGTACCGCGGCCAGCCGCGCGCCGCCCTCGCGTCCGCGCTCGAGCACGTGATAGGCCATGCGCTGCGCGGACTTCTGCCCGACGCCGGGCAGCACGCGCAGCGCGTCGATCAGCTGTTCGAGCAGCGGCACGCGGACTCCGTCGGATGGTTGCGGATCAGAACGGCAGCTTCATGCCGGGCGGCAGCGGCATGCCCGCCGTCGCACCCGCCATCCGCGCCTTGGACTCCTCGTCGATCTTGTTCGAGGCATCGTTGAAGGCTGCAGCGATCAGGTCCTCGGCCATCTCCGGGTCCGACAGCACCGAAGGATCGATGCGCACCTTGCGGCACTCCTTGTTGCCGGTCAGGGTGACAGCGACCATGCCGCCGCCCGCGCTGCCCTCGACCTCGAGGCTGGCGAGCTCCTGCTGCACGCGCTGCATGTTTTCCTGCATCTTCTGCGCCTGCTGCATCAACTGGGCGATGTTTCCACGCATCATTGGAATCCTTGTTCGTCGTAGGGGCGGATGGAGTCCGGGACCAGCTTCGCGCCCTGTTGCGACATCAGGCGCTGCACGTCCGGATCGGAAAGAAAACTGGACTCGGCCGACGACTGTCGCGACTCGCGCGCACGCGCATTGCGCTCGTGCAGCGTCGGTGCGACCTCGCTCGCGGCGATGGCCGTCTCGAAGCGGATCTGCGGCGCCCCACCGAGCGGACCGGCAAGCGCCTCGCACAGCTGATGGACCATGATCGGCGCCTTCAGGTGGGCGTCGGACTCGGGCAGCGCGAGGCGCAGGACCGCGCCTTCGAGCGCGACGAAGGCGACGCTCGCCGCGAGTTCGCGCACCGGGCCGCGCAACGGCAGCCCGGCGACGAGGTCGAGCCAGCCATCGGCATCGAGCGAACGCAGCGCCGTGCTGGCCGCAGGAGCGGCCACGGTGGCCTCGGGGCGTGACGCGGCGCGCTCGCGCGGATCGGGCTGCGCAGTGGCAGCGGCGGGCGTCGGCGCCATCTCCACGACGACCTTCGCGACGGGACGCGCAACCGGCGCCGGTTCCGGCTCATGCCTGCGCACCGGTAAGGCGTCGGCGACGTCGGTAGCGTGCGATGCGGCCTGCGCGCCGAGTGCCGCGCGCGCAGCGGCCGGTCCGGTGACCCGCGACCCGACGCCACCGCTTGCGGGTGTTGCTGCCGCACTTTCCGTCGGACGGAATGCGAGCATCCGCAGCACGGTCATCTCGAAACCGGCGCGCGGGCTCGGCGCAAGACCGATGTCGCGGCGGCCGTTGAGCGCCATCTGGTACCAGAGCTGCACGACTTCCGGACGCACGGCCGAGGCGATCGCATCGACGTCGACACCTTCACCCTCGACTGCGACTTCGGGCACCAGCTGCCGCACCTGGATCCGGTGCAGCGCTTCGGACACCGCATCGAGCACGCCGCCCCAGTCGGGCGAGAATTCCGCCAGCGTGGCGACCTCCCCAAGCAGGGCGTTGCCATCGCCTTCGGCGAGCGCCGACAGCAAGGCACCGACCCGTGTGCGATCGACGCTGCCGAGCATTGTCGCCACGGCAGCGTCGCCGAGCGCACCACCCTCGCCGCCCGCGCCGGTGTAGGCGATGGCCTGGTCGAGCAGCGACAAGCCGTCTCGCAAGCTGCCATCGGCGGCTTTCGACAGCTGCCGGATCGCACCCGGCTCGACCGCAATGCCCTCCGCTTCGAGGATCCGGGTCATCTGGCCCTGGATCTGCTGCTCGTCGAGGCGCTTGAGGTTGAACTGCAGGCAGCGCGACAGCACGGTCACCGGCAGCTTCTGCGGATCGGTCGTGGCCAGCAGGAACTTCACGTGGCCCGGCGGTTCCTCCAGCGTCTTGAGCAGCGCATTGAACGCCGACTTCGACAGCATGTGGACTTCGTCGATCAGGTAGACCTTCACCCGGCCGCGCGAGGGCATGTACTGCGCGTTGTCGATCAGCTCGCGCACGTCGTCGACACCGGTATTGCTGGCGGCGTCGATCTCGAGCAGATCGATGTAGCGACCGGCGTCGATCGCGCGGCAGGTCTCGCACTCGCCACAGGGATCGGACGAGGTGCCGGCCTCGCAGTTCAGGCTCTTGGCGAAGATGCGCGCGATCGTGGTCTTGCCGACACCGCGGGTGCCGGTGAACAGGAAGGCGTGGTGCACCCGCCCGGTCTCCAGCGCATTGGTCAGCGCACGGACCACGTGCTCCTGCCCGACGAGTTCGGCGAACCGCTTCGGGCGCCACTTCCGGGCGAGGACGAGATAGGACATCGCACTATTCTGCCACGGCCCAAAAGGTTCCTTGTGACTGCTCGCGTCGGCGGATAGAATGGCCGGCCCGCGTCGCCCCGGCGTCGCAACGCAGCGCCCGGCGCTGCGCGGGTTCCAGTTCAGGAGAGGTGTCCGAGTGGTTGAAGGAGCACGCCTGGAAAGTGTGTAAGCGTCTAAACCGCGCTTCGGGGGTTCGAATCCCCCTCTCTCCGCCAGAT
>Ga0233369_1000426_pt1 | contig 17953 bp, 17 predicted proteins | sample ElkDunMinimDraft_26_FD_191537 | JGI IMG/M metagenome (GOLD analysis project Ga0233369, IMG submission 191537) | Fecal eukaryotic communites from dung pellets of Tule Elk in California, USA - Elk Dung D16 | ecosystem: Host-associated > Mammals > Digestive system > Large intestine > Fecal | place... | reverse complement strand
TCCACCTCGCGGTGGACACCCTTGTCATAAGCTAACACTTCCCACTGTAAAGGCGTGTTCGGGACTTACACCCTAGAGTTATTGCCCATGCTGGGCACACAACTAAAAAGAGCAAAGACAATACGATCTTTGCTCTTTGTTCTATTATACTTAATCCAAAGATTATCGCACTGAACTTCCTACTGTAATACCTGATGTCGGATTTACAAAGTCTAATCTGCCATCTGCATCTTCAGCCATCAAGATCATACCTTGCGATTGAATACCTTTGATTTCACGAGGTTCTAAGTTTACTAAAATAGAAACTTGTTTTCCAACGATATCCTCAGGCGCAAAAAACTCAGCAATACCCGAAACGACAGTACGTTGGTCGATACCTGTATCAATTTTTAATTTCAATAATTTCTTCGTTTTAGCTACTTTCTCTGCTTCTAAGATTGTTCCGATACGGATATCCATTTTCATGAAATCATCGAAAGAGATATTTGGTTTTGCTGGCGCTACAGTTGTATTTGCCAAAGCATTGCTCGCTTTTGATTCAGCCAATTTTTGCAATTGTGCTTCTACTTCAGCGTCCGTAATTTTATCAAACAACATTTGAACTTCACCCAACTGTTTATCTGTTGCAATAAGATCAGCTGTTCCTGCTTTATCCCAATTTTGTTGAGGTAAGTCTAACATTTCAAATAAAGTAGTTGAAGTTTTTGGCAAGAAAGGTTGACCCAAAATAGCCAAGTTAGCTACGATTTGTGTCGCTACATTTAATACCGTTTTGACGCGATCTTCATCTGTTTTGAAAACTTTCCAAGGCTCTTCATCGGCTAAATATTTATTCCCTAAACGTGCCGCATTCATAAAATGTGCTAACGCCTCACGGAATCGGTAATTTCCAAGAGATTGCTCGATCAATCCAGGATATTTTTTCAGTTCTTCAAAAACAGCGTTATCTGTCTCATTGAATTCAGAACCCTTCAATACTTTACCGTCAAAATATTTGTGCGAAAGCACCATCACACGGTTTACAAAATTTCCCAAAATTGCAACCAACTCATTGTTTATACGTGCTTGGAAATCTTTCCACGTAAATTCAGAATCCGATGTTTCTGGAAGGATCGAAGTCAACACATAACGTAATTCGTCTTGCTTATCTGGAAATTCTTCCAAATACTCGTGTAACCAAACTGCGTGATTACGTGAAGTCGAGAGTTTATCGCCTTCTAAATTCAAAAACTCATTAGCTGGTACATTTTCTGGCAAGATATATTCGCCGTGTGCATGCAGGATCGCAGGGAAAATAATGCAGTGAAATACAATATTATCTTTTCCAATGAAGTGAATCAACGTAGATTCATCTTCAGAATTCTCTTGCTTCTTCCAATAGTCTTCCCAATTCTTACCGTGGTCAATAGCCCATTGTTTTGTCGCTGAAATATACCCGATAGGTGCATCCAACCACACATACAATTTCTTACCCGTCGCTTCTTCCAAAGGAACATCCACTCCCCAATCCAAATCACGTGTCATTGAGCGTGGTTGCAAACCCGATTTCAACCAAGAAGAACATTGACCAAATACATTCGATTTCAGTTCATTCCTTTTACCTTCAATCAACCATTCTTCCAACCAAGGTTGGTATTTATCCAATGGCAAGTACCAGTGTTTGGTTTCTCTAAGAATCGGAGTTTTACCGCTTAAAGTTGATTTTGGATTAATCAAATCCGTTGGACTCAACGATGTACCACATTTCTCACATTGGTCACCATAAGCGCCTTCATTTTGACAATGTGGACAAGTACCTGTAATATATCTATCGGCTAAGAATTGGTGAAATTCCTCGTCGTAATATTGCTCTGAAAATTTCTCAATGAACTCTCCTTTTTCGTACAAATTCAAGAAAAATTCTTGGGATAATTCGTGATGGATTGGCTCTGAAGTACGGTGATAAATATCGAATGAAATACCAAATTCTTCAAAAGATTCTTTGATCTGCTTATTATATTTATCAATAACTTCTTTTGGCGTAACACCTTCTTTTTTTGCTCGTATCGTAATAGCTGCGCCATGCTCGTCTGAACCACACACATATACCACATCTTTATTGTTCAGACGCAAAAAGCGCACAAAAATATCGCCCGGAATATATGCTCCAGCCAAGTGACCAATATGCAATGGACCATTCGCATAGGGCAAAGCCGAAGTAATCGTATAACGTTTTTTAGTCAAATTGCTCAATATATCGTATTTTTAAGGTGAAACTTTTTGAAAAAATTAGAGTACAAAGATAATTCAATTTGTCCTTAATAAATAAGCCTTACTCAAAATATTCAAAAAATCGACAAGAAATATTTATATTGAAAAAAATCACAATAACACATTGAATATGAATACTCCTCCCTTCTTAACTAAAGGAGATAAAATAGCCATTATTTGTCTTGCCAGTTATATCAGTGCAGATTTGACAGAAGCCTATTCCATATTGAAAAATTGGGAATTAGAGCTAATAATATATCCTTCTGTCACCTCTCAATACAATCAATTTGCGGGTACAGATGAATTACGAGCACAAGACTTTCAAGATGCGTTAGACAATCCCGAAATCAAAGCGATAATCGCGGGTCGTGGTGGATACGGCTGCGTACGGATCATTGACAAGATTGACTTTACGTGCTTCCAAAAAAATCCAAAATGGATTATTGGATTTAGCGATATAACGGCAATTCACAGCCATATTCAAAATCAATTTCAAATCCCGACCATCCATGGTCAAATGGTAAAATCATTTTTGGATGCTAGTAAAGAATCAATGGATACTTTGTACAATGCGCTTTTTGGTGGAAATATAGACATTAGCTATACGTATAACGAATATCCAAATCGTCCAGGAACTGCGCAAGGCATTTTAACAGGTGGAAATTTAGCATTGTTGCACAGTGTTCTAGCTTCCAATTCTGATGTGAATTATGATGGTAAGATCCTATTCATAGAGGATGTTGGTGAATCGCATTATAATATTGATCGAATGTTGTGGACATTGAAACGAGCGGGTAAATTGGACAAGCTTCAGGCTTTAATTGTTGGCGGCTTTACCGAACTTAAAGACTCAGAACCTGCTTTCGGTCAGCGATATGAAGATATAATAATGGATAAGGTACAAGAGTTCGATTATCCAGTTGCTTTTGGATTTCCTGCTGGACATATAGAAGATAACCGCGCCTTAGTGTTCGGCAAAGAAGTTTTATTAACAATCAATGAAAATCATATAAACCTTAAATACACGAACTAATTATGAGTCGATCAACAACACACATCCGAAAAGATGTAGGACTATTACTAATAAGGCTTGCCATAGGAGGCTCGATGTTAGCCTTTCATGGTATTCCGAAATTAATGAAAGGTCCTGAAAATTGGGAAAAAATAGGTTCTGCTATGCACAAAATAGGTATAACATTCATGACTTCATTTTGGGGATTTTCGGCGACTATGGCCGAATGTATTGGCTCTGCATTAATTATTATAGGTTTATTCACTCGTCCAACAGCATTAGTATTGGCTTTCACCATGTTGATTGCTTTCATTACGCACTTAGCAAATGGCGATGGAATTATTAAATCATCCCACCCCTTGGAGTTGATGTTTATTTTTATCGCACTAGCGATTGCAGGAGCAGGAAAATACAGTTTAGATAAAAAGTAAACATATTTTGTCATTTTAATTTGAGTTTTTTGATAACTCAAAAAACTCAAATTAAATTTTTATTAAGTCTTTCGAGCTTTTCAATATTGAATATTAAAAATCCATTTTCTTACGGATAAAAAAGTTAAAGAAATCAGCATTATATAATAATTTTTGCAAAAATAATAGAGGTTAATTCCGACCTATATGAACTCCCTACCTTAGTACCATAAATTCACAAATTATGATAATGGAGCGCATAGAAATAGGGAATGAAGCCATAAAATTAGCAATAAGCCAGATTGAAAAACAAGCACAAAAGGTTTATTGGAATTTGAGTAATGACGAACTGACGCAGCAAACGTTAGAGTTAAATCAAGGAAAGCAAAATGATTTAGGAGCCTTATGTGTAGAGACAGGGAAATTCACTGGGCGATCACCAAAAGATAAATTCATTGTTAAAGATGACTTGACTTCAGAAAGCATCGATTGGGGTGATGTAAACATTCCAATTACAGAAGAAATTTTTGACAATTTATTTCAAAAAATGACTTCCTTTCTTGCTAAAAAAAATATTTGGGCTAGAAAATGTCATGCTGGAGCTGATCCACGCTACAAAATAAATGTTACCGTAATTAATACGCTTCCTTGGGCGAATCTATTCTGCAACAATCTTTTCATAACTCCAAGCTCAGAAGAATTAGCCCGTTTTGAACACGAATGGTTGATTCTTCAAATACCAGAATTCGAAGCTAATCCTGCTATGGATGGTACACGTTCATCAAATTTTACCATCGTAAATTTCACCAAAAAAGTGATTTTAATAGGAGGTTCTGCTTACACAGGAGAAATGAAAAAAGGAATATTTTCTGTCCTAAATTTTATACTTCCTCATGAACACGGTGTATTACCTATGCATTGCTCTGCAAACGAAAGTAAAGACGGTGATGTGTCGCTTTTCTTTGGTCTAAGTGGTACTGGTAAAACTACGCTTTCGGCAGATGCCAATCGTTCATTGATTGGTGATGATGAACACGGCTGGGCTGATAATTCGGTTTTCAATTTTGAAGGTGGATGCTATGCAAAAGTAGTAGATTTAAGTGCTGAAAAAGAACCAGAGATTTATGGAGCAATAAAAGAAGGTGCATTATTAGAGAATGTTACTTTCTTCGAAAACTCGAATGTAGTTGACTTTTCAAATACCAAACTTACTGAAAACACACGCGTAGCCTATCCTATTGATTATATCCCCAATGCAAAGCAACCATCATTAGGTGCTATTCCTAAAAATATATTTTTCTTGACTTGCGATGCATTCGGAATTCTTCCTCCGATTTCAAAATTAACAAAAGCACAAGCCATGTATCACTTCATTTCGGGTTATACGGCTAAAGTAGCTGGAACAGAAGTGGGTATTACAGAACCGCAGACTACATTCTCAGCATGTTTCGGGCGCGTTTTTTTACCGTTGCATCCCACACAATACGCTGAATTATTAGGCAAAAAATTAGAACAACATTCTGAAGTAAATGTATGGTTAATCAATACAGGATGGACTGGTGGAAAATACGGTGAAGGAAAACGCATGAACCTGAAATACACACGTGCCATGATAAATGCGGCAATGCGTGGTGATTTGGACAATGTAGAATATGTACCACACGTGATATTTGGAGTATTGAAACCCCAATCTTGTCCTGGTGTTCCACCGGAGGTGTTAAATCCAAGAACAACTTGGGCTGATGTAGAGGCATATGACAAACAAGCATTAGCATTAGCTAATTTATTTGTGAATAACTTTAAGCAATACGAGGATCAAGCAAGCGAAGAAATATTATCCGCAGCACCGAAAACTGCATTATAAATAGGAAAGGATGTACGTCACGTACATCCTTTTCTGTTTTACTATGTAATCTTGCTAAAAGACCTTACTGTGCCAACTTTGTGAAAATGGAATTTTCCAATTTGTTGAAAGTTCTTCTGATGTTTGAATTAGATTGTTGTAAACTAATGTCTCTGCATTAACAGTATTACTATTCACTAAAGCCTGAAATTCGTCACGACTTGCAAGTTGTAATTTGCCTTCTTCATCGATATAGGACACACGCATTCTATCAAAGAAATCAATACCAAACTTCTCTCCTAGAGCTTGTATAAAATGCACTGACTTATCAATAGAACATCCAGTCACTCCTGTTACTTCTTCATCTACTTCTAGTATTAAAAATAGGTTGTCAATAAGCATAACCTTTCCAGCTAATGCTGATCCATGAGCCGTCCATGAAGCTACAAAACCTTGAGCTAAATCACTAATTTCTGATACTTCCACCGCAGTTAAGAATCTATCAGCTTGATATATCCAAACTCTATTCATCTTTATTAATGTGTATAATAAGGTGATATCATTACATAGACAATCACTCCAGTAACGGCTACGTACAACCACATCGGATACGTGATACGCGCTAGTTTTTTATGACGTTCGTATGCTCCTGCAATACCTCTTACGAATGTGAACAATACAAAAGGTATAATAATAATTGATAATAAGATATGTGAAATTAAAATGAAGAAATACACATAACGAATAGCTCCCTCACCTCCATATGGTGTAGAAACTGATGTCATGTGATATGCCACATACATTATTAAAAATAAACCAGAACAAACCATGCATAATTTGATCAAGTTTTCGTGCAATTTTGCATTGCCTCTTTTGATTGCTGATACCGCCCATACTAATAAGACAGCTGTTAAGCCGTTAATTGTCGCATAAATTGGTGGTAAAAATGATAAGGGTTCTACATCGTAGCCCATTTTTTGCAAATTTATACCAAATAATGCTGCTACAGCTAAAGGCACTACAATAGATAATGTCCAAATAATACCTTTATACTTCTTTTCTTCTTCTGTCATTGCCATACTATTTCTTCTCTATTTTTAATGGATTATTACGCGCTTCCTCTACCAATTGAACTTTGATCTCGTCCTCCAGTCGTTCCATCTCCTTATTTGCGTTGATGTCGTAGAAACCACGAATTCGCCTCTCTGTGTCAATTAATAAATAATTGTTACTAAAAGAAAATGTAGAATCTGTATTTACATGTGCATCAATCAAAAAATTTTGTTGTACATATTCCGTTATTGCCGAATCTGGACGCACGATAAACCAAGTTGGACCAAACTCTTTCGCATATAGCTGTTGTATTTTTTCCAAATCTTCGCTGCTTTCATTTGGATTGAGCGAAATTGAATAAAATTTCACCTTTTGCACATTCTTAAAACGTTCTGCCACTGGTTTAAGATTCGTAAGTAATGTACGAGATAAACCACTGTCTTGCGCTGCAAACAAATGTACTACTGTGATAACAGTATCTTGATTTAGAAAATCAACTTTCTCACCATTAGCATTAAACACAGTTAATGGTTCGATCTGATGATAAACCGTATCGGGAATCTCCCGTCCCATCTTGCGATTCATCTTACCAGAAAGCACTTTCTCACCGTATACTGGAAGCTTCAAATATTGGTTTGAACCAATTTTATTAAGCGTTATATACAAAAATCCTGGCACTAGTAATACTATAGCCAGGATTATAAAAGTTGATATATTTCTCTTTTTAGAGTTATTATTCATTCTTATTTATTAGGAAAAATATCATGCTCTTGTAAGTGATATAATAAATAATCACCTTCTACCAACATCAATACGATGAAATAGATGATAAAAATAAATACTATACTACAAGTAACAATAAAACTTGATTTTTCAAACTTCAAGTGCATAAAGTATGCAACAATATAGTATGCTTTCACAAGTGTCAAAACGATATAAATCGTATTAACTAAAGCGCCTTTTTGCAAAATTCCCCAGTGATGAACAAAACCTAATGCGATCAAGAATTCTAATGCTGTCAATGCCAACAATACAAAGAATACTTGCCAGATTTGCTTTTTGCCCATTCCCTCACCATGCTCGTGAGCATCGTGTGTAGCTATATGATCGTGATGTGCCATTTTCTATAATTCGATAAAAGTCAATAATTAGATTAAGTAGAAGAATGTAAATACGAATACCCACACTAAATCTACAAAGTGCCAGTAAAGACCTACTTTTTCAACCATTAAATAAGTACCTCTATTCTCAAATGTATTATTCAATGTCATACAAAGAATAATGATATTCAACAAAATACCGATCGAAACGTGGAAACCGTGGAAACCAGTGATAGTAAAGAATAAATTAGAGAATTGTAATGCTGCTGTATAAGAAATATCCTTTGTAAAATATGGCTCTAAAGCTGCTGCAATAGCATCTGGATCAACTAATCCTGTAGCAGGGTTTCTTCCAAACCAAAATCCTTGGTGATGCAAGTGATTCCACTCGATAGCTTGACAGCCTACGAAAGCCAAACCACCAATAATTGTCCAAATCATCCACTTAATAACTTCTTGTTTTGAATTACGATGTCCTGCTTCTACGGCTAATACCATAGTCACAGAAGACATAATCAAAATGAAGGTCATTATACCTACGAAAACCAAAGGTTGACCCGACTCAGCAATACCTGGTACAGATTGGAAAATTTTATCCGCATCTATCCATGTAGGTTGAGCAAATTTTTGAGCACCATAATAAATTAGGAATGCCGAAAACGTAAAAGCATCTGAAACTAAGAAAAACCACATCATGATTTTTCCATACTCTAAATTCCAAGGTGACTTACCACCAGACCATGGTCCGTCTTTTACCTTATCCAATTGCGATACAGTTGTTGTACTCATTGTTTACTATTATTGATTCAAAAGTAAGAAAACATATATATAAATCCATAAAAGATCTAGAAAATGCCAAAAAATAGCTGCTAGATCCATTCTAAAAACATTGCGGTCGGAAGCAATTGGCTTAACAGCACCAAAATATGCGCGTACCAATACCAAAAGTCCAGCTACAATGTGTGCCAAGTGCAATCCAGTGAAGATGTAGATAAATGACTGTGAAGCATTATTGTTTATAAAATAAACGCCCTGCTCTGTCAATATCCCCCACGATTGTACTTGAAGTATAAAAAATACTATGCCTAACACGATCGTGATAATCAATAGCATCTTTTGTTTTGCAAGCTGATTTAATTGAGCAGCTTTAACCGCGAAATGCAAAGTCAAACTACTTGCCACTATTACTAGTGTACTGTAAATAAACGCTTGTGGTAATATTGTTTTAATTCCTTTATCAACACCACTTGCCGTATATACGATAAATCCACTTGAAAGTGCAGCGAACATCATAAACATCCCAATTAAACCCAACCAAAGGTTGAATTTTTGAGCTTTACGCTTTCTTTGCAAGTCTTCCAATTCTATTTCGTTAGCTCCCATTTATATTATTTAAAAGGAATAAAATCAAAAAGTAATACCAATTGTGTCAACGGTAAATATAAAAACGAGATATACATTACCTTTTTAGCCGTTTCATCTTTTAATTCTACAAGATGCTTGTATCCGTACCAAGTGAATGCTAAACCACCTAACAGCGATACTATCGTAAATATCCAACCACCGAATCCATAATACATTGGCAAAAAGCCAACTGGAATCATTAGTAAAGCAGATATAAAGATGAATACAGCTGATGCTTTATCTTTCTTTAGGCTCGGTAATAATTGGATACCAGCTCTTTTGTAATCTTCGTCCGCTACCCAAGCAATCGCCCAGTAATGTGGATATTGCCAGAAAAACTGAACAATGAACAAAATAAATGGTGTAATGATAATAGCAGATTCACTAACCGATGCATAAGCTAATCCAAATCCTAACGATTCGAACGCCGCGAAATACCCAATCAGTGGTGGCAATGCACCAGGAATTGCGCCTATGAATACAGCAATTCTGGATTTAGGTTTTAAAGGTGTATACACGAATGCATACAAAAATATTGAAAACACCGATAGTAATCCTGCGATAAAATTCAGTTTTACCAATACCAAAGTGCCAATAATGCCCATAAATAAACTCAACACTAAAGCTTGACCTGTTGTCATTCTTCCGGCTGGTAATGGACGATCCATCGTGCGCTTCATTAATTTGTCGATGTCCTTTTCAATGATTTCATTAAAACCATTCGCTGCTCCTGTCACCAAGAATCCGCCAATCGTTAATAATAACCAATTGAACCACATGATATCACCCTGTTGCTTCGCGCCTATCAAAAATGAAATAGATGCTGAAAATACAACAGTTAACGTCAAACGTAATTTTACAAGTTTGTTAAAATCTGAAATAAAAGTTTTCATTGAGTGCTCTTTCTCCTTTTCTCCTCTAGATAATAATTGTATTTGCTATTATCTATCTTTTCAGCTTCGTCATCAAAAGCATCAAATAATACTGTGCTCCGAAAAACAAACTTGCTAGTACTAAGTGTGATGTCTGCGCAAAAGCTGGAACTGCAAATCTAGCTAATATTATCCCAGACAACATTTGTAATACTACTAATATTAAGATTATCCATGCATATTGACTTTGAATTGACGTTTTGCTAAATCTATTTTTCACTAGAAAGAAAAACAAAACAGTAATCAATAAAGTCACATAAGCTAATATTCTATGGATATCATAATTAACACCTATAGATTCAATCCATTCTCCTCGTGCTACGCCATCTGCATTCAGATGATCAATTACCTCTCTTACTTCTGTACCGTATACTACTTGTACCAATGTAACTATAAGAGATACTATGGCGATAGCTTTAAGTCCCGTCGAAGGATAATTGACTAATATCGTCTTATTGCGCAGAGTAGTAGCTATATAGAAAGTATAAATACTTACACCAACAATAATCAGTGCTAACAACATGTGCACGGTGATAATCCAAGGCATCAGGTTGGTTGACACAACAATTGAACCTAACCAAGCTTGAATTACAACTAAGATGACATTAAGAACACTCCATATGAAAATGGAAGGTTTTGACTTGATATAAATAAACGAATATACTGCCGTAAATAATAACGCAAACCCTGCTAAAACACCGACTAGACGATTAATGTATTCTGTCCATGTCTTCGCGGCGTTAAATTCCTCATGTACTAAAATTGATTCATCATGACGAATTTTATCTGCCTTTTCCGCGTCTCCAAAAAGTTCAACAATATTTGCAAAACGTTGATTTTTCTTGACACGTCCATCTATATAATGTTGCTCATACCCTTCAGGTAATTGGCTAACATCAGTAGGTGGAATGATTTGGTTGAAACATTTAGGCCAATCTGGGCATCCCATTCCCGAACCTGTGCTTCGTACTACGCCCCCAGCGATAATAACAAGAAATAAGGTGATAATAGTTATTCTATTAACATTTATAAACCTCTTCTCACCTGCTGGATACATTACGCCTCTTTATATTTGTCAAAATAGTATTAAATAGAAGGTAGGAATAAACCTAACCTTCTACTCTGTTATTTTCTTTATTCCATTGCTCTTGAATACGAATAGCTTCTTCATTTCCTTCGAAATCATGTGGCATATTCGAACTCATAGTTTGCGAATGTGGAACACTTTGAGGAATGAAATCCTCGTGGTGACCTGGCTTACTGTAGTCATAAGGCCAACGGTATACTGTAGGAATCTCTCCTGGCCAGTTTCCGTGGAAATGCTCTACTGGAGTAGTCCACTCCAATGTATTAGAGTTCCAAGGGTTTTGCGTTGCTCTCTTACCGCACCAAATAGATCCGAAGAAATTAATTAAGAATGCTAACTGACCAACACCTGCAATAATAGCAGCCCAAGTAACTAGAATATTTACAGAAACCCATTTTTCCATGAATGCAAACTCAGTGAATGAGTAGTAACGACGAGGCACCCCATCAATACCCATAAAGTGCATTGGGAAGAATACTAAGTACGCACCGATGAAAGTCAACCAGAAGTGGAAATATGCCAACTTCTCGTTCATCATTCTACCGAACATCTTAGGATACCAGTGGTAAACACCACACAACATACCAAAGATAGAAGCAGAACCCATTACCAAGTGGAAGTGAGCTACTACGAAGTAAGTATCGTGTAAGTTGATATCCAATGCAGCGTTACCTAAGAAAATTCCTGTAACACCACCTGAGATAAAGAATGATACCATACCGATAGCAAACATCATCGCTGGAGTGAAACGAATGTTACCTCTCCACAATGTAGCCATATAGTTAAATGATTTTACTGCTGAAGGAACTGCGATAATCAACGTCGTAATCATAAATACACCACCCAAGAAAGGATTCATACCAGTCACGAACATGTGGTGACCCCATACGATAAATGATAATACCGTGATACCTACTAATGAGTAAACCATCGCGTGGTAACCAAAGATTGGTTTACGTGAGTTTGTTGAGATTACTTCTGAAGTCAAACCTAATGCAGGCATTACTACGATATATACCTCAGGGTGACCCAAGAACCAGAATAAGTGTTGGAATAAGATTGGAGAACCACCTTCATTAGGTAAAATCTGTCCTTGAACAACTAAGTCTGACAAGTAGAATGATGTACCTGCCGAACGATCAAAGATCAATAATACTACTGCTGAAACCAATACTGGGAACGATAACAAACCTACGATAGCTGTTAAGAAGAAAGACCAGATAGTTAAAGGCATTTTCCAAAGATCCATACCTTTAGTACGCATATTCAAGATTGTAGAAATGTAGTTTACACCCCCCAATACTTGAGACACGATAAATAAAGTCATAGATGCTAACCACATCGTCATACCTAATCCAGAACCAGAAATGGCTGTAGGAACGGCAGATAATGGCGGATAAATAGTCCATCCTGGTGATGCTGGACCACTTTCAATAAAGAAGGATCCAATCATGATAACACAAGCGATAAAGAAGAACCAGTATGACAACATGTTCATCAATGGAGATGCCATATCGCGAGCACCAATTTGGTATGGAATTAATAAGTTACTGAATGTACCCGATAACCCCGCAGTCAATACGAAGAATACCATCATCGTACCGTGGATAGTAACTAATGATAAAAAGAAATCAGGCTTAATACGACCACCTTCTGCCCATTTACCCAAGAATACTTCAAGAATAGGGAAATCTTTGTCCGGCCAAGCTAATTGAATACGGAACAAAAGAGACAAGATCATGGCAAACACGGCCATAATGATACCTGTGATCAAGAATTGCTTCGCAATCATCTTGTGATCTTGACTAAATATATATTTAGTTAAGAACGTCTCATGGTGATGACCATGTGCATCATGATGAGCTGCGTCGTGTGATAAAACTGTACTTGACATATTACTTTATAAAAATCTTTTATAATTAATTTACTGAAGCTGTTTTCACACCTTCTGATACATTGTTACTAGCAAACTCTTTTTGTAAATCTTCTGTGAAGTATTTACCCTGTTGAGCTAACCATTCTTTATATTCAGCCTCAGTAACAACGATAACTTTTTTACCCATGTTGTAGTGACCTTGACCACAGATTTTATTACACAACATAATGAAATCATATTTCGGATCATTCATTTTGTCACGCATCTCTTCAGTAGTCACTGTTGGCGTAAATTGGAAGTAATTCGTCATACCTGGTACTGCGTTGATTTGTACGCGGAAATCAGGAATATAAAACGAGTGAATAATGTCTTTTGAAATAATATGGAAACGCACGGATTTATTAACCGGAATAACGATATCCTGTGTTTGTAAATCATCCCAAGATGCTTTATCATTGAAATCAATACCGTAAGGGTTTGTAGGCGTAGTCAATTTATAATTACGCTTACCGATTTCACCATCTACACCTGGATATCTTACATGCCAAGCAAATTGCTCACCTAAAACCTCGATTTGAATAGCTGATTTTTGCAATTCTTCTGGCACATTTGTAATAGCTCTCCATGTGAAGAAACCAAACAATACTAAAACTGTCAATACAATCGCAGGAACAATAGTCCACAATTTCTCGATAGAGTCATTATGTGGATAGTAGTACGCTTGACGTTTTGCTTTAGCTCTATATACATATGTGAACACAAATAAAACGATGTGTGTCAATATTAATACAGCAGTAGTAATCACTAATGTGATAATGAACATACGGTCAATTTCTTTACCATGCTCAGTCGCAGCATCTCTCCAAGACCAGCTTCCCCATACATCGTATGAATAGTATACAAATGCTAAGAAGGCAAATAAGAAAATTAAGAACAATGTAGCTTGTAAATTATTATTACCATACTCATTGTATTTTCCATTCATCTTTCTCGTCAATACATACACTGAATGAATTTTGCCAATTACAGCGATTATTGTACAAATAACTAAGAACAATAATACATAGTAGAAAAAGTTTTTATAGACTTGAGGATCTATTTGTTTTACTTCTTCCACCTTAGCAGCCGCTGTAGTTGTAGTACCCGCACTTGCATCTGCCGCTACAGTAGCCGTAGCTGCTGTATCCGTAGTTGCCGCTGCACTATCAACAGTTGCCTCGCCAGCAGTAGCTGCTGCTACCGCCGTTGTGTCAACTACTGTCGAATCACTCTGCATTGCCATAGCTGGCGCAGCAAAAAATAAGCTGATTAAAAGTAGTAAACCCGCTATGGATTTAAACCCGTTATTAATTTTTAAATTCATTTCTTCTATAAACGTTTGAACGTAAATTCTATCAATTCTATATTAAATCTGATGGTTTAAACTTTCATCAAGGAATGGATGATGTTTAGGAGCAAGAGGATGCTTGCTAATTTTATTCATCACTAAGAATGAGAATAAACCTGCAAAACCTATCGCTGTACCAATTTCAATTAATCCAAAACCTCTATCAGTCTCTACTGTACCAGGCATGATCATAATATAGTAGTCTAACCAGTGTCCACACAATAATAAAATTGCTACGAACAACATTATATTCTGTTTACGTTTCGCATCTCTATCTACCAATAGTAATAATGGCGCTAAGAAATTAATAATGATGCTTAACCAAAACCATGGTTTGTATTCTGGCTCCCAACGCTTGTAGAAATAAACTGTTTCCTCTGGAATGTTAGAGTACCAAATCAACATGAATTGCGCAAACCAAACATAAGTCCAGAAGATAGAGAAACCAAACATTAACTTACCTAAGTCATGTAAATGATTTTCATTTACCCAAGCCATGTAACCCGCTTTCTTCAATAAGATTAAGATTACAACAACAACTGCGATACCACTAACCCACATTGCTGCGAAATTGTACCATCCAAACATAGTAGAGAACCAGTGCGCCTCTAATGACATGATTGTGTCGAATGACCAAATTGGAGTTGTAAAACCAAATATTACTAAGAAAATAGCAGATAATTTAAAGCTTTGTTTGTAAGATCCTAAGCCGCCTTCTAAATCCTCTTTGTATGACAATTTAGCTAAGATAAAAGCGAAGATACTGTAACATCCCATAAACAAAATCTGACGGATAAAGAATCCTGGAATGTTTAAGAATGCTTGTTTACCAGCAACTAATTTATCGTAATTAGCGTGATTTGGATCGAATAATGTTGGATCTGTCCAGTGGTGGTATAATGTATGTGTGTAAATACCTCCTGCCGCGATGATTAATAAAATCACGGATGCAATAGGTAATACTGACGCCATAGCCTGTGGAATACGAATTAAACCTGCAGACCATCCAGATTGAGTTACCATTTGCAACGCAATGAAGAAAGCTCCAGCAGCACATACACATGCGAAATAATATCCCATCAATAGTAGATTGGCGAAAGTTCGCATTGTATCACCAGTGTACAAACCATATCCAATGGCAGCAGCACCTAATACAATAGCAACTAAGCTAACAATCTTCGCTGTACCAGCAAATGTATATTGCTCGCTGAAATTATAATCGTGATGATGATTGTGAGTTCCCATTTATTAAATTGATGTTAGATTATTTCTTTTGTAATTCTTGAACATACATAACTACTTTCCAACGCTCCTCTGGATTCAATTGAGATGCGTGTGATCCCATTGTATTCAAACCGTAGTAAATAGTATGATAAATTTTACCTGCAGATAAATCTGCCATTAACCCACCTCTAGATGAATTTGCACCGCTTGATCTTCCATATGCTGGAGGATTAGGAAAGTTCTCTAATTGACGAGTACCTCTTGAATCCGTGATCGAACGATCTTTAGTAATAGAGCCATCACCTTTACCTTCTTTACCATGACATACGGCACAGTTTACTAAGTATAAATGTTGACCTTGAGCTAAGTTTTCTTCATTTACTGCTAGTGGATTAGTAACTTCAGCTCCTGCTCTTGTATAATCCTCAGGTGTATTTGAATATTCATCTGCAAACTTCTCAAAACCTTGAGGAATACTACCTGCTGGAGGAGTTTGAGCTGTTTGTTTATTTTTAAAATTATTGTTTGGCTGATCTGGATTGTATGCTAACGGATCGTACATATTACGCGAAAATTCCAAACCTGTGCTACGCGTAGTACCATCTCCACAAGCAGTAGTTACTGCTGCGAAAGCTACAGCCATACATACAGCGCCAAGAAAATTCTTCTTATTCATAACTAACATATTTTCTTTCATTGTATTTAACTTCTACTGCTCCAGCTTCTTTCAACAAACTATCCACTAAAGCGTGATCTGTATTTTCGTTTGCATCTACTGCAATGATAAAACGATCGTCCGTAGCTCTCAAATCCATTACACGTGGTGCACGTCCTGGGAATAAGTGATTGCGGTAAAAGAATGTCGCTACCATACCCAAAGCACATAATAAAATAGTCACCTCGAATGTAACAGGAACAAAGTTTGGCAATGCTAAAGATGGCTTACCACCGATGTTCATTGGCCAATCGTATGCCATAGTATAGTATAATAAACTAAATCCCAATGTCGTACCCAGCGCACCAAAGCAAAAAGCTGCAATTGGTAATCTTGAAGGTTTTACACCTAATTTTGCTTCGATTCCGTGAATCGGCATTGGTGTATAACAATCGTATATGCTGATATTGTTTGCTTGCAATTTATCAATCCCGTGCATCAAATCATCAGGATCCGCAAAACTTCCTAATATATATTTTGTATTGCTCATTGCTATTATTTTTTACGTAATGCGTTAATTTCCTCTTGTGATACTGAATCGTATTTCTCCAATGATTTTTTGAAGAATTCTACTTGATCTTCTGGGAATGCTCCTTCTTGGATCAACTTAGTTTTATGTTGTAAACTAGAACTTTTCAATAATAACTTAACCTCAGCGATTGCGATACCTGGTAAGAAACGTAAGAACAATAAGAATAATACAAAGAATAAACCAATCGAACCTACAAAGATACCGACGTCAACCCATGTAGGGTAGAACATTGCCCATGACGATGGCAAGTAATCACGGTGTAATGAAGTAACGATAATTACGAAACGCTCGAACCACATACCAATATTTACAATGATCGACAATACCCAAGAGATAGGAATACTTGTACGTATTTTTTTGAACCAGAACAATTGAGGTGAAATCACGTTACATGTCATCATCGCCCAATAAGCCCAAGCGTACGGACCAGCAACACGGTTTGCGAAAGCATACATCTCATATTCAGAACCCGAATACCAAGCAATGAATAACTCTGTCAAATATGCAACACCTACGATAGAACCTGTCACCATAATGATTTTGTTCATCGACTCGATGTGGAACATCGTGATGTAGTGCTCAAAATTCAATACTTTACGTAAGATTAATAATAATGTTTGTACCATCGCAAAGCCTGAGAAAATCGCTCCTGCCACGAAGTATGGAGGGAAGATTGTCGTGTGCCATCCTGGAATTACAGATGTTGCAAAGTCCATAGATACGATAGTGTGTACCGAAAGTACAAGTGGTGTAGAAATACCTGCCAAAATCAATGACACGATTTCAAAACGTTGCCAAGTTTTTACTGAACCATTCCATCCGAATGAAAAGATAGAGTAGATTCTTTTTCTCAAACCTGATGCACGGTCACGTACTGATGCGATATCTGGTAATAAACCACAGTACCAGAATACTAATGATACAGTGAAATATGTAGAGATCGCGAATGCATCCCATACTAATGGTGAGTTAAAGTTTACCCATAATGAACCAAACTGATTCGGAAGTGGGAAAATCCAGTATGCTAACCAAGGACGTCCCATGTGCGCTACAACGTAAGTTGCGGCACAAATTACGGCGAAAATCGTCATCGCTTCCGCAGAACGGTTGATGGAGTTACGCCAGTTT
>Ga0233369_1000425_pt1 | contig 17965 bp, 17 predicted proteins | sample ElkDunMinimDraft_26_FD_191537 | JGI IMG/M metagenome (GOLD analysis project Ga0233369, IMG submission 191537) | Fecal eukaryotic communites from dung pellets of Tule Elk in California, USA - Elk Dung D16 | ecosystem: Host-associated > Mammals > Digestive system > Large intestine > Fecal | place... | reverse complement strand
TTATGCAAACATAATTATTTACAGCTTGAATAAAAAGTAACTATTTTGTGTATGTATTTGGAAATTGGCGAAAAAACGTATTTTATTCATATCAAAACCGACATCGATTCAATCATTCTTAAAAAGATCGAACACGAAATTGTGCATCTGGATGTTCCTGCAAGAATTCCTCAAGAGAATCTAATTGTATACATTAAACAAGAATTACCGAAGTTAATTTCTGCAAACAAAAAATCTTTAAATACTTCACTTACCCAGATATCTCTGTTTGATAAGATATACCCAATCAAAATAGAACCAATATTGTCAGCCTATATAAAAAATGAAATTTTATATGGTAATAAGAAGCATTTCAGCACGGCAACAAATCTTGAAAAATTAAAATTTACCCTATTACTAAACTTTATTAACTCAAAATTTTCTTATCTAGAAGAAGATTTGAATTTAATTCTTCCTGAAACTAATCTTAAAAAACTAAAAACAAAATATTATTCAATTTGTCATACAAACGGATACATTACCTATTCAAAAACATTAATTGACAAATCGAAAGATTTTATCACCTATGTCGTAATACGAGCTGTGGGAATTTTTTTAAGATGTTCGGAAGAACAAATTGATGATTTGATAAACAAATATGTTTCAAACCCGAAACATTGCGAAAGAGTATTTAAATATGAGCAGTGACCTAACAATAGAAATAAGCCCGACTAACGCAGAGGAATTAGCGCAAAATTCTCAGTTGATTATGAGCCATTTAACTGAGGATAGTTTACAGAAGATTCGTGAATATATTTTAGATAATTTGGATAGTCTGGACGGTGGTCCATCAATTATGAACCTTAGTGTGATTAATCTCAATTATAATTCTGATACAAAGAAAGGATCATTTAGATTGAAATTTCAGATTGACCGCCAATATTGTTGTTCGGATTTGCAAGCCTGCGCCAATGATTATTTAGATTTCGATTTCAGTACGAAAGATGACAAACTAGTAGCACGTGCAGCATATTTTGATTGGAGCTTAACAAATTAGCCTATGTGGAGTCAGCCCTACCGATATAAAATTAATGAATCATCGTTTGCACACTACTGGAATGAAGGTGTAGGCGTAGAACTGCTTCAAAAATTAGGCTATGTTCCTGATATCGCAATTGCAGAAAAACTTATTCCCTTTCTCTACGAATGGGACAGACATGGCGACCAATTGGTACTCGATCTTCATGATAAGAAAGGATTTGTACAGGGTAATAATTCACTTACTTCTTATTTGAATCATGAACAACTGCCATCCGAGGAAAAGCTAATTTGGGATGAATTCTTCGCAAAGATTGACATTGTACCTAATTGGTTAGATCTAGAGAAATTAAAATTTGGTGCTGAACTTTCTCGACGCGCCGGTCTTTCAGCTTTGATAGTTTTGCGGGATTATTGCCTTATGGGCGGCTATGAATCAGCAGCTATCAATAAGCCATTAATCTATACAGGGGCTTTAAAAAAAGGTGCTGTCAAAAGGCTAAATGACACTGTCAATTTTTGGGTAAATATCACAAAAGAAGGTGGTTTAAAACAAAACTCTGAAGGATTTCGCCAGATATTTTTGACTCGTTGTATCCATTCTTATTCGCGTATTAACATTTTAAAGCGTACAGATTGGGATTCTAATAAATGGGGTATTCCGTTGAATACCTGGGATATGCTGGCTACAAATCTGGGGTTCTCATTGGTGTTCTTAGTTGGGTTACGTAAAATCGGAATTCAGCCTTCTTCAAAAGAAGTGGATGGATTATTTCACTTTTGGAAATATGTCGGTTACTTGCTAGGAATTCCTTTAGCATTGTTGCCCGAAAATGAAAATGAAGCCATTGAAGCACTTTATCTTTGGACAATGACGCAAAGAGAAGGCGACGAAGATAGCAGATCCTTAGCTGATGCACTTAAAGAAGAGCCTGTACTAGCACATTATCCCAAAAATAAATTAATGCGCTTGATGATGCGTGAAGTACATTTGTTTTATAATAATTTCTTGTTGGGTGAATATTCTTGTAAACTTTTAGGATTATCAAATACAAAGATCGGACGATTTGGCTTGGTTAATATATGGAAAACAAGACAAAATGAACGAACTATTGTTGACGAGGAAACTCGTTTGCAATCTATACATTCGGGTGGCGAAGAACAAGAAAGAGTGCGTATGATTTACCAAGAATTTAACAATAGTCAGAGTAATCCTTCATCTCTAAAACTATAATACGCTGTAACAGTAAAAAAAATATGGTCATTCACCTTGATGTCCATTATTTTTGCTGCATCATTGATTTTATTAGTCAATAGTTTATCTGCTTGGCTAGGTTGAAGTGTGCCAGAAGGGTGATTGTGAATTAGTATCATCGAATTTGCTTTTGATTGTAAAGCGTGACGTAGAATAATACGTACATCAACAGGCGTAAAATCATTTCCTCCGCGTCCGATTAATTGCGTATCCAATACCTTACAACCTGTATTTAGATAAAGTACCCAAAATTCCTCGTGCGGAATATCTTGCAAGTTAGCTCTAAAATATTCGTATACACGTTTGCTACTATTCAGTACGGGAACATCAACGACTTGCTCATCTCTCCTACGCCGCCCCAATTCAAGTGCTGCAATGATTGTTATGGCTTTCGCTTCACCAATTCCCCTGTAGACACATAAATCATTAACTTCTTTCTTGGACAAGGCATTCAAATTGTTATTCACATCCTTGAGTATGCGGCGACAAAGCTCAACTGCAGTTTCAGTTGTTGAGCCCGAACCTATAAGAATTGCTAACAACTCTGCATCAGTAAGTGCCCTCCTGCCTTGCTCCATTAATTTCTCTCTCGGGCGATCGGATTCTGCCCATTCGCGGATAACTAATTTTTCCATTTTATAGTTCGTGTGTGCGTATTTAATTGGTTATTATGAATTTACTAAAAAGCATTTAGGTTAACAAATATTAACACAGTCTGACGTGTCAAGTTTGGTTATTCTTAGGATAAAAAATAGTATATTTGTACCTTGTAAAAAATTTATTTAGCAATGAGTAAAGCAATTATTAAGACAGAAAAAGGCGACATGACTGTACAATTTTATACAGCAGACGCTCCTAATACAGTAGCAAATTTCATTAAATTGGCGAAAGAGGGTTTTTATGATGGTTTGACATTTCACCGTGTTCTTCCTGATTTCGTAATTCAAGGCGGTTGTCCTAATTCACGTGAAGGTGCTTCTGGTATGCCAGGTACAGGTGGTCCAGGTTATAAAATTGATTGTGAATTGACTGGTGAAAACCAATATCATGACCGTGGTGTATTATCTATGGCACATGCAGGTAGAAATACAGGTGGTTCTCAATTCTTTATTTGCCACAGCCGTAACAATACAGCACATTTGGATCGTAACCATACTTGTTTTGGTAAAGTAATCGAAAATGTTGATGTAGTTGATGACATTCGTCAAGGTGATCGTATTTTATCAATCGAAGTTATTGAAGGTTAGTATAAACATATTAAATAATGAACTTAAGAGCATTAGTATCAGTAACTGGTAAACCAGGTTTATTCAAATTAATCGGTCAAAATAAAGGTGGTTTTATCTTAGAAACATTAGATAAAGCTAAAATCAAGTCTGTAGTAAATCTTAACACGACTAAGATGGCTACTTTGGAAGATATCACGATATACGGTGAGGAAGAAGAAATTCGTCTATTAGATGTTTTGGAAACTATTAAAGCTAATGGAGGAACTACACCAGACACAAAAGCAAGCGGCGAAGAATTACGTAACTTTTTCCGCGAAGTAGCTCCAGGTCATGATGAGGCTAGAGTTTATACTTCTGATATTAAAAAAATTATTTCTTGGTATAATATTATCAAAGAATTTCCATTATTTGAAGAGGAAGCTCCAGCTCCAATTCAATAATTGTTTTTGATATTTACAGTTTAAAGGGATTTATTTTGAATAAATCCCTTTTTTGTTTTCAAAAACTCTTATCTTAAAAGAAAATTCACTAACGTTATATGAAAAAATTATTTTTAATTCAACTTTTTACCATCTTGTCGATGGCAACTATTTTTGCGCAAGAAAATTCTGTTTTATGGAAAATATCTGGAAATAATTTAAAAGCTGATTCCTATTTATTAGGTACAATTCATATTTTATGTCCAGAAGATTTCGTCATGCATGATAAAGTTAAACGGGTAATTGGAGAAGTTGATCAAGTGATATTTGAAGTGGATTTGTTTAATCCAGAAAATACAGCTTTAATGCAACAAAGAATGATGAGTCCTACTCAAGATTTTCTGAGTAATTTAAAGTCTGATCAGATTCAATTAATCGACAGTGTTCTGACAGCGAATCAATTATCTATTAAAATGTTCGATATGTTGCACCCAGCAATGGTAATGAGTCTTTTGACATTAAAATCATTTAATTGCCCTAATCCAATGGAGATTAAGTCTGTAGAAAATGAAGTTCATAAATTAGCAGAGGGTAAAAATATTGCGGATTTGGAAACAATAGAATTTCAGATGGAAATGTTGAGTAAGATTGCTACTCCTGAGTATTTCTATAATTATTTAAAACTTTATGATGAGGCTAGTAAATTGACACAACAAATGGTTATCGCTTACAATAAACAAGACTTATCCATTCTTGAAGAAGTAATCACAGATCCTAATTGGATGACTCCTGAAGTTTATGATTTAATGTTAACTCAAAGAAATAACAATTGGTTAGATATAATTCCTTCTAGAATTTCTGAAAATAAAACTCTGATTGCAGTTGGAGCAGCACATCTGATTGGAAAAGATGGTCTAATACAACAACTTCGTGAAAAAGGATATACAGTTACTCCAGTTTTAAATTAACATGCTTATAACAAAGATAACGGCTTACTAATTTTTGTAAGCCGTTATCTTTGTTATAAATCTTTTTTATATTTCATCATCCAATCGTAGATTGCATCTTTATGAAATAATTTTTCTACGCTACCATGTGTTCCACCTTTTATAATTGTTAAAGTAGCATCTGCATTACTATCGCATTTCTTAATCGCATTATAAATCTTCTTCGATTCCGAAGCTGGCACGGCCCTATCAGCACTTCCATGTTGAATCCACAATGGTACCTGTGTCAAATTACAAGCATCGCCTATATTTCCACCACCACATATAGCTACAGCCGCTGCGATACGATCAGGATATTTCCCAGCCACATGCATAGTTCCATATCCTCCCATACTCATCCCGCAAACATACACCCTTGATCGATCAGCATTGTAATTTTCTAACACATAATCTACTACTTCTATTACATTATCAGGATCCCAACCTTTGTTAGTTTGTGGTGCAACGATTATTGCGTTTGGTAGCTCATGTCCCCTATTTTTTGCATAAAGCACGCCGTAGCGTTTTACTCGATCCAGATTTGTTCCTGATAAACTACGACCATGAAGAAAAACAATTACTGGTAATTTGTCTGACTTATTATCGTATGAATCAGGCAAGTGTAATAAGAAATTATAGGTTGTTTTATTAAGAATAGGTAAAGTTTCAGCTTTTGATACTAAAATAATTAATACTAATAGCAAAGTAAATAGTGTCGTTCTCATAATTTGTAAGTTCAACCTCAACAGTTAAAGGGACAAAACTACAAAAATATTAGTAAATGAGAATTTGGAATGACTTTATTATGACAAATCAAGTTTAATTCGTAATATTAGAACAAATTAAATTTACATGAAAAGCAACAAAAAAATCACATTTTTCGGAGTTATAATAGCCCTTGTATTTACAATCTCTGCATTTACAAGTAAATCTGTCCAAGAGAATAATAAACCAAAAAATCTTAAAGTATTGTCAAAAAATATTTCTGATGAAGAGCTCACTAAAGTTATGCGTGGATTTAATGCAGCATTAGGGGTGAAATGTGGGTATTGCCATGCTCCCAAATCAAATGGTGAAAAAGGAATGGACTTCGCTAGCGATTCTAATCCTAAAAAGAATATGGCTAGAGAGATGATGAAAATGACAAAGAAAATCAATAAAAAATATTTTAAACATGAACATCAGGGGCTTGTAAAGAATATTTCTTGTGAAACTTGTCATAATGGTCAAGCGCAACCAAAAACTATACAATTATCAAAATAAAACTATTACAATTGAATCTATTTCATCATTTAATTACTGTAACATTTATTATTTGTTCGATAGGATTATGTTATGCGCAGCATGAAAAAGAAGAAATTCAGGATTCTTTTTTTGATATAACCACTTACGAACCAATGCGTAATAGAGCAATCGTTGCTGTTCATACTAGACAATTAAGCAAAGCGAAGTCCATACTGGATAGTTGTTATGCTGTTAATAATCTAGATACGATGGTTATCGCGTTATTACAAGAGACATTGCTTCTTAAGATAAATCAGCAAAAAAATCCAAGTAAAAACCTAAAAGATATTGTCGTTTGGGAATCACAGTATTCCTTTTTAAATGATAATGAAAAAATCCAAAAGGTTAAAATACAAGATGCTGTTGTGCTGACTATGCAAGCCTTTGATGAAAAGAATTTAACACGTGCAATAGAGCTCGCCAGAATGATTGCAAAAACTATAAAAGAAAGCAAATCTTCTTATAGCCTGAAGCGAATTCCAAATGTAGATGCTATTTTTTACAATGTGGGTATGCAATTATTTTATGATAAAAAATTTACGACTTCTAAGGAAATCTTTGGAATTGGAAGATCATTTTATCCGCAAGATAAAAATATGGATTCGATGTATAAGCTTTGTAAAGAAAGACTTGCAGAAAAGAAATAGTTAACTTAAGAAACTAAACACCTACTACTCATCAAAAATAAGTATTTTTATAATCGCTCAACCATCATTTGCGCACATGAAAATACTACATACAGCGGATTGGCACTTAGGAAAGAAGCTTGATAATATTAGTCGTCTTGAAGAACAAAAAGAAGTACTTCAAGAAATTTGCGATATTGCAGATCAACAGCAAGTAGACGTTGTCATAGTAGCTGGCGATTTGTTTGATACATTCAACCCACCTGTAGAGGCAACTGAGCTTCTGTACCAGACTTTGAAACGGTTAACGGCAAATGGAAAACGACCAGTACTTGCTATAGCTGGTAATCACGATTCACCAGACCGAATTGATTCTCCTGATCCATTAGCAAGAGCCTGTGGAATTATATTTGTTGGCTATCCTCACGCTGAGGTGAAGCCATTCGCTATGGAAAGCAATTTTGAAATTATAAACTCAGATAAAGGATTTATCGAAATAAAACTTCAGCATCTAGCTTATCCTCTTCGAATAATAACTACTGCGTATGCAAATGAAGTTAGATTAAAACAATTCTTGGGTGTGGAAAATAAAGGAGAGCAGTTGAATGAAGTTCTTAAAGAAAATTGGAACTTTTTAGCAAATAAATACTGTGATGATTACGGGGTCAATATCCTCACAGCTCACCTCTATATGTTGGAGCGGGGTGGTGAAATATTAGAAGAACCAGAGGGCGAAAAACCAATAAAAATCGGTAATGCAGACATTGTATATTCGGATGCTATTCCTCGACAAATTCAATATGCTGCACTGGGGCACTTACACAGGTATCAATTTATAAAGGGACATTCGAACCCTGTGGTATATTCTAGTTCGCCCCTTGCCTATTCTTTCTCAGAGGCTGGCCAAGAAAAGAAGGTAGTTATTATTGACGTTGTACCAAAACAAAAAGCAGTTGTACAAGCAATTTCTCTACACAGCGGTAAACCTCTGAAAAGAATGAGTTTTGATAATATAGATTTGGCAGTAGATTGGCTTAGATCAAATCCTTATACGTTGGTCGAATTGACCTTAATTAGCAACACTTTTATGTCCTCCGCCGATCTTAAACGTATACATGAGGTACATGATGGTATAGTTCATATTATTCCTGTAGTGACGCACTTGAAAAATGATACTGAAGTTGCGGGCGATGTGATACGACTTGATAAGGATATTCATAGTTTGTTCCATGATTATTTCAATTACAAATATGGCCAACAACCTAATGATGAAATTAAGGATTTATTTAAAGAGGTGCTAACATATACTAAAGATTTGGAGGAATAATATGCTACCGTTGTATTTAAGTCTTGAGGGGCTCTATTCGTATCAGGATAAACAGGAAATAGATTTTACGACATTAACAGAGGCTGGTCTTTTTGGAATATTCGGTGCAGTTGGTTCTGGCAAATCTTCTATACTAGAAGCTATTGGTTATGCACTATACGGTGAGACGGAACGTCTAAATAGCAAAGAGAAACGAGCCTATAATATGATGAATCTGAAATCAACAAATGTCATTATTGATTTTCAGTTTTTAAATTTTCAGGGACGGAAATTTCGTTTTATTGCAAGATGGAGACGTCGTAAAAACTTTCAAGACATTACTGATAACACTAGAGATGCTTATGAATGGATTGATGGTAATTGGATTCCTTTACCATCCAATGATGGAGCTTTAATCACGAATCTATCCTACTCAAACTTTAGGCGAACCATAATAATACCCCAAGGACAATTTAAGGAATTCCTAGAACTGAAAGGTAAAGATCGTTCAGAAATGATGAAGGAGATTTTCTTTCTAAATCAATACGATTTAGGCCCTAAAACTTCAATTATGTTGTCTCACACAAACAAAAAGATTGAACATTTAAAAGGTGTTTTGAGTGGTTTTGAAGAAGTTAATAACGATGTAATAGAAGAAAAAAAATCACAGTTTTTAGAATTAGAAAAAAATCTTATCGAGCTTAAAAAAGAATTTGAACAATTAGATATACAATATAAATCGCTTCAAACAGCTAAACAAATTCGTCAAGATTTAGCTGAGAAATTGGAAGAATTAAATCTCTTAGAGACGAAGAAAACTGCGATTCAAAAGGTTGAAAATGAAATCAATGAATTTGAATTAGTTTCAACTAATTTTAGAGAGCATATAAATAATTTCGAAAATATTACGTCCAATAAAAAAACTTTATTGACGAAAATTGAGAAATTAAAAGAATCAAAAGATTCAATTAAAACTACATTAATCGTAATTGAACACACATTAGAACAACTTAAACCTCAATTTGAAAATCTTGATAATAAAAAAGCGGAGATTCAAGATCTAAACAAACTAATCCAGAATTTAACATCTAAAAAAGCTAAATCTGAAAAAGAGAAAAATATAGAAAAGGGTAATGAATTTTTAGCTGAGCAAAAAAAGATCGAAGAACAATTAACCGCGTCAATAGTACTAAAAGAACAAGAAATTGATCGTATAAAATCTTCACGAATTAATTCTATAGATCTTTTGACAATCGATGCCTGGTATCAAAAACAGGAGCAAATTTCAAAAGATTTAAATGATGAAAACCAGCGTATTCATAATTTGCATGATCAAATTAAAGAATTGAAAAGTAAATTCTATGAATTAGGTTTCAACGAGTCAACTTGGCAGGAGGATCTTGAAAGTAAGCTTAGCGAATTAGCGAACAAAGATAATCAGTTAAACATTCGTGAAAGTGATATCCGCCTTAAACAAGAACTATCCCAGTATATTCATAGTTTGCATGAAGGTGAGCCTTGTCCACTTTGCGGCTCCAAAGATCATCCATTCCCTATGCAGATTCAAGTCTTGGACGATGAATTTTCGAATTTGGCTTTCGAAAAAGAAGCTCTCCAAACTAAAAAAGAGAATTTGAATAAGAAAAAATCAGAATTGCAGGTAGTGAATCGAATGATCGCAGACAAAGAACTGGAATTACAAAAATATCAAATAGATATTTTGAATATTGGTAAGCAGTTAATTGATCACCAAAATAATTTTAAATGGTCTGAATATGATAAGGACAATAAAGCTGTTTTTGAAGAGAAAAAGATTGAAGTATTTAAAATTGAAGAGCAGTTGACGCAACTTGATAGTAAACTCAAAAGCAAGCGGGACCTTTTGACAACGACAAAGAATACTATTCAAAATGCAGAAAATAAACTAAATAAATACCAAAGCGAGATCTATGCATTAGAAGCGAATATAATTCAAAATCTACAACAAATTCAAGTGATTGATGTTAATCATTTGGCGCATTTAGACGAGCATGGTTTGATAGATCTCGTTAATAAGAATACAGAGCATATTCTTAAAATAAACGAACAATATCAAAATTATAACACACAACTATTAGAACAGAGAACCCAATATGCTCAAATAAAAGGTGCCTACACGGAAGCACAAGAACAGTATATCTTATATACTTCTCAGCTAAAGGAAACACAAAATTTCCTTCATAAATTGTTAGTCGAATTCAATTATCCAGATATTTCTACTGTAAAAACAGTATTGGATAAAAAATTAAATATCGCTGAATCTAGAAAAATTATTAATGATTTTTATTTAGCCTACTCTACATTAGAAAATCGAATTGTAGATTTAAAAAGCAGAACAGAAGAAGATAATTATTCTGATGAAATATTTAATCAACTAACGGATATTATTGCTATTAAGAAAGAAGCATTAGAAGTTCAAATAGGATTACACGGTGCTTTGAAAGATGATCTAGAACGATTAACAATAGAATTTTCTAAGAAACAAGAACTATTATTAGCTTATCAAAAACTTGAAACTCGAAAAGATAATCTAAAAACATTAGATAATATGTTTAAAGGAAATGGTTTTGTGAATTATGTATCAAGCATACATCTTCACCGCTTGTGTGAGATTGCAAATCAACGTTTCCATCGTTTAACAAAAAATCAATTAAGTTTAGTAATCAATGAAAATAATGAGTTTGAAATAATCGATTATTTGAATGATGGTCGTAGACGATCTGCAAAAACACTATCAGGAGGTCAAGCTTTTCAAGCTTCGCTTTGTCTTGCTCTTGCATTGGCAGAAAACATTCAGTCGCTCAATAAGGCGGATAAAAATTTCTTCTTCATAGATGAAGGTTTTGGAACGCAAGACTCAGAAAGTATCAATACTGTATTTGATACATTGCAATATTTACATCAAGAAAACCGTGTAGTTGGTATAATATCACATGTCGAAGAGCTAAAAGAGCGTATGCCACGTTCAATCACTGTAGTGAAAGATATAGAAAAAGGAAGTCAAGTTGTAATAAATTAAGCAAGAATACTTTGAATAGCACACAATTTAATTTACACCCTCATCTAATATGAAGATTGTGTGCTATAATGTATTAAATGGCATTTCATATCAATTAACAGTTGGCCATCCGTCCTTATTCCAATGAATTTTTTTGATTAATAGTTTTGATCTTCCGTGATCATTCGCATCATAACCATGAAATACGATATGTTCATGCGTATCTATTTTGATAATAGCGTTGTGTCCAACTCCATGCCAATCATGGTTTCCTTCCAAGACAAGCTTTCCTCCTCCTTTAGCCATATCTTCTCCAAGATTGTCAATATATGGACCTTCAAGATTTTTAGATCGTCCTACAGAAATTTTGTAAGTGCTATTCACACCTCTACAACAGTAATCTAAAGAGACAAACAAATAATAATAATCATTATACTTATAAATGAAAGGTGCTTCGATTGCATTATCTCCAGCACTTACAGAAATTTTATCGTCGAATCGATCATGACGCCTAGCAATTGTGGGAATTTTTGTTAAATCTTGGTCGGTGAGTAAACCGTCTTTATTTAATTTAACCAGCTTTATACCATCCCAAAAAGAGCCAAAACTCAAAAAAGGATTACCGTTTTCATCTATAATAAAATTAGGATCTATTGCATTCCAATTCGTATTACCAGGAATAGATTCAATAACTAGTCCGTGGTCTGTCCAATTGTAATCAGGATCAGAAGAATCCAAGGTCAAATTAGTTGTTACACCTATACAAGATGTATTTTTACCAAATGCAGATATGCTATAATACAAATAATATTTTCCTTTATAGAAAGTAATATCTGGAGCCCAAATATGTCCTTTGAAAGATGGTACTTTTTCAACTGCCCATGATGGTGGAGTAGAAAATACAGACTTCTCTCTTTTCCAATTGACCAGATCTTTCGACGATGATACGGAAATTCCATTTCCTGTATGAAACAGATAATATTTGTCCTTGCACTTAATCATAACAGGATCATGTACACTTAACTCTACTATGGACTGACAAAATGTTTTATTATAAAGTCCAATTGTAAATAATAATAAAAAGAAAAATTTTAGGACATTAATATTTTTCAAGGTATACATGTTTTTTCGTTTAGGTATCTGGCTTTAAGTTTACACTAATTAAACATATTATTAAAACTTTTCCTAATGTTGGAAATCACTTTTTCTCAATGACAAGAGAAAAAATTGACCTTATTATGTTTAAATAATTTTTTATTATTAACCATAGTGTAATCAGACCTGTTTTTAAATTAAATGATAATATCAAATTAATTTAATAAAATATTTAATTGTATTTTACAATACAATATTGATGTATTTGCCTTATTACTACATTAACCTACAGAAAATGAAAAACAAATTTCTTTTAATCTGTTGACAAGTCATGGCAACAGGTTGTTTGATGGCGCAAACGGATTCTCTCTCCATGCCATCAGGATTTCAAACTAATAAACTAAGTGTGCAATTGCAAGGAGGAACGAATGGATTTGGTGCAGGTATACGTTATCATTTCCTTGAAAAATTAGCACTTCGATTGAATGGAACTTATTTTGCCCGTACTGTAAATAATCCTTTGAAAGGGCGCGATATAAATATTGCCGCTTTAGGCGATTTCAAAGATGATATACGCTATGTCAAAGGAAGTGTGAGTCAAATTGGAGTACTTGGAGAATATAGCGTTCTTTCGATGTTGAGATTAGTTGTTGGTGGGGCAATTATTAACAACACTGGAGTGGATGGTTATTTAAAGCCTTCCAAAGGAATGGATTTTGGAAGCCTAAGCATAACTCCAGAGCAAATTGGTGATTTAAAAGCAAATGTAAGTTACAATGGTTTTGCACCATATATTGGTTTGGGACTTGGCAAAAGTACACCTAGTAAACGTTTTGGCATAAATGTCGATTTAGGTTCTTATTACGACTAAAATCACAGTCTATTTATATTAATTTCATTCTTGCGCACAGCTGGTAAAAATTAACCAAATTACGAATGTTAAGACTTACCTAAAACACAAATATAAAGTCATTTCATTCTTTATATATTAAACTTCTAAATTTTGGCAATTTGATATTGACAAATACATTTTTGATTATTATTTTGGCGCAAATTTTTAATAAACATTAGTTTATACAGCTGATAAACATTCTTTGAAAGCTATCATTCATTTAATTATAAATTTTAGTATTTAGATTATGTTAAAACAATTATTAAACTTTAAAAAGTGCCTACTTCTATTTAATGGCTTATTTTTTTATTTATCATTAGCTTTTGCTCAAAACACTGCAAATAGCAAAAGTACTTTTACAGCGAGATTACTTAATGTGGAAGCTGCTTCAAACGAAACTTTTCGTTATAACGGTCTTCTGACAAACGGAAATTCTGTAACTACTAATTATAACTTATCTACAAAGCTTCCTGCTGGATGGCAAATAACGTATCGTGTTGATGGTGTGACTGTTACGTCCATTCAAGTGGAGCCAAATATGACAAAAGATATAGGTATCGAAATTACGTGCCCAATCTCGACTAAACCTGAAACATACAAAATTCCTGTTCAAGCAATTTCAAACGCAGACACATTAAGTTTTGCTTTAGAAGCAGCTGTACGCGGCTCATATGCTATTGAGCTTACTACACCATCGGGAAGATTATCTGATGAAATAGTCGCTGGAAATAGTAAAGAACTACTTTTAGTTGTAAAGAATACTGGTACATTGCCATTAAACAATGTAGACCTATCTTCGCAGTTACCAAGTAAGTGGGAAACCAGCTTCGCACCATCCACTATCGAACAAATACAACCAGGTCAGCAAACGGATGTAAAAGTTACGTTGAAAGTTCCTGAAAAAACTATTGCTGGAGACTATGTAACCAAATTAACAGCCAAATCAACTAATGGATCTTCTGAGGTAACATTTCGTATAATGGTCAAAACTTCAATTCTATCGGGTTGGGTCGGAATACTAATCATTGCAGCAGCTGCTGGTTTGATTTATTATTTGATCCGAAAATATGGAAGAAGATAGTACAAGTACCATTTAGAATTAAATCACAAGATTTCACATGAATAATCCAATCATTCAACTGAAGGATTTGAGTAAGTGCTATGGCACAAAGAAAGCTGTTGATAAGTTAAATCTTGATATTCATCCAGGTGAAATATTTGGATTGCTTGGGCCAAATGGTGCAGGTAAAACCACAAGTATTCTCATGATGCTAGGTCTAACCGAACCTACAAGTGGTACAGCAACTGTTTGTGGGTATGATGCAACACGAAATCCTTTAGATGTAAAAAAATTAGTAGGATATCTTCCAGATAATGTTGGTTTTTATCCTGATATGACAGCTTTAGAAAATTTATGTTTCATAGCAAACATTAACGGAATAGATGACCAAGACGCCGCTAAATCTGCCCAGGATTTACTAGATACCGTAGGTTTAAATCATGCAGCAAATAACAAAACGCGAACATTTTCTCGAGGCATGAAGCAGCGGCTAGGGCTAGCTGAAGTTTTAATCAAAAAGCCAAAAGTTGTTATTTTAGATGAACCCACCTTGGGAATCGATCCTAGTGGAGTGAATGAATTTCTTGAGCTAATTCAACGATTGAGTAAAGATCAAAACCTAACTGTTCTGATGTCTTCTCATCATCTCCATCAAGTCCAACGTGTATGCGATCGTGTAGGGATATTTGTCGACGGTAAAATGATTGTCGATGGACCTATTGAAACCCTCGCAGAGAAATTGCAAATTAATGAAGGGTTTAAAACTATTATTCAACTTGCAGACAAAAATATTGATGCAATCCAACTTGAAAAATTGCTAAAGTCCATTTCTGGATTCAGGTCTATCTCTTTCGATAAGGATGTGTTAAGTATTTATTCAGATCGAGATATCACAGCAGAAGCAGTAAAAACTTTGGTTTACCAAGAGGCGAGTATCGTTTTTGTACAACGAAACGGATACTCCTTGGATGATATCTATGCAAAGTATTTTGATAATAAAAATTTAAGAGATGAAAAGTAAAACTAACATCTTCAAAAGTCATGTTTCTCACAGCAGCATGGAAAAGTCGGGAATCATCCCTTTGGCGATGAAAGTCTTAATTAAGAAAGAAATTGCTTCACATATCCGAAGTTGGCGATTTATTATTCTAATGGCTTTGATAATATTGACTTTTGGAGCGTCACTATTTGTATCATTTTCGGGATTAAAAGACACAATCAATAATGCACAAGATCCAGATAGTGCATACGTCTATTTAAAATTGCTTACTTTAAGTGACAATTCCATCCCCCCATTTCATGTGTTTTTAAACTTTTTGGCACCTCTACTTGGAATAGCTTTAGGATTTGACGCGATCAACTCGGAGCACAATAGCGGGACATTAACCCGCCTAGTCGCGCAACCTTTATACAGAGATAATTTATTGCTCGCAAAATTCTTTGCACCTTTAATTATTGTCAGTACAATGCTTACAGCTTTGGTAATGCTCATGATTGGAGCAGGAATTATATCCACTGGAATTAGTATTGAATTACAAGAAATCGTTCGCATAATTGGCTTTATTGCTGTGACCATTTTATATGTGGGATTTTGGTTAAGTCTAGCTATATTTTTGTCTATAGTTTTCCGCCAAGGGGCCACATCGGCTATGACCGCGATAGGAGTTTGGTTATTTTTCACCATATTCTTTCCTATTGTTATCAATTTTGTTGTACGACCTTTCATTCCAAATCCAAACTATATTTCGGAACAAGAATATCTGGCTTGGCACGAACTGATATTGAATCTGATGCGTCTATCACCTAGTCAACTTTATACGGACGCGACCACAAGTATTCTCATGCCATCAGTCCGTAGTTTAGGACCTGTTTCCATGGAACAGATGATCGCTGCTATACCATCACCGTTATCGTTTATAGATAGTATAATGATTGTTTGGCCACAGCTTACAGGAATTACAGCTGGAATGATGATCTGTTTCGCTCTATCCTATTTTGTGTTTATGCGAAGAGAAATTAGGTGTTGATATAATATTAATGATATGTAACCAACAAGGCTATCAAATTTGATAGCCTTGTTGGTTTAAATATTATTTCTTTTCTGTACTGATTGAATAAGGGAAATCAGCTACAGTGGTACCACGTGAGGTATTTGGAACTTTATCCATTGTAAAATTTAATACCGAACCTTTAACCAGTTCACTGTGTTTAAGGTAATTTTTGCTGTAATTTTTTCCGTTTACTTGCAAAGATTTAATGTATCGGTTCTCATCAGAATTATTAGCCGAATGAATCTCTACCTTTTTGCCATTAGCTAAATGCAAGACTACCTTATCAAATAAAGGAGATCCGATAACATACTCATCTACAGCGGGTGTTACAGGATAAAATCCCAAAGCAGAAAATACATACCATGCTGAAGTCTGTCCATTATCCTCATCACCACAGTAGCCATCTGGATTTGGAGAGTACATTTTATCTATAGTCTCTCGAACCCAATATTGTGATTTCCATGGCGCACCTACATAATTGTATAAGTACGTCATATGCTGTATGGGTTGATTACCGTGAGCATATTGTCCCATATTTACAATTTGCATTTCACGAATCTCATGGATTGGAAATCCATAATAACTATCATCAAAAATTGGAGGTAAAATAAATACAGAATCAAGTTTTGTTTCCATAGCTTTATTTCCGCCCATCAATTTTGCTAATCCCGCAAAATCTTGGAAAACAGACCAACTGTAGTGCCAGCTATTTCCCTCAGTGAAAGCATCACCCCACTTGAAAGGATTAAAAGGAGATTGGAATCTTCCATCTTGATTTTTACCACGCATTAAACCTGTAGATATATCAAATAGCTTTTGGTAATTGTAGGAACGATTTTCGTATAAATCTAAATCTTCTTTTGGTTTACCCAAACTCTTAGCTAATTGGCGGATAGAGAAATCGTCATAAGAATATTCTAAACTTCGTGCTACATTCTCATGAATTTTGACATCATAGGGTACGTAGCCCAATTCATTATAATATTCTGCACCCGCTCGCCCAACGGCAGTCATCGGACCTGCATTTTTAGAACCTTTTACTAGACCTTCATATAATGTTTCAATACCTTTTGAACGCACACCTTTAATCCAAGCATCTGCCACTACGGAAGCTGAATTATTACCCACCATGATATTGCGGTAGCCAGGACTAGCCCATTCAGGTAACCATCCTCCTTCACGATATGTATTAGCCAATCCTTCTTGTATCTTCAAATTCACTTCAGGGTACATCAAATTCAAAAATGGGAACAAGGCTCTAAAAGTATCCCAAAAACCAGTGTCTGTGAACATATAGCCAGGAAGAACTTTTCCGTTGTACGGGGAATAATGTACGATCTGATTATTCGCGTCATATTCGTAAAACATACGCGGGAACAATAGAGAACGGTATAAACATGAATAAAATGTACGCAATTGATCTATTGTGCCGCCTTGAACTTCGATTTTACCCAATTCCTTGTTCCAGACATCCTCTCCTTTTTTCTTTATTTGATCGAAAGTTTGATTATGAAGCTCTCTCAAGTTTAATTGTGCTTGATCATGAGAAATAAATGATGATGCCACTTTAACCAAAACAGGATCCTGTTTGCCTGAAGTTTTAAATCCTAAGATTGCGCCGACATGATCAGACTTAACCATATAACGGCCATCTTGCATAACTGAATCTGCAAAAGTCGAAACTTCTTGGAATGGTTTGTTAAACTCT
>Ga0233369_1000424_pt1 | contig 17973 bp, 19 predicted proteins | sample ElkDunMinimDraft_26_FD_191537 | JGI IMG/M metagenome (GOLD analysis project Ga0233369, IMG submission 191537) | Fecal eukaryotic communites from dung pellets of Tule Elk in California, USA - Elk Dung D16 | ecosystem: Host-associated > Mammals > Digestive system > Large intestine > Fecal | place... | reverse complement strand
TGGCTTTCGCTCCTTCATCTTCAGGGTTCTGCGCTTGCGCTGCGCATGAACCCCTGCCGACTAGGGCGACTAAGGCGGTCGTGAAAAAATCAGGAAAAATCGCGGAGGCTCCACCCAGCGCAGCGGGCGGGTGGAAACCGTCTATTTTTCTTGATTTTGAGGGGGCAAGAACCCCTGCTTTTGCACCAGGGAGAGCGTCACCGCCTGTGGTGACAGCAACGTGCTTCGTCAGTTAGCAACTGGCCGGCACGGGAAATTGGAAGCCTCTATCCTCAACCTCGCCACTAGGCGGTTACTCATCAAGTTTCATAGAGATTGCCTGCATGCCTTTCACAAACTCCATGTTGAAACCTTCAGTTGGCACGAAGTAGGGAACGACCACCTTCAAATTACCGAACGCATCGTGTTGCTGAAGCTGGTGTAAATAGCGCTCTAAGAGCTCGGGCTTGGTTGCAGACCTTGAAAGGTGTTTCTTCACTCGCTCCTCGTATTGCCCCACCTCGTCCTCAGTCGCACAGTCACCCTCATCAGTCATCGCCAGAAGCTCGCGGGCGAAACGTTTTTGTGACCATCCCAATTGCTTGATCAGCCTTTTGATCTCCCGCTGCAGTCGCTCAGTTTCTGTCCCCATCTGTCCCCAGGCACCTAGCTAATGTTCGACGCGTCCCAGCGGGGACGCCCAAATCACTATGGAAGGAAATGAAAATGTCCAAAAAAATGACTCAAGCCGACGCTTCGCGCATTGCCTCCGCTACCGCAAGGCTGAATGGAGGTCATGTTCCAAAAGCTTCTTTCGCCTCTCGCGCTCAATCGGCCGCAAGCGGCAATGGCGCCGGCTGGCCGAGCAAGAACGACGGCATGCCTTCCGGCGGCGGCCGCGATAACAATCCACCTGCTCCTAAGAAGTAATCCTCAGCGTTCGTAGGACAAGGACGTCCTGGTCAGTTTGCACTGCCTGGCTGCCGACTCAAAGGCAGCTAGGTATTTATCCGTATTTTTGTTGAAGTCCACGACTTTAAAAGACTTCTGCACTTTGCCCAGCGCACAGATGCAGTCATCCCTTTTACCTGAGTATGCGTAGCTGGCCAAAGGCTGCTGCGACGAATTAAGACACATCTCGATAATTGCATACTCATTCGCGATGGAATAGCGATCCATATAGCCTTTATAGTCGAGCAGTTCTTTGGTGCCAAACGCGCCAACTCCAAGCGCTACAACTACAGCCCCTAGCGTTTTTTTAATCTTTCCGTAGGTGTGGCCAGTCAGAGGCTCTTTGCAATGCCCACAATTAACTTGGGAATCCAGATTTAGTGAATTTGATTTCGAACAGCTTGGGCATTTGATCAGCATGGGAATCCTTTGGCTTCCATGGATGATTATAAAACTCCTGAAGGGAGAGAAAATTTACGACATTTTACGTGCTAAGTGAACGTAATTTTCAGTCTGCCGCCTCGATGAGCCTGCAGGGTAAAGGTTTAGCTCCGTCTGGCAAAACCTGGGATTCAATCATCATTTCCACTGTGTGTAGTGAGCCCGATGTAGCGGGCCACAAACCACCCGCTATTCAGGAATCAGCTTCCAAAGGAAATATTATGTCTACTGAAGAAAGAGAAGGCTACGAAGCCTATTGGAGAGGTAAAGGTGTGGGGGATAATCCTTACATTTGGTCGAATAAAACCTGGTGGATGGTTGAGGATTGGGAGAGTGGGTGGAAGCGAGCGCAGCAGGAGGATTACGACGATGATGATTAGTGTTGTTAACTCCGTTCGATCTCAATACCCACTTCTGGTTGCTTCCTGTTGCGCTCGGCTAGTTTGGGGCGACTGCCGTCACTTGCGGTTTTCTCAAGCCAGCATCCTGTTCAGGCTGAAGTTCATTGCCAAAAAAGTATCCGGACGGCTATTGCCAGTTCTTGCTGTATTCTGTGGCGTGCTCAAGGTAGATGCTTAGATTGGTCGCTTGACGCAGCTAGTCCAAGTAATGCTGCTGCATTGACTTGCCTATGCCTCCCTGCGCATCTTTGGCTGGTGGGTCTGTTTTGAATAAAAGCCTCCCAGGTAGCTGGGTTTACTCGATAGGAGCAGGGATGGGAGTTTTCACGCCGGCTGGAGAAACGCGTGTAGCTGTTCTGGTGGATTGCGACAACGTATCGCCCGAGATTCTGGAACACGCCTTGCGTGTGGTCGCCCAGTTCGGACGTGTCGTCCTGAGACGGGGGTATGGCAATCACGGCACCTTGGCCAACAAATGGCAGGAGGCTCTGGTTCGACTGGCCTTCACGCCATGCCTGCAGTACCAGTATGCAGCCGGCAAGAATACCTCCGACATCGCCCTGGCCCTGGATGCCATGGAGGCGCTCTTCGATCAGCGCGCGGATACGTTCTGCCTGGTAACCAGCGACTCAGATTTCGCCTACCTGTGCCGTAAGCTCAGAGAGCGCGGCGCTACCGTCTGCATCGTCGGTGAACCCAAGACCCCCGACGCACTGCGTAACGCCAGTGACCAGTTCTTCGAGTGGCGTCGCGAGGAGCATTTCCAGGAACCTGTTGCGGAGCATGCCGAGAAGCCTGCGGCCAAGGCTGAGTTGAGCGGCAAGCAGGAAACCGCCAAGCCGGAGCCATGCAAGCCTGTCGTCAAACGGCGACCAAGGTTCGTGGTCGATGCCGTATCTCTGCTTGCAGGTGGAACCAGCGAAGGCAAGGTCACCCTGAGCGCCCTTGGGCAGTACCTCAAACGTACCGATCCGGCATTCTCGCCAAACGCCTACGGCCACTCTGGTCTACTGGACATGATCAAAACCTACGACCTGCTGCATCTGATCCAAGAGAACGGCGGCCACTGGACGGTGGGGCTGGCGGCCAAGGAGGAGGAGCCGACGGAACACGCTGCGCACGCCTGAAAGGCCGCAGCAAAAAGGGGGCTCAGCCCCCTTGGTTCATAGCAACCCAAGCTCGGCGAAAGACACCTTGCGTTGGCCAGCCACGATGACGTGATCCAGCGAGCGGACATCGACCAGCGCCAAGGCTTCTTTCAAACGCTGTGTGAGCACCTTGTCAGCCTGGCTTGGCTCTGGATTTCCGCTTGGATGATTGTGCGCGAAGATCACTGCAGCTGCATTCAGGCGCAGTGCCTCCTTGACCACCTCGCGTGGATACACAGACGCACTGTCGATGGTGCCGCGGAACATCTCGACGTACTGGATCAGGCGATGCTTGGCATCCAGAAACAGTGCTGAGAAAACCTCGTGCTCAAAGCCACCCAGCTTCGTGATCAGGTACTCCTTGACCAGCTCCGAAGATGTGAAGGCAGCGCCTCGCTGAACCTTCTGATCGATCACCTTGCGAGCGGCATCCAGAATCTGTTCTGCAGTGGCAGGCAGATAGCGACCTTGCTCGTCGCGAATCATCAGGGAAGCGTCAAAGACGAGAGAAAGCTGCGACATGATCATGCTCCAGTTGCTCGGGCGGAATTGCCCGGAACCGGTCCAGCACGGCGCAGCGCAGCAGTCAGGGGGCGATAGCCGGCCCGGCCGCAAATGCGCGAAGCGCATGCAGCCCTTGACGGCGAGAACGCCGTGATATGGTGAGAGGAAACAGCAAGACCGCCATTCCACCGATCTCACAGGCGCCACCAGCAAGCGCAGCGCGCAGGCTCTGTTGACGCAGCAACTGACGCGAAGAGGTGTTGTCTACGAGCAGCAGAACTGCAGCTATGGCCTGAAACAGCAACGAGAAAGGAACGAGGCCGGTCGCCACCTGTAGCCAGTGACCTATCAACTGGATTGGCAGACGGCCGCTACCGAAATATTCTTCGGTCTCTGAGCTAACGAAGTGCGAACAGGCAGGACGCTGACCCTGCACTTCGTTAGCTCAGAACCTTCTTTCCTAGCCTGTGTAAACAGACCGCCTCATTGGCATTTGCCATGGCTCAGGCCAGCCCTGACGCTCCGGCGAGCGTCAGGATCTTTCTGTGGCCAAAGCAATTACCCGCGGTATAGGTCTCGGCCTGCTCACCGCAGTGATGATGCGAGCACATACGCTGGTGGATACGACCCAGGAAACCCACCTCAAAAGCTCGCCTCTCAATAGCGCAGGGCAGCAGATCGCGCTCCGCGATCATCACTGCCCAGAGCCATCCGCTACGAACGTTATCGAGCCAGGTCTGGGCCAGCCTCACGCCTTGGTTGAATGCTTCTCTGCAGTCGGCAGCCCAGGCTATTTCCATGCCTGGATGGCCGTCGTTATACGGAAGGTAGGTGATAACGCTCTTTCTCATCTGGCACCTCCTCGAGCGTCAGAGAGGGCGCGGCGATAGAGCACGACCATCTCATCGAGTAGAGCCAGCGCTGAGTGAGCAGCTATACGCACGCGCAGATCGGCTGGCTGCAAACCGTCAGGTTCAGCTAGTTGATCGAGCAGATTGCCGAGCATGACACCACGCAATTCAGCTGCAGCTTCAGAGGGTAGGGGAGAGCGTTCGGAATCATGCAGCGGGCTTCGCTGTAGCGGGAAAGGTACAACGCAGCATTCGAGCTCAGCCATGGCGCACCTCCAGATCAGAGGTGGACAGCAAGACCTGAAGCCCAAGGCGGAGCTCTTGGGTAAAAAAGGGGTAGCGCATTTTCCTTATGCTCCTTCGTGAGATTAAGGAGCCGCGAGCCATTCGCTACCACACGAATGGAGGCGGACCGTGCAAGGGTGGTAGACCGACCCACGAAGGAAGGCCGGCCAGGCCGAAGCCTGCCTCACACGGCCCGCCATAAATGCACGAGAAAACTGCAGATCCTGAGAAGGGCCTGCTCTCGTTTATGACGCAACCGCGCCTTCGTGTGAATCGGGCTACCACACCCGGCCGTGGGATTGACCACGACGGACGCACTCTAGCCCGAGGGTTTTAGGATGGCAACCTACTGTGGCGCAGTTGGAGCACACCTTTAGTGCCCCGTAATCCGATAGCTAGTACGGAGGGCTTTCAACTGTTGCTGGGGGGATTCAGCATTCCACGTGAGGCACTACCAAGCCGGCACCACGATACTCGGGCTTTCGATTTGAACCCGGTATGTTGATAGAGCCCAGGTTACTTAAGCTTCGACGTCTGCGAGTCACCTGCTGTTAGTGGGCTGCAGTGCGCTCATTGGTCGACCTGCCGGGCCAGTGAGGGGGGGGGCGCGGAAAATCATGATATGCGTTAACTGTGCGGCTTAGAGGCTGCCCCTTATACCAGCGCATTGGCAAAATTATTTCTGCAAAATCGAAGAATCCGACTTGCAGCCTCCTCGCCCTCCAGCCAGAATTGCTTCCAAAATGAGAAAAACATTCCCAGAGGCGGGCTATGACCATTCAAGAACAAATCTCTTCGTTTGCTTTGTTACGGGAAAAGGCTGGTATGAGCCTTGAAGACGTAATGGAGCTGACCGGAAAATCCAAAAGCACGGTGTATCGCTGGGAGAAGGGGCAAATCCCAGCTGAGAAGCTCGCCATCAAGGTGATGAACGAACGCATCGCACGTGCTACCACGACCCGCAAAGACGATGATTCGGCATTCCGCTTCATTGACCTCTTTGCGGGTATCGGCGGCATGCGCAAGGCCTTTGAAGGGGCTGGTGGTCGCTGTGTGTTCACCAGCGAGTGGAATAAGTACGCTCGCATGACCTATCAGGCCAACTTCGACTGCGATCATGATGTGGCCGGCGACATCACCAAGATCGCTGCCAGCGACATTCCGGCTCATGACGTGTTGGTTGCAGGCTTCCCGTGCCAACCGTTCTCGATTGCCGGAGTTTCCAAGAAGAACTCCCTTGGTCGTGCTCACGGCTTCCAGGACAAAACCCAAGGAACGCTGTTCTTCGATGTGGCGCGGATTATCGAGCACCACCGTCCGGCTGCATTCCTGCTCGAAAACGTGAAGAACCTTAAGGGACACGATAAAGGGCGCACCTTCCAGACCATCATGGAAACCTTGGTGGATGAGTTGGGCTACAACGTGCAGTTCCGTATCGTGGATGCGCGGCGCTGGGTTCCGCAGCATCGCGAGCGGATCTTCATCGTTGGTTTCCGTGATGACGTTCCGTTCGACTTCGACAAGCTGCCTTTCCCAGATCGCGAGCCAAAGCTGGGTGACATCCTCCATCCGGAGAATGGTGATGAAGAATCCGAAGAACCCTTCACCATTGGCGCCAAAGCCAAAGTCGCAGACAAGTACACCTTGACTGAAAAGCTCTGGGACTATCTGCAGAACTACGCAGAGAAGCATAAAGCGAAAGGCAACGGGTTCGGCTTTGGCTTGAATGGCAAGGACGACATCACCCGCACCCTTTCTGCCCGTTACTACAAGGACGGTTCGGAAGTGCTGGTGGCCCAGAAGGGCAAGCGTCCGCGTCGCCTTACCCCACGCGAGTGCGCGCGTCTTATGGGCTTTGATGCGCCTGGTGAGCCGCTGTTCGAAATCCCGGTTTCGGACACTCAGTCCTACAAGCAGTTCGGGAACGCAGTGGTCGTGCCTGTAGTAAAAGCCATTGCACAGTTGATGCGCCCGCACGTTGAAGCCAGCCTGCAGAGCGCCCGTCAGCACAATCCGGATTTTGCGATCGCGGATATGTTTGCTGAGCGGGAGACCTCCGGGTGTCGTAAAGTCGCTGCTAGTGCATGACCGACATTGTCAGTCCTGAAAAGCGTAGCCAGATGATGTCTGGCATCCGGGCGAAGAACACTCGCCCGGAGATGATCGTGAGGCGTGCTTTGCACGCCCGCGGTTTTCGCTACCGGATCCACGTCAAGGACCTTCCAGGCAAGCCGGATCTGGTATTTGCCCGATACAAAAGCGTCCTCTTCATTCATGGCTGCTTCTGGCACGGCCATGATTGCCACCTCTTTAAAGTGCCCGGCACCCGCACCGAATTCTGGCAAGCCAAGATCCAGAAAAATCGCGAAAACGACGCCAAGGCCAAAGCAGCTCTGGCTGCTCTGGGATGGCGTGTTCTGGAGGTCTGGGAGTGCGATCTTCGGGCGACGAAGAAGCAGGATTACGAACCCGTGGTTTCAAGGGTGTCTCAGTGGCTGGAGCTTGCCGACTGATTTACTAGGCGAGAAGAGACCTGACGTGCTTCTTCAGTTTCTTGCGCAACGCAGTGCGATCCTTGCTGTGATGCTGTTTCCGATGGCAGTGGGGGCAAAGTGCTGCAACGTTATCAAGGCTGTCCGCGCCTTTCTCGCTTAGCGGAACGATGTGGTGGACTTCCAGATAAGCACTTCCATCGTCTCTTTGGAATAGTGTTGCGCTACAACCGGGCATTTCGCAGGCTTCTTTGGCTCTATGGATCGCTGCCGCTACGACGTAGGGGTTGCGAGTGAATTCGCTTCTCTGAACCATCTTTTTTCCGGGCTTGGCAGGGGCCTTCTTGGCTAGCGCCAGGACCATTGAATGCGGCGACCTTCGAGCAATTTCCTGCATTACCTCCTCGGTTGTCAGGCCTGCTACGGAATCGAGTTTGATTGCGTAGAGCGTTTTTCCTATGTTCCCGATCAGAACCGGTTCGTTTACTTCTAGCCAGTCGCTAATGATTTGCTGCCCCATCCTAGGTTCGGGCCGGCGCTTTGCATCCTTCGATCGTGTCGAATAGTAGAATGATGCTGTGATGCTCCTCAGTTCTGGATCAAGCGGTGTGATTATTTCAAAAGGAACACCGGGTCTGACTTTCGAGGGTGTAATTCCCGCTTGGTTGATCGCTTCGCGCTGTTTTGCCAGGGGAAGATAGGCTTCCTTGATCTTGTCGTTTGGCTTGACAACCTTTTCTCCCCAGCAATCAAAAATCTGTTCCCAGTCGATACCTGTCATTTCCCACAATCCCTAGAGGTTCCCTGGCATTGGCAGAAAGGCCAACCCGTAGGGCAGGCAGGGTAAGTGGCCTTGTGCCAGTTGTCCACGCGGCCATGTTCTGATTATCCTGCTTACCTCTACCCACGTAACAACAGGACGTCTCGCAGCATGGAAAGCCTCCGCCAGCACTTTACAGGCGTGGCCGCAAAGTATTTGTCGGCAGTTGATGCCACCCCAAAGTCTCATCAGCACGAGATTGGCTCCAATGCCTTTGTGCAGATCCTTGGTAATCCCGGGGCTGTAAAGGTCCCTTTCGCAGGAACCTTCCTCTACTTCGATGACGACAGTGAGACGCCGTTGAAGGCATCAGGTGAGCTCACTTGGTATGACACCCGCTTGCGGCAGGCACATCGTAATCCGGAGTATCGCCTCTACTACCGGGAGAATGCAGTTACAAACCGGATGACAGAAGGCGACTTCTGCGTAGTAGCGGTGCGCCCTGATAACAGTCTGATGGTGGTAATCAGCCCGAGAGGATCTACCAGCGAGCAACAGATTCGCTGGCTATTCGAAATTGATCGACTGCCGGCTAAGGGATTTGAAGTACATGAGATAGCTGATCGTCGTCAGGTCAGCATCGTCGAAACAATGATTCTCGAAGAGCTGGGCGTCGAGGTCCGGAAGGATAACGAAGACTGGCTGGGGCTGATCGTGGACCGGTTCGGAAATCGATTCCCACCAACTGCGGAGTTCAGCAGCTTCGCCCGGGAAACCTGCAGGCTGACAGTTTCAGTCAATGAGGACCCCGACTTCGTGCTGATGACTTGGATGGAGCATGAGGAAATGCTCTTCAGAACACTTGAGCGAACGTTGGTGCAGACCCAGCTGGATTCGGGTTTCGCCGACGTCGAGCACTTCATCGGTTTCTCTCTCAGTGTGCAGAACAGGCGAAAGTCCCGAGTAGGTTACGCCCTTGAGCATCACTTGGCGGCAGCTTTCGAAGCTCACGGGCTGCCCTTTGGGAGACAGGTAATTACCGAGAATCGAGCAACTGCCGACTTCCTCTTTCCGGGACAGAAACAGTACAGTGATACCGGCTACCCTGATGATCGGCTGATCATGCTTGCGTCCAAGTCGACCTGCAAGGATCGCTGGCGCCAGGTACTGGCGGAGGCCGGCCGGATCCGGACGAAGCATCTACTGACCCTTGAGCCCGCAATCAGCCTTCACCAAACAGGGGAGATGGAAGCACATGGGCTACGGCTTGTCGTGCCTGCGCCGCTTCACGATACCTACTCGGATACCCAGCGAGCATGGTTATCGGATCTCCGTTCCTATATCGAGCTGGTACGGCGAACACTCCAGGGAGGATGCTGAGTGATGACGCCGCTGGGTTCGGTGGAGTCGCTTGACCTCAAGAACCCCCAGACCAGTTTCGACATCCTCGCGCTCGACAAGCACCAGATTGCAGAAGGCATGGTCGTTGAAAGCCTGTTCGACCAGATCATCGAGCGCATTCCCGCAGCGTTGGGGGGGAAGCAGGCCCGTGTGCTGGACGTGGACACCTTTGTGGTGCGTGATCCGCAGGTGTCGACGAAGGGGTACGCATTTGTTCTCTCGTGGTCGGGTCGGGAACTGACCGGCCTTGGCCGATACCTTAAGGCGCTCGGTCGCGCGTTCACGACCTACCAAGTTGCGTACGTTGATGGGGCGGGGTTTAGCGCAAGGCTTGTCAGGGACGGTAAGGCTGCAGGCGGCTGGGATGCGCTGGAATCTGTGCTGGCGCAACTGGCAGTCAAGAGCGAACGGACCTATTCGGTTGATGGCAGAGTTCGGAGACAGGACCGCCAGCTGGCGTCCTTCTGGGGCTATCTCAGTCAGACTTATGGCGATCGGCTCGCGGAAAGGGTTGCGGTTCCGCGGCTGCTCGTCAACTGGGGGTTACAGCCATGGTTTCGCTTCGTCTGGAACATCGACCGGGTCCTGCTGGTGGGCGATTCGCTTTGGGTGCTGGAGGCGAAACACAAGTTTCCCTACGAGCATGCAGGCAGATTGCAGTTCGGGCTCAACAATGGTGAGGCGCGCCTCATTGGGGATCTGATCCGCTGCGGGATCGGCGTGATTCACAGCATTGTGGTAAAGCCATACTGGGACATGAACATCGGCTCGTCATACCTGATAAGCAGTTTCAACGCCAGGCAGAGCGCGCTCGTCATTGGGCGGACGATCGACGAAGCAGGAATTCGCCAGATACTGGGGTCGGCAACCGCTCATTCTCCCGGACATACAACCCTGACGGGGGATGGAAGGTTGAATTACAAACCCTTGGCCGCTAGCGATTTCGCGCTTCTTGCGAATCTCGCTGATCCGGATGCAGTTGCCGGGGGGATTGCGCGTCTGCTTGACGGAAGGGTCGAGCGGCAGTGCACGGACACCGACCTCAGGGCGGCGCGCCTCACCTGACCTTTCTGGCTGGCAGGGAACGGGCTTGAGCCCAGCGTCGGCAGGGGGAATGGCGGTAATTCAATAAAGGGACATGGTGAAGAGAATGGTGCGATCGACCAGCTCGAGACGAGCTGATGCCACACCTCATGCAGCCTCCCTCATCGAAGGCCTGCGGGACATCGGGTATTCGCTGGAGACAGCCATGTCGGACATCATGGACAACTCCATCACGGCGGGTGCCACGCATATCTGGATCATCACAGACGCGTGTGGTGATGATCCCATGATTGCCTTGGTAGATGACGGCAAGGGAATGACCGAGGACGAGCTCATTGCAGCAATGCGTCCGGGGAGCCGCAATCCTCGAGCAGCCCGTGATGAGCCGGACCTCGGACGATTCGGGCTTGGGCTGAAGAGCGCCAGCTTTTCGCAGTGCCGACGCCTGACCGTCGTGTCTCGCAAGGAAGGCAGGACTTCTGCGGCCGTCTGGGATCTCGACGACGTTGCCGAGCGGAATGACTGGGCGGTGCAGCTGCCTGATGACGTTGAGAATATCCCGGCGGTCCAGCAGCTTGGGCCCACGGGTACGCTGGTGCTGTGGCAAAAGCTCGACCGACTCACTGGAGGAATTGCCCATAACACGGCACGGCGCTCCGAGATCATCAATCAGAGAATTGCCGAAACCGAACGACACCTGCGGCTGGTCTTTCACCGCTTCATGCAGGGTTCAGGCGCACTTCGGATTCTCCTGAACGGTCGCCAGCTTCAGCCTCTCGATCCCTTTGCAAGGCATAATCCGGCGACCATCGTCGACCCGGAGGAAACGCTGCCTCTCGCGGGCGGTGTAGTAACGATTCAAAGCTTCACGCTTCCTCACCACAAGCAGATGAGCATGTCCGAATGGGACGAAATCGGCGGCCCTGAAGGGCATCTGAAATCGCAGGGCTTCTACCTGTACCGGGGGAGGCGCCTTATCGTTCATGGAACCTGGTTCGGGCTGTGTCGACAGTCCGAGCTGACCAAGCTGTCACGGATCAGGATAGATATACCAAACTGCATGGATGCAGACTGGAAAATAGATGTCAAAAAGTCCTCTGCCCAGCTTCCGCCTGTTGTCCGTGACCGCCTGCGACGGGTGATCGAGCGCATACAGAGCGCCTCGAAGCGAACCTACATCAGGCGTGGTCAGAAGCTCGTCGATCACGAGCGGTTGCCGATGTGGAATCGCGTTCAGGCTGACGGGCAAATCCGGTATCGGCCAAACATCGAGCACCCCGCCTTCTCGGCATTTGCCGATAGCCTTCCAGCCGAGCTGCGAAACGGCTTCTTCAACTGTATCGCCCTGGTCGGGGCCTCGCTGCCCGTCGAGGCCCTGCACGCCGACATTGCTGGTACGGCCGAGCAGGTCGTTCCCGACCGCATCGATGAAGCCTCGCTCGAGCAGGCGGTTAGGGCGACCCTGCAGGTACTGACCGGAGCGGGAAAGGAGATAAGCGAGATCATCGCGCTGATGAAGGATGTCGATCCATTCCGTTCGGCATGGGCTGACACACACCGCATCATCGACTCAACGCTAGCGATTAAGGAAGACAAGTGACCCCTATCCTGAGCAGTCTCGAAGGCATGACAACAATGTACATGGCTTCGCAACAAGGCCCCCATACTGCGCAATCGATCAGGGACATCATCCTGCAATTGCGTGATACGCCGATGTTTTCCGGCAAGATCCAAGACAGCGATGCGGAGGAGCTGGCTCGGCTGATCGAGGAGAAGTACGGCATCAGCATGGGCCTTGGTGCCATCGTCGATGCAGAGGACTTCCGACCGTGGCTGCATGACGCGCGTATCAAGGGCGAGGTCGGAGACTTCTACTGGAGTCGCTATCGGAAGCTGATGGCACTCAAGGGGCTGCCGAAATCAGTGATCGATGCAACCGACGAGGTTACCGATCGCGTCCTTGATCGTCTCGGTGATCCAGCAAACATGACGCCGTGGAGCCGGCGCGGCATGGTGGTCGGACATGTTCAGAGTGGCAAGACCGCGAACTACACCGGCCTGATATGCAAGGCGGCTGACGCCGGCTATCGCCTGATCGTGGTGATCGCGGGCATCCACAACAATCTGCGCAACCAGACGCAGGCAAGAATTGACGAAGGGTTCATTGGTCGTGATACCGGCAGGCTAACCCATGCCGACAAGGCCCGGCGTCAGAAAATCATAGGCGTGGGCCAGTTCGATCAGCGCGAGTTCCCCGTAGCCCTGACCAATACGCTGCGTGACTTCAACAAGGCCACGGCAACCACCAACACCAGCCAGATCGGCCAGTACAATGTTCCCGTGGTGCTCGTGATCAAGAAGAACTCTAGTACGCTGAAGAACCTTCTTGAGTGGCTGAAGGAGCATTCCGTTCATCAGGGCACGCAGATGGTCAGCCAGCCGATGCTGCTGATCGATGACGAAGCCGACAATGCGTCGATCAACACTGCGTATTCCCGCGATGAGGTCACCCGTATCAATGGCCAGATACGCGAACTGCTCTCACTGTTCCATCGCAGCTGCTATGTCGGCTATACAGCCACCCCATTTGCAAACATCTTCATCGATCCGGACACGGACGACGAGGCGCTGAAGCAGGACCTCTTTCCCCGCCACTTCATCATCGGCCTGGACGCGCCGTCGAACTACTTCGGTGCCCAGAAGGTTTTCCTCGATGCGCGTGACAGGCACGTTCGCCTGATCGACGACAACGAGGACGTTCTGCCCTTGAAGCACAGGATCGACCAGTTGGTCGATGGATTGCCGGACAGTCTAATGCGCGCCGTGCGCTCCTTCATCGTCGCACGTGCGATTCGCAATGCTCGGGGCCAGCAGGCCATGCACGCGTCGATGCTGATCAATGCCTCCCGGTTCACCGATGTTCAGGGCCGACTCAGATCTCAGGTGGCCGACATGCTCGGTCTGATCAGGGATGCGGTTGCGGTGGATGGCGGCAAGGGCGCTGCGGCTCTGCGGAACCCCGAGATTGCAGCGCTCCATGTTGTCTGGAAGGCCGAGTACGCAGATGCAGAGGGTGCCGACTGGCCGGCGGTTCAGGCCAGACTGCACGAGGTGCTGGTCGCGGCAAGGGTCGTCGAGGTCAACGCATCGAAGCGATCGCAGCGGCTCGATTATGAGCAGGGTGGGGAACATGGCGTTACCGTGATTGCCGTCGGTGGATTTTCCCTGTCACGCGGACTGACGCTGGAAGGACTGACGGTAAGCTACTTCCTCCGTAACTCGATGATGTACGACACGCTCATGCAGATGGGGCGCTGGTTCGGCTATCGGCCCGGGTATGAGGATCTATGTCGCATCTGGATTCCTGCGGACGGCGTTGGCTGGTACGCCCACATACACGAGGCGATGGATGACCTGCAGGCGCAGTTGAAGCGCATGGAGCTGGCCAATGCCACGCCGGAGCAGTTCGGTCTGGCAGTTCGCAGCCACCCGGAATCCCTGATCGTGACTGCAAGAAACAAGATGGGAACCGGAAGGGAGCTTCCCATGAAGGTCGGTCTGGCTGGCCGGCTGATCGAAACGACCAGAATTCGCATGGACAGCGTCCAGCTGGGTCGTAACCGAAAGGCTGCTCAGGACATGGCGGCCGCCATACTGGCTCGCGGAATCATGCCGGAAGACTCCGCGAAGGGAACTATCTTCCGATCGGTTCCGGTCGACATGGTGCGAGACTTTCTACGGGTATACCGCGCGGATGCATCCGATCCGTTGACGGATCCGCGGCTGATGGGAGATTACATCGACGCTCGTGCAGATGGGGAACTGAAGGAATGGGACGTGCTGTTCGCCAGCGCCCAGAACGCGGAAGCGTGTGGGGAGCCGCTAGGTGACGTGACGATGAAGGCCTTCGTCCGGTCGGTCGGCGAACCCGATCTGCGCCAGGGCGTGTTTGCGATAAGCGGCACCAGCAGGCGAGTGGGCTCGCCCGGTGACGAGCGAGTCGGCCTAACGGAAGAACAGATCGAGGCCGTAACCGCTGCCTTTCATGAAGAGTGCAAACAACTGGGCAAGAAGATACCAGCGACGCTGCCGCCGCGCATCTTCTGCGAAGTGCCGGATCGCCGGCCTTTGATCATACTCCGGCTAGTAGCCCCCAGAGTAGGAGACACGGCGCTTAACGAGAGCCTGCCGCCAGACATTCTTGCCTGGAGCATCTGTTTCCCGACTTCCAGGATTCAGGGCGGGACCGTCGAGTACATCGTGAACACAATTCGCATGCGCGAGATGTTTGGCGATGAGGAAGTCGAGGAGGAGGCGCACGGTGATGCCGAATGACACTCCATGGGCAGGTCTTGAGCCAGGAAGGGTCGATACCCGGAGGGTATCAGCCGCCGCACGCTGGAACTGGTTCTGGGCCGTGATGCACCCGGCCGATGCTGCGCTTGTCCTGCAACTCGAACAGCTGCCGCAACCGGCTCCAGATCTTCCAAAACTGAAGAACATGGATCTTCACTTCCAGACCCTGCCAGGCGGCCCGATCCTGTACATGCGCCTCAGGGATGGATCGCAGCTCGAGCTGTTTGAGACCCTTTGCCGCGATGTCATGGGCGCTAGCGACCTCGCTGGTACCGAGGCCGAGGCCCTTGACCGGGCGATCGGGCGCACCTTTCGATGGCACTACCTGTTGCGAGGCGGGAAACCCGACGTGCTCTCCGAGGAGGCACAGAAGGGGTTGATCGGCGAGATCGAGGTTCTGAAGCTTCTGATCAACAGCGTCGGCGCGAAGGCTGCCCTAGCCGGGTGGACAGGGCCTTCCGGTGCTCCGAAGGACTTCGAGCTCGAAAGGGGGTGCATCGAGGTGAAGGCCAGACGCGAAGCATCACGGCCGTTCATAAGCATCTCCAGTGAGCATCAGCTTGCCGATGTGCCCGGTCGGCCTCTCTGGTTGGGAGTCTTGTCGATTGACAGAGTACAGCTCCCGAATGGTCGAACACTTTCGGACTACGTAACCGAGGTGACAGAGCTAATCGATGGAACGGAGCCATCCGCGAGGATGGACTGGGATCTGCGCTTGGCGGACGCAGGATATGATGTGCTGCATGACTATTCACCATGGCGCTGGGTTGTCTCGCCTCCTGAATTCCACCATATCGCAGATGACTTCCCGCGGATTACCGCACCTGTTCCACTTGGTGTTTCGGATGTCACCTACTCGCTCGCGCTGTCTGCATGCGCTGGCTTCCGTGTGGACTGGGACACAGTAAGGTCCGCTCTCGTCTCGGAGCCCAACTCATGAACGAGCTTGACGCTTACTATCGGAACCTGATGGCCGACGTGCGCCGCGAGGCGGACGCGAGTGGTGTACTGATGGTCGAGGCCTTCTTCGACCAGATGAGCGCTCGGCTGGCGGAGGCGGGTGAGATCGAAACGGCCGATCGTGCCTTCTACGAGAGCGGAGACGGAACTCGGCGGATCAGAATCGACGGGTATGCCGGTGATCCCCGGGATGGCGAGGGGGTTCTTGGCCTGATCGTGTGCGACTTCACGGAAGGTGACGAGCCACTGCCGTTTGGCAAGGCTGACATCCCTCCGATTCTCAACCCCCTTGTACGATTCCTGAAGAAGGCCAGGACCGAGGATTTTCGCGATGCGCTGAACGAGGTGAACCCGGCCTTCCAGGTCTCCGATCTGATCATCACGACGTGGTCCCAGATTACCAAGGTCAAGCTCATCCTGATCTCCAACCGCCGATACATCAGCCGCGACGACTCCGTGAAGCTGCAGGATCTGGATGATGTACCCGTAACGTGGTCCGTCTGGGATCTTGCCCGATTCGAGCGATTCGACCGCTCCGGCCAAGCCCGCGAGGACATGGTCATCGACTTCTCCGGCGATTTCGGTTCCCCGATTCCCGCACTCAAGGCCTCGCAGACAGGCGCGGCTTTGGAGAGTTACCTTCTGATCGTCCCCGGTCAGCTGCTTGCCGCAATCTATGACCGCTGGGGCGCTCGGCTGCTCGAGGCGAATGTCCGCACTTTCCTTCAGGCCAGGGCGAAGACCAACAAGGGTATTCAGAAGACCATCAGGGAAGAGCCTGAACTCTTCTTTCCATACAACAATGGCCTTTCGGCGACGGCCGAGAACGTCGAATGCATCCTCACGGACTCCGGTCTGGCGGTTTCATCTATCAACAATCTCCAAATCGTGAACGGCGCCCAGACGACAGGCTCGATCCATGCGGCGCTTAGAACTGCTCGAAACCAGCTGGAAAGTGTCTTCGTGCAGATGAAGCTGACGGTCGTTCCTCCGGATCGCTCCGAGGAAATCGTGCCGAGGATTTCGGAGTACGCGAATACACAGAACAAGGTGAACGCGGCCGACTTTTTCTCGAATCATCCGTTTCACATTCGGATAGAAAAGTACTCTCGCGACGTGATCTTTGCGGCCCGTGAAGGGGAACGACATGACAGCAAGTGGTTTTACGAGCGTTCCCGTGGGCAGTACATAAATGAGCGAGCGCGTCGTACAGGCAGCAACCAGAAGAAGTTCGATCTTGAGTTCCCCAAGGCTCAGCTTTTCAGCAAGACGGATCTGGCGAAATATGAGAATTCTGCATCAGGGCAGCCTCACCTTGTTTCGCGAGGCGCGCAAAAAAACTTCGCGGCGTTCGCCAAGGAAATAGGTGAGAACTGGGCACGGTATGAGTCTCGATATGATGAGCTTTGGTATCGGAGGCTTATTGCAAAGGCGATCATCTTCCGAAAGCTCGAAAGTGAGATCCCAAAACAACCGTGGTACGGTGGTGGATACCGCGCGAACGTGGTCACCTATGCAATGACAAAGGTTTTCCATGATGCAAGCATGGGAAATGAAGTTCTTGATCTGGATGCAATCGCGAAAAGGCAGATGGTTTCCGACGACCTGGTCGCAGCTCTTCTCATTGCCGCAGAAATAGCTCATGAGGTCATCACTCATCCGGCTGCGGGCATGCGCAACTTTTCGGAGTGGGCCAAGCAGCAGGCATGCTGGAGTGAGCTTCAGGGTCGAAAGATCGATTATGGGCGCGGGTTCGAGCGCTGCCTGACATTGCGGGACACGGCAAGAAGGAACGAGCGCGATGCAAAGGATAGCCAGCGCGAGCTGGTCGGAATTCAGGGACAGGTAACGGTAGTAAAGCTGGGTGCCGATTTCTGGCGTGATGTGCTGGAGCAAGGGCGCGCCTCGGGCAGTCTGACAACCAAGGATGCTGAGATCCTCAGGATCTGTACCTCCATGCCACGCCTGCTCCCGACTGATAAACAGGCTAGGCACGCACTCATCCTCCTTGAGCGTCTGAAGGAGGTCTGCCCAGGGCTCAAGGGCGATTAATCGGCGAGCGCCGGTTTGCATGAGTTCGCACTGTGCTCGCTACTGTGGGTATTTACTCGCTCTCTGATCGACGGTGGCGTGCGAGCGGCACGACGGCGACAATCTCGTCTTAGGGACTTTTGCGGGGAATCGTTGAAAACCGTTGGGTAGAGTAGAGCATTAGTTGCAGCGAGCGCTCAAAATTACCCTAGTAAAATCAATGCTTTATAAGTTCGACCTCCGGCATGGGGTGCAAGGGGTCGAGTGTTCGAATCACTCCGTCCCGACCAAAATCCCTAAAAATCCAACCACTTAGCGGTGGTTGGATTTTTTTATGGGTGATGCTTTTGGGCTTACCCATTGTTTGTC
>Ga0233369_1000421_pt1 | contig 17990 bp, 10 predicted proteins | sample ElkDunMinimDraft_26_FD_191537 | JGI IMG/M metagenome (GOLD analysis project Ga0233369, IMG submission 191537) | Fecal eukaryotic communites from dung pellets of Tule Elk in California, USA - Elk Dung D16 | ecosystem: Host-associated > Mammals > Digestive system > Large intestine > Fecal | place... | reverse complement strand
TTACCCATTATTACATCACAGTAAGCCACGAGGGTGGGCATGACATCCAAAGGCTTTTTACCATATTGCCATAACCTACTTCTGTAATTTAAATCCACAGAAATGGTAATACCTTTATTTTTCGCTTTTTCTAATAAAACCAAAAGCAAATCAGCCATCTGTTGATTCAATGCAGGCGTTAGGGCTGACCAATGAAACCAATCTATACCATCCAATAAATGATCGACAGGGATATCCTTTAGTTCGAGTTGGCTGAAGGCAGAATATTTACGATCATAGATTACCTCGCCACTACTCAATCCATTAGAAGATAGCAGGATGTAGCTTCCAACTCGGTCTCCAATACGAATTACTTTCTCGAGACCAACCCCGTAGGTATCCAGTTTAGACAATAAAGCTTCACTTAACGGATTATTAGGAAATGCACTCACATATGCTACCTGATCACCCATTAAAGCTAGACCTACAGCCACATTAGCTTCAGATCCACCAGGATAAATCTTTAAAAGATTGGTTGGGAATTCAAAAAATGAATTGGAAACACTTTGTTGACGAATGAGAATCTCTCCGAATGTTAGGACTTTTTTCATTTGCTTATTGGTGCTACAAGATAGATTATTTTATCCTCAGAGGCAATATATTTTATGTTTTTTGTTACTAAAGCTTCCTAAAAGGCCAAAAAGTCTTTAAAAATGACTATTATTGAAAATATTAACTAACCACATCTTATGAGCATTTTAGATAAATTCTCTCTTCGCAATCAAGTTATTGTCATTACTGGAGGTACAGGTATTCTGGGGAAATCTTTTGTTGCTGCCTTAGCAGAGGCACAAGCCAAAGTTTGTATTATCGGTCGTAATCAAGATAAAATAGATGAACGCATCGCATTAGTCAAATCCCTAGGTGCAGAAGCCATGGGTGTAGTGGCGGATGTCATGAACGAGGAATCTATGCAACAAGCAAAAGAAACTATTTTAAATACTTGGGGAACGATAGACGGCTTAGTTAATGCAGCAGGCGGAAACATCCCGGGAGCTACCATAGCCGACGAGCAATCCATTTTTGATAATAAAATTCAAGATACCATTCGTGCGATAGAATTGAATCTTTATGGGACCATCATTCCAACCATGGTGTTAGGAGAGGTTATCGCAAAAAAAGGAAAAGGATCCATCATAAATATTTCCTCTTTAGCAGCAAGTAGACCTTTAACCCGCGTGTTGGGCTATACGGTTGCAAAACATGCGATTGATGGATTTACCAAATGGATGTCTACCGAATTAGCATTACGTTATGGCGATCAATTGCGTGTCAATGCAATCGCTCCGGGCGTATTCTTAACGGACCAAAACAGAACCCTACTTACTCAGCCAGATGGAAGTTATTCCGATCGTGCCCAAAAGTTTATCAATGGAACACCCTTCCGTCGATTGGGAGATCCTTCAGAATTGTCAGGAACCTTAGTGTATTTATTAAGTGATGCCTCCGCGTTTGTAACAGGCGAAACCATTTTCGTAGATGGTGGTTTCAATTCTTGGTGTGGGGTTTAATTTATTCTATATGCAGCAACAATATTTAGAACAAACCTGGAGATGGTATGGGCCAAATGATTCGGTTTCACTTCAGGATGTGAAACAAGCTGGAGCTACCGGTATAGTCACAGCTTTACACCATATTCCACATGGAGAGGTGTGGCCATTAGCAGATATTTTAGAACGTAAACGCATCATCGAAGAAGCGGGACTTCGCTGGTCAGTCGTCGAATCTGTTCCAGTTCACGAATCCATTAAAACCAAGAATGAACAAGCAGATTATTACCTAGCAAATTATAACCAATCCTTAAGGAACTTAGCACAAGCAGGTATTAAGACCATATGCTATAATTTTATGCCCGTATTGGATTGGACCAGAACACAGTTGGATTTGATCATGAAAGATGGTTCAAAGGCGCTGTATTTTGACTGGATTGATTTGGCTATTTTTGATTTGTATATTTTGAAAAGGAAGGATGCTGTTCGAGATTATTCGGCAGACATACTTCGCCAAGTAGAAGAAAAAATAAAATACCTGAAAGCAGAGGATCTTGATTTGCTGCGGTATAATGTATTAATGGGTATACCCGGAGAAGGAGATATTTCGCTAGAATCCTTAACGAATAGTATAGAAGTTTATCAAAGCATTGGTTTCGAAGGATTGAGAAAAAATCTGCTCTATTTTTTAAGTTCCATTGAAGAAACCTGTGAAGAATTAGGCATACATATGACCATACATCCGGACGATCCTCCCTACCCAATTTTAGGATTACCACGCATTGTAAGCAATGAAGCTGACTTATTGTATTTGTTGGAACGTCAACCCAAAGCTTTTAATGGGCTTTGTTTCTGTACAGGATCATTAGGTGCAGGTCCTGAAAATGATCTACCAAAAATATTAGAACAAGTGAAACATCGGGTTCATTTTGTACACCTTAGAAATGTGAAAAAAGATGAATTGGGAAGCTTCTATGAGGCCGATCATTTGGATGGTGATGTGGATATGTATGAAGTGGTTAAAATATTGGTAGCCGAAAATCAACATCGTGCTACGCCCATTCCATTTAGACCAGACCATGGCCATCAAATGTTAGATGACCTTGCAAAAACAACCAATCCAGGATATTCTGCAATCGGTAGATTAAGAGGATTAGCAGAATTAAGAGGATTAGAGCTGGGAATTATCCGCTCCTAATCTTAAAAATGACCAACTTAAACTTAACATATGAGCGCTCAGCAACCAACAAAATATAGGTGGACCATTTGTGCCCTTCTATTTTTTGCCACTACGATTAACTATTTAGATCGACAGGTTCTATCCTTAACCTGGAAAGATTTCATAGCCCCTGAATTTCATTGGACAAATAATGACTATGGAAATGTAGCGGCTATTTTTTCTATTGTATATGCGATATCGATGTTGCTTTCGGGGCGTATAATAGATTGGTTAGGGACTAAGAAAGGCTATATGTGGGCTATATTTGTTTGGTCTATTGGAGCCATTTTACATGCATTTTGTGGTATAGTAACGTCCGGGATGTTATCCGGAGAGTGGTTAGTTGGATTTGCAGAGTCCAAGGAAATTATCGCAAATTTAGAGGATGTCTCGCGAATAGTAAATATTTCTGTGACCATTTTCATTATCGCTCGTGTAGTTTTGGCGGTTGGTGAGGGCGGTAATTTTCCAGCAGCCATGAAAGCTACGGTCGAATATTTCCCGAAGAAAGATCGTGGCTTTGCGACTAGTATATTCAATTCTGGAACGACGATTGGGGCCTTATTAGCACCTTTAACCATCCCGCTTATTGCGGCTACTTACGGTTGGGAAATGTCTTTTATTTTGATTGGAGCCCTGGGTTTTATTTGGATGGGTTTTTGGCAATTCATGTATAAAAAACCGGAAGATAATCCCAAAATGAATGCGGAAGAATTGAGCTATATTCAACAAGATGTAGAGCCAATTAACCCTGAGGGAGCTCCGGTTAAAACCGAGGGTAAGGTTCCATTATCCACTTATTTAAAGTATAAACAAACTTGGGCTTTAATATTTGGTAAGTTTTTTACCGATGGAGTATGGTGGTTTTTACTTTTTTGGTTCCCCGCGTATTTAAGCTCTGTTTACGATATTAAATCCTCAGATACCGAAGGTAAACTGGCCATTTTTGTGCTATATGCCATTACGATGTTGTCCATTATTGGCGGTTGGTTACCTACCTATTTCGTAGAGAAGAAAGGAATGCAAGTATATGCTGGACGCATGAAGGCCATGCTGATTTTTGCATTCTTCCCATTATTAATTTTATTGGCTCAACCTTTAGGTTCTTATTCTTATTGGTTCCCTGTCATCTTAATAGGTATTAGTGCTGCTGCTCACCAATCTTGGTCAGCGAATATATTCTCTGCCGTAGGTGATATGTTTCCTAAAAAAGCAATTGCAACAGTAACGGGGATAAGTGGCTTAGCAGGTGGTATTGGTTCTTTTTTAATCAATAAAACATCGGGTGTTTTATTTGATTATGCTGAACAATCCAATATGAAATTTTTAGGTTTTGAAGGTATCGATGCGGGTTACTTCATCATTTTTGCATGCTGTTCAGTAGCCTATTTAATTGCTTGGTCCATCATGCGTCTTTTAGTGCCAAAAATGAAAATGATTTATTTATAGGCCTTAAACTAAGTTCAAAACCTAAATTCTTTAGGCGTTTTATGGGGTGCTTATCCCCCGACATCGCGATGAAGAATTTAGGTTTTTTTTGTTTTTTCTATTCAGCCTATGGGGTAGCATTCGAAGAAATTAGCAGCTAGCCATTCCCTATTGAATCCCGAGTTAGATTACCAATTCTAGCACTGGTCTACCTTTTCACTTCGTATTTTCAAGTAATCATGTTTGCTGTTGAAATGATGCAAGCTACTCCATTTGTTATCAGTCGAATTTGCAAGGGTATTGCCATGGATATGCTTCGGAAAACTCCAAAGCATATCCATGGAATATCCGTATGAGTTCCGAACGAGATCCGAAGAAGAACATGACTTGAATTTAAAAAGTCAGGCGTCATTTTGGATGTTTTTGCTAATTAATCCCCCAAAAAAAAGTGCTTAGCTGTAAGAGCTAAGCACTAATTTAAAACCTTAAAAACGGAGCGTGTTCGCCTGTTGATGGGCTAACCATCGCATTGTATTACGGGTTTTGTTCCTGAATATAATCGTTAAAGTTTAATTCGGTATCCAATGGAATTTGTAAAGTGAAGTCTTTACCTGCAGGCACTACTAATTTTTCAGTGTGGTTTGCAGATGAAGTACGATTTACACCAATATTCCATCGTTTATTATCGAAAAATTCATGACCACCTTCTCCCCATAATTCAATTCTTCTGTGCAATTTGATTTCATCAAATAAGTTTGCTCCAGTTTGGTTGCTTTTTACATAATTAGGATCACGTTTAGATACTAAAGTGAAAAGGGTATTTTGTGCATCGCTATCTTTGTTCGCTCTCAACTGTGCTTCTGCTTTTGCTAAGATAATCTCGGAAACACGAATAAAGATTTCATTATGGTTATATTCTGGAATCGCTGCAGAAATTTTTGGTGCAGCAAATTTCAAACTATAATATTTTTCAAAGGTTACTTCCGCACCTGAAGTTGGATACTTAAATCCTGTATTTTCACTTAGGAAGTTTTTCTTTCTATAATCTGAAGCAGCTATTTGATCATACAAACGTTGATCAATAGCCATCCAATGACCTTGAGATCCACCATAACCACCTTCTGATTTAGGATTCATCCATCCTGGGAATGAGGATGTTCCTTTTCCATTGGTGCTGGTATATTCATATCCAAATATGGTTTCTTTGCTTAACAGGGTCATACCAGAAGTGGTATACTCTACTTCATTAAACAATTCAGGATACACTGCAATTACATCGTTTGCAGCATTGATTGCTTTATCCCAATTGCCGGTAGTTAATGCTGCTCTCACTAAGAAAGAAGAAGCTACTGATCCGTCAATATCTGTTCTAGATGCTGTGTAAAATCCATTGATCTTTTTAAATAGGTTAACCGCGGTTTCGGAGTCATTTAAAACTAAATCCCATACTTCTTGAGCGGTAGCCCTTGGTTTTGCAGCAGCAGATGCATCAGTAATAGGCACACCTAATTTGTTTTGACCACCCATTAAATAATCATCTTGATATAACCACATCAAATTGGTATAGGCAAATGAACGTATTGCCAATGCGGTTGCTTTATATCTTAAGATCGATTTATTTGCGCTGCTCAAGTCATCTTCGTTAATTTCTGGAATGACATTTAAGATTTGATTCGCTAAATAAATGTAACGGTAAAAAGTACCCCAATAAATTTGAACTCTTGGAGAAGCTTCTTCGCGGTAAGCGCGCATTTCATAATCCGCTTTTAACCAACTAGCCGAAGCGGCTAATACCATATCATTACCCTTCAAGCTCAATAATAGATTATTGACTGAATAGTTTTTAGAATCTACCGAGTTTATGTTCGTATAGTCATTTACTTGAGAAACAAGAGCAGTTACTAGGGGTTCCAAAATTTTATCTGGATTTCTTTTTACCACTTCTTGAATATCATCCTGTGTTAAGCGGCTTTCCGGATCAAGGTCCAATAATTTTTGGCAAGATGAAAAACTGATCGATAAGGCTGCTATTGCTATAAATAGTTTGTTCTTTTTCATGTTTTATAGAGTTAAATTGACCGCAAATGAAACCACTCTAGCTTGAGGGAATCCAAATGCACTTACACCAGAACCGTCATCAAATGCAGATCTAGGATCTACACCTTTTTTAGCAGAAATAAAGAATAGGTTTTCTGCGGATACGTAGAATCTAAGTTTTTCTAATTTTAATTTTGCAATTTGTTCTTTTTTGAACGTATAGCCCATCGTAATGGATTTCAAATTCAAATAACTAGCATTGAAAAGTGCGAAATCCGAATATTGACCAGCAGCACCACCAAGAGGCATACTTCCTAAGTTTGTACCACCCAACATACGCATAGGAATGTTAGAGCTTGTGTTTTCAAAAGTCCATGCATTCAAAAGATCTGTTGAGATACCTCTTCCGATTGAATTTCCTGTTAATCCTTGGTAGGATAGGGAAACAATCTTACCACCCAATTGGTAACTGGCGAATAAAGAGAAATCAAAGTTTTTGTAGTTCAAACTGGTGTTGAATCCTCCGATCAAATCTGGGCTTGTCGTTCCTAATTCATAGCGGGTACCATCTACTCCAGTAGTTTTAACCATATCTCCAACTTTACTTCCTGGATATTTAGTTAGGTCATCACCATCTTTCAACGTTTTGAACGTGGTACCTAAACCTGTCGCTTGATCTACTCCAGCATAACGATACAAGTATAGGTTGAAATAATCTTTACCTGGACCTCTTAAGTAATTGCCTTGGACAAAATTTCCATCTAAGTCTTTACTACCTACTCCTTGAGGCATAGAAACTAATTTGGTTCTGTATTTTGAAGCATTTGCTCCAACAGACCATCTCAAATCGGCATTACGTAGTATTACGTAGTTTAAATCGATTTCAATACCTTTATTGTTTAAGCCACCAGAGTTCTCCATTCTTGACTTACGTCCAGTAGATTCAGGTAAAGGCTTGGAGAATAATAGGTTTTTAGTATTTCTATTGAAGAAATCTACGGTACCTGAAAGTCTATTAAATAAATTGAAATCAACACCTACATCAAATGTTTCATTGGTTTCCCAAGTTAAGGCCAAATTACCCCATCCCGTTTGGGTAATGGAAGCTGCTGGGCTAATTAAATTGCCTGCATTGGCAAGGCTCCAAATGTCGGTCCAGTTATTTGCACCCACGGCATTGTTACCTTGAACACCATAACTACTTCTAATTTTTAAGTCGTTAATCCATGAAACACTGTTCAAAAATTGCTCTTGCGAAATACGGTATGCTCCACCTACTGACCAGAATTTACCCCATTGGTTTTGTCTGAAGTTGGAAGAACCATCAGCTCTAAAACTTGCTGAAGCATAATATTTCGAGTTGTAGTTATAATTTACTCGAGATAAATATCCTTCTAATGTTGATGCAAAACTATCACCTGAAAGTGATCTTATCCCTACGGCATTATTGAAATCGGGTTTATCATAAGCCAACATCATATACTTCATGCCCGCTTGATTATCTGTTCTTGACCACCTGAATTCATGACCTAATAATGCATCAACATGGTGTAATCCGAAATCTTTGGAATACGATAAAATTTGTGTGGTATTTAGTTGTGTACTTTTTGCCCAAGCATTTTCTATAGTCCCTTGAAAATCTCTGGCTCCAGCACCACTTTCGTTGTTTGCATAAGTTGTACGTAGACTGTATGCATTATCCACCGCGAAGTCTACTTTAAATTTAAAGTCTTTTAAGAAAGAAGCTTCTAAGAATGCTCTACCGGATACGATATCGTTCTTCGAGTTGTTAAAATCTTTTTGGAAGTAAATACCTGGAGAATATCCATTGAAGGCTAAACGAGCAGTAGATCCATAAGGAGAATAAGTCTCTCCAGTTCCTAAATCAAAGATAGGATCTCCAAAGGCATCATAACGAATATTTCCTTGTTCATCGTGACCAAATAGCGAATTGATTGGGCTAAAATAATTTAACCAAGTAAACAAATTCGTATTCACAGTTCCACCAGAATAATTTGGAATATCTGAATTGGATCTAGAATAAAAGAAGGATGCTCCAGCTTTCAACCAATCGTTCACTTGCGTGTTTAAATTTACACGGCCGTTAAAGCGATCGAAGTTTGATCCCATGACATAAGAAGGATCACTTAAATATCCTAAGGAAACAAAGTAATCATTTTTATCGGTAGCACCATTTAATGACAGGTTATAATCTTGTCTTACTGGATTTTTAAAGAAATAATCTTCCCAGTTATCGTGGTATAATAACTTAGCGTCCGTTCTTATTTTACCCGTTGCTGGATCAATTAAGGTACTTCCTGTTGGAATATCATATAACATGTAATTTCCTAAACCATTACGTGCAGTTAATGCATTTCCATTGGCCTTGAATAAATTATCTGCTGCGTATTGGCGCAATTCATCATCGCTCATCGCATTGAACTTTGCATCACGTCCTGGGAAATATTTGGAATAATTATAGATCCCTTGCCAAGTATATTCATAAAAAGTAGCGGGATCCGTAACTTTATCAAAATCACTTTGTCCTTTGCTATTCATACCAATTCTAGTATCGAAATTGATATTGGATTTTCCTAATTTACCTTTCTTCGTGGTGATTAAAATTAAACCATTCGCTGCTCTTGATCCGTATAATGCATTGGCTGCCGCATCTTTTGAAACAACGATGTTCTCGATATCGGCAGGATTAATAGTGTTTAATCCTTGATCGTATGGAGATCCATCCAATACAATTAAAGGATTGTTACTTGCATTTAATGAACCCATTCCGCGAATTCTTAAGGTTGCATCCGATCCTGGTTGTCCTGAATTAGTAGAGAATTGAACCCCTGGTACAGCTCCTTCAAATGCTCTTGAAACGGTAGAAATTTGACTTTTTTCTAAGTTATCCGATCCTATACTAGATACTGATCCAGTTAAATCTTTCTTTTTACTAGAACCAAATGCAACAACAACGACTTCTTCCAGATTTTCTCCAATTTCAGTTAGAGAAACCTGAAGATCTGCTTTATTATTGGTCGCTAGGTTTTGTGTTTGGTAAGATAAATGTTTGAATACTAATACAGAATTTGCCTGTACTAAGATTTCAAAAGTACCATTGTCTGAAGATGAACTTGAGCGTTTGGTTAATTCATCGAAAATGGAAACTCCTCCAATTGGGGCGCCTGTTTTGCTGTCGGTAATTGATCCTTTCAATAGACGTTCGCTTTGTGCTAAAACGTTTTGATTAAATCCAACAATCAATAGGATGCCCATCAATAAGGAGATAATTCCCTTCATTGTGTGATTTTTCATGGGTTTTGATTTAGTAGAAATTTTGAATAATACTGGTATTTATGTGAAAATTTGAGTTGTGTTTCTGCACTGGGGGATTTGATATAGAAGGTAGTTTGTGAAGTATGAGCATAAAAATTGTAATCATTCAATCGTAATAATAAATCTGAAGGCCGTAAACAAAGCTGTTATGAATGCCTTTCTTTAGTAAATGTTGATTAGATCATTCCGCTAATCAAATATGGATATCAGTTGATGCCGCGAAAATAGAATGTTTTTTGATGAATTCAAAACAAATGACTGACATTAATGAATTTGATTTTGCGAATACGAATAATAATTGTAAAAAATGAAATTATTACACAGTAGTTAAATGCTGTTTCTGTCTAGGAAAAGAAATACCCTTTTTAAACTTTGTGAGGAGGATAGCAGCAGTGTGTTTTCAGAGAAGGTGTAAAAAAAGAGATCTTTACAGGGAAAGATCTCTTTTTTGCAATATGCAGGTGTTCATCCAACCATAGATCGTTGTTTTACTTAGGGATGCACATGTTTTTTATTCGGTTTATTATCGTAAATAATATAATGATTTAAATTTATGGCGTAGCCGTTTTTCGAATTTATTGGAATCAGTTGAACACGATGTTTACCTTTCGTTAAATCATAATTCCAATAAATGTCATCCTTACGGATTAGTTGATTTGTGGGCATTAATACCTGTTGTTGCTCTAGGCCGTCAACCAGTACGCGAACTTCTAAGGTAGCATCCGCCAGGTTTTTGTTACTTTTTTGTGCACTTCCAGTGATCACAAAACCGGTACCTTCAAATTCAAATTCATAACCTTGGTCTAATGATTTAGCAACAGCAATTTTTTGAATGGGGTAGATGCCTTCAAAACTTTTTTCAAATCGTACAGGTTTAGGTTTTTGAACTTTAATTTCCATGGAACTCCCCAAGTCTTTGCCGGAATTTCTAAGAATCATTTCGAGGGCATGTTTATAACTAGTTTCATACACTTTATTCAGGGAGGTTTTTGTGTACATGAAGTTTAAGTTTTCCGCTTCTTCAAGCCCCATTTTCCAATGTGCAGGAATTTGACTATAGCCATGCATAACTCCTAATACGCCTGCTGCACTAGCAGGGTTACAATCGGAGTCTTGACCCGCACGAGTAGAAATTTCTAGTGTTTTCGTAAAATCTCCTTGACCATAGAGCAAGCCTAAGACGATATAGGCCGCATTTAATTTAGCGTCTATATTAAAAGCTGCATGTACGCCGTCTGGACAGCCTACTTCGTCTGCCCATTTTTGTTGAATATGTGTCCAAGTCTGTTTCCAATCATTGGGGTGTTTCTGATGCCACAGGATTACATCGTTGATGCATTGATAGAACTGACTTTTCTTCGGGATCGTTTTTAATGCTTCTTTTACGATGTAATTGATGTCTTGAGAATTAAAAGCGATGCTGTACATCGCACCTACATACACGCCGCCATACCAGCCATCTCCATAGTTCATAATATGGCCTATTTTATCGCTGATTTGAGATGCAGCGTTGGGCATAGCTGGATTCATCAATCCCGCAAAATCGCTTTCTATTTGATAGTCAATATCATCGGCATGTGGGTTGTTTTTCCAATGCCCAGAAGCCGGTGCTTTTATACCATTTAAAATATTATATCTCGCGATTTGATTGGCATGCCAAAGGGGGTATTCAGCATGTGCAAAAGCCTGTGCGAAGGAATCCACAGGAGCATCAACACCTAATTTTTCAATAATATCTACAAACGTTAAATCCATGTAAATGTCATCGTATAAATGTGGGCTATGCATCATGGAATGACTGAGGTATCCATCATACCATGGAATAGGTTCATTATCTTGCATGTAAACCCCGAGGTACCTAAATTCAGTTGGGCCTCCAAATGTCACCCCTATGGTTTGACCAGCCCAACCACCTTTTATTTTGTCCATCAATACCTCTTTACTCATGGTTATCCTTGCTTTTTGAGCCAATGCCATAGGAGCTGTTTTGCTGAACATGATTAATATCAGGATGCAAGACGTTAATAATTTGAAGTTCATCATGGTAAATGTGGTTAGTTAAGGTTTGGAGAATGGTTGAGCTAGATTAACTTCCTGCCCAAATAATTAATCCAATTCCTAATATAAATAAAATGAACATCAATAGCAGCAGTAAATTTACTTTCGGAGATGCATTTTTAAATTCTTTCCATACCAATACTCCCCATAATGCAGCAATTAAAGTTGCTCCTTGACCAAGGCCATAGGATATGGCTGGTCCCGCCATGCCTGCTGCAAGCAGGTTGAAGATATTTCCTAGGCCCCAGATTGCACCTCCAAGTAAACCTATCAGGTGATATTGGATTTTGCCGGAAAAATATTCGCTATAATTTATTGGAGGACCAGCTAATGGTCTTCTCATTAATATACTATTGAAAATGATATTGCTTAGGAATATTCCGAAAGCAAAAATGACAAATGCTGTGTAAGGGGTCATCTTACCTTCCATGGGTTGTTCGAAATTATTTAAATCCATTCCAGAAGCTAAAAAAGGATAAAATAACGACATGAGCAATCCAGCAATGATGGACACCGTAATCCATTTTCCAATAGCCGCAGTTGGACTAGCAGCTTGGTGTTTTTTATACGCTATCGCATTCACGATGATGGCTATGGTTACCAAAGCAACCCCTGCAATAAGCATTTGTTCATTGCCTTGGTTATGGATCAAATAGTTGAAAAATACGCCAGCCACCAAAGCTATTCCTATTCCTATAGGAAATGCAATAGACATTCCTGCTGATGCTATTGCCGCAGTCAATAGGATATTTGCCAGATTAAATAAGACTCCACTGACTAAGGCATTTAAAATATTTGCATGGTGGGTTTGCGATAAATCTGCTAGAAATGGTCTGCCACTCTCACCTAAACTTCCTAGTGTAAATGCACTTAACAATGAAAAGAATAGAATGCCTAGGACATAGTCCCAATAGAATAATTCAAATCTCCATTTGTTTTGAGTCATCTTTTGTGTATTTGCCCAAGATCCCCAACAAAGCATCGTGATGATACAAAAGAAAACGGCGGTATAATAATCGGTTACAATAAACATAAGCTATAATTTTAGTTTTTATAATTGATTGTTTTCATTTAGGTAGGTCAACGTAATTTCGTTGCGGTAGGGTATAGAGTTTTGTGCACCCATTTTTGTGACGGCCATGGCTGCTGCACGGCAAGCAAAATTGACCGCTTGGATCAACTCTTTTTCTTCTGCTAAAGCAACGGCAAGCGCTCCATTAAATACATCGCCAGCGGCTGTGGTATCTATCGCGGTTACTTTTGGGGCAGTTACATGTTCGAAAGAATCTGCTTGACAAATTAATGCCCCTTCTTCGCCCATAGTGATGATAACGACATCGACCCCAAGGGCTCTAATTTTTTTCGCTGCTTCAAAAGCACTGTTCAGATCCGTAATACGATGGTTTGAAAGGGTCTCTGCTTCGTGAATATTTGGCGTAATCATATCGACCATACTCAATAAAGGAATAATGGATTTGTTTACAGGTGCAGGATTTAAGATCACCGTAATCCCTTTGGCTTTGGCTTGTTGGATAGCCATTTGTACGGATGCGATCTCAATTTCTAATTGGACAAGCAATATTTTTCCATCCTCAAATTTTGATAGTGCTTGGTTTACATCTCCTTCATGAAGGCAGGCATTAGCTCCTGGAGCGACCACAATACTATTTTCACCTTTATCGTCTACTGTTATGAGGGCAATGCCTGAGGGATTGTTTTCATCGGTATATAAGCCAGCAACATCAATACCTTCATCGTTGAAAATTTTAGAAGATTGTCTGCCAAAAATATCTTGTCCGATTTTACTGATAAAAGAAACTTCGCCCCCTAATCGAGCAGCTGCTACTGCTTGGTTAGCGCCTTTACCCCCTGGATTCATAAAAAATGTTCCTCCAAGAACAGTCTCCCCGGGTTTAGGAATATGATCTGTTTTTACGACCATATCCATATTGGTACTGCCTACCACAATAATGCGATTTTTCATTTGAAATAGATTTTTAGGTTTATAGGTATAAATGTATAGGATAATTGAGAATAAAATAGATCTATAATTGCTATATTACAGATTGAAATAAACATAAAAAACTCCGTATTTAAGGTTATTGTCTTTGATTAATAGGTTGTTATGTTTTAAATTTTAACCTAAAATAAGAATTTAATGAATAGTATGGAAATTGAGAAATTGGTTTATTCATTATCCAGCTCTGAAATAAAGCAATTTTTGAAACATGGAAATCTGAGTAATGACCCAAAATACTATCAAATTGTATTCAACGCGATATTAGCATCTAAAGGTAAGGAAAGCAAGTGTTGGCAGGATGATTTTAAACGAAATTATCCTTCAGTATCATTGGACAGTGCATTGAAATACCTTTATAAAGTATTAACGGAAATTTTAGTGCGTATGCGTATTGAGGAGAATGCTTGGTATCAACAACTTCAGGGACTAATGCGGGCACAATTATGCTTTGAACGCTCATTACCAGTTAAAGGGATTAAAGAGACTCAAGAAGTTTATCGCTTGGCAATCGAATCTGAAAACCTGGTTTCTCAGTACCTTTCTAAGCGAATGGAATTGAATTTTGTGCAAAATTATTTCCACGAAAGCTTAAACGAACAATCCTTGATTGATTTCCAATTGGAAACTAAAAATACCTTAAAAGCATTGCATGAAAAGCATGATTCGTTTTCTTTATTTGAATTATTGAATGTGCGACTCATGCAAAACCCTCAAATATCAGTAAATAATGATGATTTAATTTTAGCAGAATTAAACTTAACCTTTAAAAATCTGCGGAATAATTTTGAAACGAAGAAGAAGCATTTGTTGTTTCAATCATTTTATTTTGTTTTAAAACAAGATTATTCTTCAGCCTTGTTGATTTTCGAAGAACTAACGAGGCATTTTGAAAGCTTTCCAAGTCTTTGGGATGTACCTCCCTATGATTATTTAATGAATATTAAAGGTATTTTAAATAGCCTCCGGAGTATGCAACGTTATGAAGAAATGGGCGCATACATTCAGAAAATACAGCAATTATTAGCAAATAGGAATACAGCACATTTTAATAATTTAGCTCATTTGCTGGCCTATACGTTCGAGTTAAATGCTTTGATTGGTCTTGGAAAAAGGGAAGAATCGACAGTATTTATCAAGACAAACAATCTAGATCAAGATTTATTTTTTGTAGATATGGAGATGACCTTGGAAAGTCAATATTTTCAAGCGCTAAGCTCATTCTTGAATTTCGAATATACAGGCGCTAAAAGAATCTTAAATAACTTATTCAAATCCATAAAGAAAGGGATGAATTATGAGGTTTACCGAGCTGCTCGTCTGTTATATATTTTAAGTATTTATGAAGTACATGATGCAGATTATGTAGACTTTGAAATAAAATCGTATAAGCGTTTATACCAAAAAAGCTATCAAAAATATCGATTGGAAAAATTCGTTTTCAAGCTGATTAACATGAATCCGAAACGTCGAGGTAACGATTGGAAAAAAACACAATATCCTATATTGTCCGCTTTGTTAGCTGATATTATGCAATCGAATAAGGAAACAAATCTGAGTAAATACTTTAACTACTCCGATTGGTTGTCTAACATGTTTAAGTAGAATGGCTCCCGTTTTATTGCCTAAAATGGAATGTCTTATTCATGCTAATTGCTACAAGCTTGCTAATCCCTAAGTAGATTTGCAATAGCTGTTTAATACAGTTTTTTTTCTACTGATTGCTTTTCATTATAACTCTTCCTGTGTCGTATTTAATTGCCAATTTGCTGTTGATTTCAAGTGACTTGTGTCAAAATTGTACAAATTGTCGTTAATCTAGTACTACTAAGTATTCAATATTCAACCTAGTTTTGATAAGATGATAAGTTGTTTTTATTCCAAAGGTGGATTCTATATAATTTAAGCAACCAGAATAAAATAAATAGCCAAATTATTAGAGGAGAATAAATCAACCTAAGCCCATTTTTTAGAAGGAAGAGGAATTTAAGGATGAATAAATATCCATTAAACGGATGGTGTTTTTTAGCTTATGCAAGCAAACATCCCTTGAATAAAAATGCATTCGATTAACGTTTTCAAATTTGCTTATGAATAATAAGATCATAATAGTTGTTAAGTTGTTACTTTTAAAAATGTTCTTGGCCAGTAGCAGTACTGGTCAAGAATTAATTTCAAAGGAAGATTTAACCTACTTACAAGGATTAACGGAGTCGGTTATTGAAAGTTCTAGAATTTATCCCAACCAAGAATTGGTGGAGCCCTTTGGGAAAAACAATACTGGAGGGACTTTAATTCGTCCTGGAGGATTGGCTACCTATCCTGCATTTTGGATTCGAGATTATGCAATGTCCTTGGAAACGGGAATGGTCAAAGTTGCTGAGCAACAGCATATGTTACTTTTAACTGCTAAAACACAAAATGATCAAACTTGGATTACCAAGGGTGGTAGTTATGTTCCCTATGGTGCAATTGCTGATCATATCCGTGTGGATGATTTGAACCCGATTTATTTCCCTGGTACCTATGACAACGTAGAGCAAGGTGTAGAAGAATTTGGTCGGATGCCACCATATTGCGATCAGTTTTATTTTGTGGGTATGGCACATTATTATTGGAAAACGGTAAAAAACATTAATTTTTTAAAACAAAAAATTAATGGATTATCGTTAATTGATCGCTTGGAAATAGCTTTTAAAGTCCCGCCAACTAGGCAAAATAGTGAACTGGTGTATACGACCGATTTGTATCGGGGCAAGGACTTTGGTTTTAGAGATGCTATCCGGATTACCGGAGATCTTGGTTATGCTTCTATTTTAAAATATCGTGCCGCATTGCAGTTGGCTGAATTGTTTGATCAATTTCAAAACAAAGAGAAAGCGCAAAGTTACCGATTGATTGCCTCCAAAATTAAACATGTTTTTGCTTCGACCTTTATCAATTCGGATGGTATGGTTAAAGCTTCAACATTAAAAAGCGCTCAAGCAGATGTTTGGGGAACTGCTTTAGCTATCGTGGAAAATTTAATAGATGCTGATGTTGCAAAACGTGCTGCTCAGCATTTGGCAGAAGCGTACTCAGCCGGGAATTTAGCCTATAAAGGTGCTATTCGACACATTATTGTCGGAGAAGATTTTAATAACAATACCGCCTGGGAGGATGCCATTGTCCCTAAAGATGAATATCAAAATGGATCCTATTGGTACACCCCAACAGGTTGGGTAATATATGCCATCCAACTGGTCGATCCATCCTTAGCATCGCAATTAGTTAAAGATTATATTGCTGGACTAAAGGAAACGGATTACCGAAAAGGAGAGCAGTTTGCAGGTCCATTGGAATGTTTTCATCCTTCTGGATATAATCGTGGACCAGTGTACATGACTTCTGTAAGTTCTCCGTATATTGTACTGAAAACATTGACTAAAAAACCTAAACCTTAAACCTATAATACTTTTGTTGTGCGCAAATTAATTCTTGTATTTTATCTATGTAGTTCGCTATTGTCTTTTGCACAAGAACATACTTCAACGGCCATCCTTTATAACCAAACTTTTTCACCTGGTAAAAGTTATCCTGAATTAACGGAATCCAATTTGAAATTGAGCCAGCAAGGACTGGAATTGAATGAAAAAGGAAAATGGATACAGCTTAATAAATATTATTCAATAGCGAATCGCTTAATCCGTTATCATGTGAAATTAGGGGCAGATGCAGAAATGAGCTTTAAAAGTCATGAAGGGGATTTTAACGCATCCATAGATATGTCCAGCAAACAAATACAAATTGGAAAATCACCAATGATATTTCAAAATGTCGATTTTTTGGATTCCAATCATGAGTATTTAGTTGAAATAGTCCGAGATAACCAGTATTCTGGAATGCGCATCATCGATTTATTTACAGGAAAATCTACAGAGCTTTTTGGGAATATGGATGGACAAGGCGGCGTAGGTCGTGGAGTGGAGCATTCGGGCAAATACATGGGGCTGCAACATGATTATTATTGTTTTGGATTAACAAAGGGGACATCAGCATTTGTGAAACAAATCATTGTTGAATCTAAGTATAGTGAGTTAACATTATTGATTTATGGGGATTCCATTACCGAACCTGAAGGCTATTTTCCTAGTAAAGATTTCCCTGATTCTTGGACGCAACTTATAATAAATCGGGTACAAGGGAAAGCCATGAGCTCTGGAAGAGGGGGTACAACCATCCAACAGGTATTAGAACGGATTAAAAATGAGCTTCCTTTTGTAAAAGCTAAATACGTTATGGTGACTATTGGAACCAATGGTGGAAATACCGAGGATAATTTAAGTGAATTAATGACTTACATAAAGAGTCAAGGGGCTATTCCTAT
>Ga0233369_1000420_pt1 | contig 17991 bp, 17 predicted proteins | sample ElkDunMinimDraft_26_FD_191537 | JGI IMG/M metagenome (GOLD analysis project Ga0233369, IMG submission 191537) | Fecal eukaryotic communites from dung pellets of Tule Elk in California, USA - Elk Dung D16 | ecosystem: Host-associated > Mammals > Digestive system > Large intestine > Fecal | place... | reverse complement strand
TTCGCCCTGCCCTATCGTTCGATGGACCTGGCCCTGTGGGCGCTGGAGCATGGCGTGGAGGCGCCCGCGCTGGCGCGCGCGCTCGACATTTCGCCGGAGCAGGCCGCGGCGGTCTACGAGGATATCGTCAGGAAGCGGCGCACCACCCGTCCGCTGCACCTGCCGCCGGTGCTGCTGGGCGAGGTTGGCATCGGAGGCACGCCGGCGTGAGCGACGCGGCCGACAACCGGGGCTACCGCGTCACCGACGCCGATCTCGCGCGCGACGGCAACGCGGCCATCGCGGTCTGGCGCGCCAGCCTGGGCAACAGCGAAGGACGCGCGGCCAAGTTCGAATGGTTCTACCGCGCCGCACCCTGGGGCGCGCACCTGCAGGTGCTGCGCGCGGGGCCGGACCAGGCCATCGTCGGGACCGCCGGCGTGGGCTGGCGGCGGATGCGCCTTGGCGGCCGCGAGCTGCGTGGCGGCCTGCTGGCCGACATGGCGGTCCTGCCCGGCCATCGCACCCTGGGCCCGGCCATGCAGTTGCAACGCGCCGCCTCCGATCGCGCGCTGGCGGACGGCGACTTCGCGTACGGCTTCCCGAATGCCAACGCGGTACCCGTCGTCAAGCGCCTGGGCTACGCCCATGTCGGCGACATGGTGCTGTACGTGCGCGCACTGCGACACGCGCCGTACCTGGAGCGCCACCTGCCGCGACCCCTGGCGCGCCTGGCCGGCGCTCTGCTGGATGCCGCGTTTTCTGCGCACGACCGCCTGCGCAGCGCGCACCGCGGCCGGCTGCGCGTGGACTGGCAGCGCCTGCCGCTGGACCTGGTCCATCCGCGCTGGACAGCTCCGGACGTGCTCGAAGGGGTCCACGGCCCCGCCGAACTCGAATGGCGCTTCGCGCACAGCCCGCTGACCGCATTCCGTTTCCTCTATCTGCGGCGTCATGCCGATGCGCCCCCGTCGGCCTGGTTCGCCTGCCATCGCGACGGCGACGTGCTGCGCATCTGCGATTTCGGCTTCGATCCGGCCGAGTCCCCCCAGCGCTGCATCGCGCGGCTGGCGCAGGCCGCCGCCGCCGAGGGCTGCACCTCGCTGGCGGTCGAATGCTGCCTGCCCGATGCCGAGCGCACCGCGCTGCTGCGCAGCGGCTTCATCGAGCGCCAGCGCCGTCCCATCTACGCCCGCTGGAAGGACGGCACGCGGCCGCCTCCCCTGTTGCGGCTCACCGCCTTCGACGAAGACGAATGAGCCCGGCCGCGGCCGCCGGCTCGCGACATCGCGCGACCGGCGTTGCCTGCCACGCGCCTTGGCTGGATGCCGCTACCAGGCGAACTGGGTGCGCAGCGCGTACTGGCCGGTCTCATCGCCGGTCAGGCCGTCGTCGCCCTGCGTGTAATTGAACATGAAGCGCAGGGCCGGGTTGACGTAGTAGTTCACGCCCAGGATCCAGCTGGTCACGTCCAGGCCCGGGATGTCCCTGTTCTCGATCGTGTCGTAGCGCGCGGTGAGCTCCCACAGTCCGCGGTCGGCCACCGGGGCCGATGCGAACACGCCGGTGCCGGCCTTGTACGGCTTGTGGCCGCCGTTGAGATGCCAGCTGCCCTGCAGGTACCAGGTGACGACGTCCTGGGCCGGGCCCAGCGGCTGGGCGAAGCTGGCGTGGGCGTATTCGCCCTGGAAGAACAGCGGCCCGAACGAACCGGCCGCCTCCAGCGCATAGGTCGAGATGTCGGCCCCGCTCGCCCCAGTCACGGTGGCGATGGTCTGCGACGGGCCGCGGCGGCCGGCGTAGTGGGCCACCGCGGACAGGTCGGCCGATCCGCGGTTGGCGTTCTCCTGGCTGGCCCAGACGCCCAGGTGCAACGTACTGTCGGCGGTGTTGACCGGCGCGAACGTCACGCGGCCGGCATAGCCCACGCCCTCGTTGCGCGGCCCGCTCGCGCCGCGCAGGTTGAACGCGCTGAAGCCGGCGGTGTAATTGTCGCCCGCGCGCAGGTAGCCAACACCCTGCTGGAACTGGCGGCCGCCCAGCAGGCCCGTCGCCGTCGCGAACGGACGCTCCATCATCAGGATCTCGTTGGAGCTGGTCAGCTCCTCCATGGCGCGATAGGGCTTGAAGTGGCCGATGGTGAACTTGCCGCCCAGGGCGGACCTTGCGATATACGCGTCGCGCAGCCCGTCGAGGTTGCTGCCGGCCGCGAAGTCCTGCTCGAGCTTGTAGTCCCAGCCGTAGGCCTTGCCCTGCAGGGTCAGGCGCGCACGGCGGAACTCGGAGGTGCCGGTAGTGCTGGCCTGGTCGCGATCGAAGGCATAGGCGTCGAACTGGATGCGGCCACCCAGCGAAGCCTCGAACTGCTTGTCGGCCGAGGTGACCTTGAGCCCGCCCTTTGTGGACACCACCGGCGTTTCGGCGGCCGTCCTGTCGAGGTTCTCCTGCGTGGCCACGTTGATGTCCGACTGCGCATCGCTCCGCGTTTCCAGTTGCTCGACCTTGGCCGCGAGCGCGGCGAGCTGGGCCTTGAGATCGGCGATTTCGCGGTCCTGCGCGGATTGCGCGGCGGCGGAGAAACTGGTGGCGCCGAGTGCAGTGGCAAGCGCGGCGGAGAGGATCGTATGACGCATCTGGATTTCCCGGGAAATGAGTGGAGAAAAGGCGGGCGGGGACGGTGGCGACGCCGCACCACCGGGCCGGAGCCAGGCCGGCCGCGGACGCGGCTGGGTGCTGGCCGACCCGGGCAGGATCGGGCGGTTTGGTGACGGCAACATGACAGCGGCGCCGCATCATCCAGATGCCGCGTCTTCATGGCGTCGCTCCGAACCGCCGACCGGCCGCCGGCGATGCCGCCGTCATGCAAGCGTCATCGCTCCGGCACACCCCTGTCATCCTGCCGTCGTGCAATGGCGACCGCAGCGGGGCTATTCCCGCATTGACACCAGGGTTTCCATGCACGCCATCTTCAAGACTTCGATCGCCGCCCTCGGCCTGACCGCCGCGGCAGCCGCTTCCTCCGCATTGGCCAACGACGCCACCGGTGCCGGCGCCTCCTTCGTCTATCCTGCCATGTCGCGCTGGTCCGCCGACTACCGGCAGGCGACTGGCAAGCAGATCAACTACCAGTCGATCGGATCGGGCGGCGGCATCGCCCAGATCAAGGCCGGCACGGTCGATTTCGGTTCGTCCGATGCGCCGCTCAAGCCCGACGACCTGGCCAGGTCCGGCCTGGCGCAGTTCCCGTCGGTGATCGGCGGCGTGGTGCCGATCATCAACCTCCAGGGCGTGCAGGCCGGCGCGATGAAGCTCGACGGCGCGATCCTCGCCGACATTTTCCTCGGCAAGATCAGCAAGTGGAACGATCCGGCGATCGCCGCCCTCAACAGCGGCATCGCGCTGCCGGACGCGAAGATCACCGTGGTCCACCGCTCCGACGGCTCCGGCACCAGCTTCAACTTCACCAACTACCTGTCCAAGGTCAGCCAGGGCTGGAAGGACGCGGTTGGCGAAGGTACCGCGGTCAAGTGGCCGGTCGGCATCGGCGGCAAGGGCAACGAGGGCGTGGCCGCCTACGTCAGGCAGATCAAGGGCGGCATCGGCTATGTCGAGTTGTCCTACGCGCTGCAGAACAAGCTCGCCTATTCGCGCCTGAAGAACGCCGCCGGCAACTTCGTCAATCCCAGCGAGGAAACCTTCTCCGCCGCGGCGGCCAGCGCCGACTGGTCCTCGACCAGCGATTTCCACCTGGTGATGACCAACGCACCGGGCGAGAACGCCTGGCCCATCACCGCCACCAACTTCATCCTGATGCGCAAGCAGCCGAAGAACGCGGAAGGCGCGGCGAACGCGCGCGAGTTCTTCCGATGGGTGTACGCCAACGGCGACGAGCAGGCCCGTACGCTGGGCTACGTGCCGCTGCCCGACGCGCTGGTGCGCCAGGTCGAGACCTACTGGACCACCGCGCTGAAGTACTGACCGGCCCGCTCTCTCCCTCTGCGGCGATCCATTTGTGCGGGCCTTCGGGCCCGCTTTTTTTATGCCACGACCGGATCGCGCCGACGCGGACGAGCGAGCCCGCATCGCCCACCGGCTGGAACACACCGGGATGGCCGCCACCCTGGGATCGAGGAAAGCCCGCGCGTCGAGGCGACAAGGAGGTCGACGCGCGCCTGCCTGCCCGCATCCCGCGCCGCGGCCGTCATCACCCTGTAACAAAAACATCATTTCATGTCGGCATCCCGTCCGCGACGGACCCGGACCTCTCGGAGTCGCCCATGCATGTCCCCCTCGCACGCCTGACCCTGTTGGCGCTGTCGACCGCCCTGTTCGCCACCGCGTGTTCGCCCGAGGGCTCCGCCCCCGGCCAGGCAACCCCGGCCGACGCATCGGCCCAGGCCGCGGCTGGCGATCGCATCGGCGCCGAGATCTCCGGCGCCGGCGCGTCCTTCGTCTTCCCGCTGGTGTCCAAGTGGTCGGCCGACTACAACGCCGCCACCGGCGCCAAGGTCAACTACCAGTCGATCGGTTCGGGCGGCGGCATCGCCCAGATCAAGGCAGGCACCGTCGACTTCGGTTCGAGCGACAAGCCCCTGTCGAGCGAGGAGCTCGCCGGGGCCGGCCTGGGCCAGTTCCCATCCGCCATCGGCGGCGTCGTGCCGGTGCTCAACGTCGAAGGCCTGCAACCGGGCCAGCTGAAGCTGACCGGCGCGCTGCTGGCCGACATCTTCCTGGGCAAGGTCGCGTCCTGGAACGATCCGGCGATCGTCGCGCTCAACCCCGGCGTGCCGCTGCCCGATGCCAGGATCAGCATCGTCCACCGCTCGGACGGTTCGGGCACCACCTTCAACTTCTCCAACTACCTGTCCAAGGTCAACGACGACTGGAAGGCCAAGGTCGGCGAGGGCACCTCGCTGCAGTGGCCGACCGGCGTCGGCGGCAAGGGCAACGAGGGCGTGGCCTCCTACGTCCAGCAGATCAAGGGCTCGATCGGCTACGTCGAACTGGCCTATGCGCTGCAGAACGACATGCCGTACGCCTCGCTGCAGAACGCGGCGGGCAACTGGGTCGAGCCGGACGCCCGGACCTTCGCCGCTGCAGCCGCCACGGCGGACTGGGCCGGCGCCACCGACTTCAACCTCGTGATCACCAACGCCCCCGGCGCCGATGCCTGGCCGATCACGGCGACCAACTTCATGCTGATGCACAAGCAGCCGAAGGATCCGGCGCGCAGCCAGGCTGCACGCGACTTCTTCAGATGGGCATTCGAGCGCGGCCAGGCGCAGGCCGCCGAACTGCACTACGTGCCGCTGCCGCCGGAACTGGTGCAGCAGATCGAGGCGTACTGGGCATCGGAGTTCAAGTGATCCGGCACGCCGCGCAGCGCACGCGGTCGACGTCGCACCTTCCCCGCGCAGGCGGGGATCCGGCGTCCCGGCGCCCGACCCTCGCCGGACCCGCCCGGATCCTGGAGCGCCGCTTGCGCGGGCACGACGCCACATCTTCTCCCGGATGCCCATGAACACCATCGTCCTCCCCGCCTCCGCTGGCACCGCACGCGACCTCCGGGACGCGCGCAACGATCGCGTCTTCGGATGGCTGCTGGCCGGCACGGTGATATTCGTGCTGGTGGCGCTTGCCGGCGCCGCGCTGTCGATGCTGTGGGGCGGGCGCGACGCGCTGGCCTCGCAGGGCCTGAGCTTCTTCTTCTCGGCCGAATGGAACCCGGTCGAGAACAAGTACGGCGCACTGGTGCCCATCTACGGCACCATCGTCACCGCGGTCATCGCCATGCTGATCGCGGTGCCGGTGAGCTTCGGCATCGCCTTCTTCCTCACCGAGGTCGCGCCGCGCTGGCTGCGCGGGCCCATCGGCACCGCCATCGAGCTGCTGGCCGGCATTCCCTCGATCATCTACGGCATGTGGGGCCTGTTCGTGCTGGTGCCGGTGATGACCGGGCACGTCACGCCGTGGCTCAACGACCACCTCGGCACCCTGCCCGGCATCGGCGTGCTGTTCCGCGGACCGCCGCTGGGCATCGGCATGCTCACCGCCGGCTTCGTGCTGGCGATCATGGTGATCCCCTTCATCTCCTCGGTGATGCGCGAGGTCTTCCTGACCGTGCCGACACGGCTGAAGGAATCGGCCTACGCGCTCGGCTCGACCAAGTGGGAGGTCAGCTGGGACATCGTCCTGCCCTACACGCGCTCGGCCGTGATCGGCGGCATCTTCCTCGGCCTGGGCCGCGCCCTGGGCGAGACCATGGCCGTGGCCTTCGTGGTCGGCAACTCGGTGCGGCTGTCGCCCTCGCTGCTCGAACCGGGCACCACCATCGCCGCCCTGATCGCCAACGACTTCGGCGAGGCCACCGATACCTACCGCTCCGCGCTGCTGCTGCTGGGTTTCGTGCTGTTCCTGGTCACCTTCGTGGTGCTGGCGATCGCCCGCCTCATGCTGATGCGGCTGGCGCGCAGGGAGGGCAACTGATGGCCGCCATCACCGACCGCGAACGCGCCGTCGCCCATCGCCTGTACGCCAGGCGCCGTTTCCGCAACGGCCTGGCCATCGTGCTCGGCATCCTTACCGCGTGCTTCGGCCTGTTCTTCCTGGGCTGGATCCTGTGGACCCTGGCCAGCAAGGCCATCGGCGGCATCAACTGGGCGCTGTTCACGCAGATGACCCCGCCGCCGATGCAGGAGGGCGGCCTGCTCAATGCCTTCTTCGGCAGCGCGGTGATGTGCGCCATCGCGATCGCCATCGGTACGCCACTGGGCGTGGCTGCGGGCACCTGGCTGTCGGAGTACGGACGCGCCCGCAGGGCCGGCACCGTGGTGCGCTTCGTCAACGACATCCTGCTCTCGGCGCCCTCGATCGTGCTGGGCCTGTTCGTCTACACCCTGATCGTGATGCAGACCGGCGGGCGGTTCTCCGCGCTCGCCGGCGCCATCGCGCTGGCCTTCATCGTGCTGCCGGTGGTGGTGCGCACCACCGACGAGATGCTGCAGCTGGTGCCGGTACAGATGCGCGAGGCCGCGCTCTCGCTGGGTGTGCCGCAATGGAAGGTGATCGTGCAGGTGCTGTACCGCAGCGCCTCGGCCGGCATTGTGACGGGCATCCTGCTGGCGCTGGCGCGCATTTCGGGCGAAACCGCACCCCTGCTGTTCACCGCCTTCGGCAACCAGTACTGGAACGCCAATGTGCTGCAGCCGATGGCGAGCGTACCGGTGGTGATGTACCAGTACGCAGGCAGCCCCTATGAATCGTGGCAGCAGCTGGCCTGGTCCGGGGCCTTTGTGCTGACCGTCTTCGTGCTGCTCGTCAGCCTCTCCGCGCGCGCCCTCCTGCTGCGCAACAGGATTCCCAATGACTGATCTTTCCCTGGAGCCATCCCTCGACCCGCGCCCCAATGCCGCGTCCGGCCAGCGCATCAACCTCGCCGCACGCCAGCGCGACGCCCTGGCGCCGATGCCGACCAAGATCGCGGTCCGGGGACTGGACTTCCACTACGACAGCTTCCGCGCCCTCAAGGGCATCGACATGGACATCCCGGAAAAGCGCGTGACCGCGCTGATCGGGCCGTCCGGCTGCGGCAAGTCCACCCTGCTGCGCATCTTCAACCGCATCTACTCGCTGTATCCAAAGTTGCGCGCCAGCGGCCAGGTCCTGATCGACGGCGAGGACATCCTGTCGCCGAAGTATCCGATCAACCGGCTGCGCAGCAAGGTCGGGATGGTGTTCCAGAAGCCGGTGCCGTTCCCGATGACGATCCACGAGAACGTCGCCTACGCCATCCGCCACCACGAGAAACTTTCGAGGACGCGGCTCGACGAGCGCGTCGAGCAGGCCTTGCGCCAGGCCGCGCTGTGGGACGAGGTCAAGGACAAGCTGGGCCAGTCCGCCCTGGGCCTGTCCGGCGGCCAGCAGCAACGCCTGTGCATCGCCCGTGCGGTAGCGCTGCGCCCGGACGTGCTGCTGCTGGACGAACCGACCTCGGCACTGGATCCGATCTCGACCAGCCGCATCGAGCAGCTGATCGAGGAACTCAAGCTCGACTACACCATCGTCATCGTCACCCACAACATGCAGCAGGCCGCGCGCGTGTCCGACTACACCGCCTTCATGTACCTGGGCGACCTGATCGAGCACGACACCACGGCGACGATCTTCTCCAATCCCTCGAAGCAGCAGACCGAGGACTACATCACCGGACGCTTCGGCTGAGCCGGGCCGCCTCCGCGCCGCCCCCGCCACGGCCCGGCAGGCCGAAATCGGCCTTCCGCGCAGTGGCGGCGCGGGTCCTTCCCGGCCACCCAGGAGCGACAGCATCATGAATACCCACCCCAACGACCACATCGTCCGCAGCTACGACGAGGAGCGCCAGCGCGTGATCGGCGAGATCGTGCGCATGGGCGAGATGGCGGCGGCGCAGCTCGAGGCGGCGCTCGATGTGCTCGAGCGGCGCGACGACAGGGCTGCCGCACGCATCGTGTCCAACGACGAGGCGATCGACGTGCTGGAGCGCGAGATCAGCCATGACGTCATGAAGCTGGCCCTGCGCGGACCGATGGCGCGCGACCTGCGCGAAATCCTGGCGGCGCTGCGCATCGTCGCCGACATCGAACGCATCGGCGACTATGCGGCCAACGTGGCCAAGCGCTCGACGGCGCTCAATGCCGCGCCGCCGCTCCCGCAGGCGCGCGCGCTCGACGTGCTGGGCCGTCGCGCCCTGCAGCAGGTGCGCGACGTGCTCACCGCCTTCGCCGCCAGCGATGCCGCGGCCGCGCAGCGCGTGCGTGCCCGCGACGCCGAGATCGACAGCCTGCACACCAGCCTGTTCCGCGAACTGCTGACCTACATGATGGAGGACGCGCGCGCGATCACGCCCTGCACCCACCTGTTGTTCATGGCCAAGAACCTGGAGCGGGTGGGCGACCACGCGACCAACATCGCCGAGAACATCTGGTTCCTGGAACATGGGGACGAGCCGCTGCCCCCCCGCGAGAAGCGCGACGGGGCCAGCACCGCCACCTGACCCGGGGCGCGATCCCATCGGGTCCGGGTGGCAGGGGGGGCTGGCGATAACCTTCGCTTAATGGAGCGGTCCCCACACTGCGCCGCGGAGAGGGAGGATCGACGGCAACCGCAGGCGGGACGTCGCAGGGCGGCGTCCGCCGTCGCTTGAGCCGGCGCGACCGGTCCCCCTCTCCGCCACTTTCCGCCCCGACGCGGGCGCATCGGCCACATGAGGAACGCCACCATGACGCAGTCCAGCAAGAAACCGGCCGTGGTCGGCCTCGGCACCGCCCTCGCCGGCGGCCTGCTGTTGTCCGGCTCCAGCTTCGCGGTCACGCCGCTGGCCCAGGCTTACATGGCCGGGGCGCAGGATGCGGCCACGGGCGCCGCCACGCAGGCCGGCAGCCGGTCCCGCGACAAGGCCGGCGCCGAGGGCAAGGGGGGGATTTCCCAGGTCGATGCCGACAGGGACGGCAAGGTATCGCGCGCCGAGTTCGATGCCGTGCACCCGGGTGAGGTCGCGATGTTCGCTGCGATGGACAGCAACGGTGACGGCTTCGTCGACGAGGTCGAGTACCGGGCCCACACCGGTGCGGCCAAGGCCGGCATGGAAGGCAAGTGCGGCGAGGGCAAGTGCGGCGGCATGGCCTGAGCGCAGGACGGACCGGGCATGCGCCCGCCCCCGCCACCGTTGGCTGACACCAGCGCAGGCCTGGGCCTGCGGCGCGGACTGCTGCCCGTGCTGCAGGCTGCCGGCGAGGGCGCGTTCGACTTCCTCGAGTGCGCACCGGAGAACTGGATCGGCGTCGGCGGCCGGCTCGGCGACGCCTTCGAGGCGCTGGCCGAACGCCATCGGCTGAGCTGCCACGGGCTGTCGCTCTCGCTGGGCGGCAGCACCCCGCTGGACGAGACCTTCCTGGCGCGGGTGGGCCGCTTCCTCGAACGCCACCGCGTGGCGCTGTACAGCGAACACCTGAGCTGGTGCAGCGACGACGGCCAGCTCTACGACCTGCTGCCGCTGCCCTTCACCGAGGAGGCGGTGGAGCATGTCGCCGCCCGCATCCGCCGCGTGCAGGACATCCTGCAGCGGCGGATCGCCATCGAGAACGTCAGCTACTACGCCGCGCTGCCGGCCGGCCCCTCGCAGGCGCTCGACGAGGCCGACTTCGTCAACGCCGTCCTCGAGCGCGCCGACTGCGACCTCCTGCTCGATGTCAACAACATCTGCGTCAACGCGGTCAACCACGGCTATGACCCGGGCGCGTTCCTGCGTCGCATGCCGTCCGCCCGCGTCGTCTGCTACCACGTCGCCGGCCACCACGACGAAGCGCCCGACCTGAAGGTGGACACGCACGGCGCCGCCGTCGTTCCCGATGTCTGGGCGCTGCTGGCCGAGGCCTACCGCGTGCATGGCATCGCCCCCACGCTGCTGGAGCGCGACTTCAACTTCCCGCCGTTCGCCGAGCTGCTGGGCGAACTGGCGACCATCCGCGCCCTGCAGCGCGAGGCCGGCGCCGGCACCGTGCCCTCCCATGGCTGAGGCGCCCGCCAGCCTGCGCGCGCAGCAGTTCGCGCTGGCGCGCCACCTGCGCGATCCGCGCACGCCTGCGCCTGCGGGCATCGAAGCGCGGCGCCTCGCCGTCTACCGCGACCTGCTCTACGCCAACCTGCAATCGCTGCTCGCCGGCAACTTCCCGGTGATCCGCTCGATCCTGGGGGACGCGGACTGGCAGGCGACGGTCCGCGCCTTCTATGCCGGCCATCGCTGCCGCACACCGCTGTTCACCGAGATCGGGCGCGAATTCGTGCGCTGGCTGGACCAGGCCTGCGCCAACGATGCCACGCTGCCGCCGTGGCTGGCCGAGCTGGCCCATTACGAATGGGTGGAACTCGCCCTGCAGATCTCCGATGCACAGCCGCTCCCGGCCCAGCCGGTCCAGGCCGGGGCCGCAGGCACGGCGCAACTGCTCGCCGGCGTGCCGGTGGTGTCGCCCCAGGCCTGGGCGCTGGCCTATCGCTGGCCGGTCCACCGGATCGGCCCGGATTTCCGGCCCCCCGAGCCCGGACAACAGCCGACCCTGCTGCTGGTGCGGCGCGATGACGCCGGCGAGGTGCGCTTCGCCGAACTCTCGCCGCTGGCATTCCGGCTGCTCGAACGGCTGGCGCAGGCGCCGCGCGGCCGCGACTGCCTGCTGGCGCTGGCGCAGGAGGCGGGTGCCGGCGATCGGGATGCCTTCCTCGCCGAAGGCGCCGCGCTGCTGCGACGCATGGCCGACGAAGGCACGATCCGCGGCATCCGGCCGGCCTGACGTCGCTCCGCCTGCGCACGCACGCGGGCGCGTCGCCGCGCAGCGCGCTACTGCCCGATCCTGCCGATCGCAGCGGGGATGATCGCGCGCTCTGCTAGGCTTTGCGCATGGACCCAGCCGCAGCAGCCGCCCCCGCCGTCAGCCCGCTCACCCGACGTTTCCGAGGTTACCTGCCCGTGGTGGTGGACGTGGAGACCGGCGGATTCGACTGGAACCGCCACGCCCTGCTCGAGATCGCCGCGGTACCGCTGGACGTGGACGAGCACGGCGCGCTGGTGCCCTGCCCGGCGACGAGCGCGCACGTCGTCCCCGCACCTGGAACGGCCATCGACCCGCAATCGCTGGAAGTCACGGGCATCGACATCGACCACCCGTTCCGCTTCGCCAAGCCCGAGCGCGAGGCACTGGACCACGTGTTCGCCGCGGTGCGCGCCGCGGTGCGCAAGCACGGCTGCCAGCGCGCGATCCTGGTCGGGCACAACGCCCATTTCGACCTGAATTTCCTCAATGCCGCGGTCGCGCGCACCGGTCACAAGCGCAATCCCTTCCATCCCTTCAGCGTGTTCGACACCGTCACCCTGGCGGGCGTCGCCTATGGGCAGACGGTGCTCGCCCGCGCTGTACAGGCGGCCGGCTTCAGCTGGAGCAGCGAGGACGCGCACTCGGCCGTGTACGACGCCGAACAGACCGCGAAGCTGTTCTGCACCATCGTCAATGCATGGCCCCCGCCGCAGCGCGGATGACGCGGAAGGACTGACCGCGGCCGCGTCCCTGCCGCGGGTGTCGACCCGGGCTGCACATCGCGTGTGATCCACTCGTGCACGTCCGCAACCGGAGGAAGTGCAGATGCCGATCACCCGCGCCAAGGCCAGCCAGCTGCTCAACCAGAGGGAAATGGCGCTCTACGACGAGAGCCGGATCAACGGCCTGCGCCAGCTCGACGGCAAGGCCCTGGCCACACGCGTCACCCGCGCACGCACGGCGCGCGACCGCGCCCGCGACCTGGTCCGCCGGCAGAAGCTGGCTTCGCGTTCGAGCACCGGCAGCAAGCGCGGGCCCGGCGGCACCGACAACCAGCGCAGCAAGGACAAGGCCGAGCTGATGGCCGACATCCTGGCGCGCTTCGAAACGCGGCAGCGCGAGGTGGACCGCCAGGAGGCGCGCAGCGCCAGGGCCACGGCTTCGGCCGCGGGCAGGAAGACCGCAGGCAAGGCCGGCGCGCAGGCGGCCGCCGGCGCCAGGGCGCCACGCAAGGCCGCAGGGGCCGGCAAGGGAAGTTCCGCGACCGCCACCAGCAAGTCCCCGGCCCAAGCCACGAAACAGGCTGCGGTCGCCGCGCCGGCTGCACCGCGTTCTGCCCGCGAGACCGCCAATACCGATGACGCTGCGCCGGCCAGCACCAGCGCCCGGCGCAACGGGGGCCTGGCGGCAGGACCCGGCAAGGGAAGCTCCGCGACCACCAGCAAGTCCCCGGCCGCAGCCACCAAACAGGCTGCGGCCGCCGCGCCGGCTGCACCGCGTTCTGCCCGCGAGACCGCCGATACCGATGACGCTGCGCCGGCCAGCACCAGCGCCCGGCGCAACGGGGGCCTGGCGGCAGGACCTGGCAAGCCACGCGCCACGGCGCGGACGGACGGCGCGGATGGCGCATCCACCGCCGGCGACGGCGCGCGCCGCGACGGACGCGCGACGACCGCGCCCGCCCGCCGCCCGCGCAAGCGCAGGCTCACGCCCGAGCAGGCACTGGCGCAGACCCAGGCGCTGCTGGAGGCCAAGCAGGCGCGGGACGCCGAGCCCAAGCCCTGGGCCGACATCGGTGGCGAGGGCGCAGACGCAGGGGCCGTGGGTTACCAGTCGCCCGGCGCGGCTCGCCGCGCCGACCAGCTGCACGCGGGCGAAATGAGGCTGCCGGCCAACCAGGGCAGCATCAGCACCCGTGACCGCGTCAACCAGGGCAAGCGCGACCACCGCGGACGCGTGGACGACTGAGCGCACCGACGCTGGACGCGGCGATCCGTCCAGCCCCATGGCGCGCGTCGAATCTGGCGCGCCCGGGGGCGGGCGAAATGCGGGCGCCCGGACATTCGCGCATCGGTACCGCACCGGACCGGAGCGGCAAGCAGAAGCGTTAGACCGGCGAGGCCAGCTTCAGGCCGATGATGCCGAGCACGATCAGGCCCAGGCTTGCCAGCCGGCCCGGGTTCGCGGGCTCGCCGAGCAGCACGATGCCGAGGATCGCCGTTCCGACCGCGCCCACGCCGACCCACACCGCGTAGGCAGTGCCCACCGGCAGCGACTTCATCGCGACGCCGAGCAGGCCCAGGCTCACGGCCATGGCCGCGATGGTGCCGAGCGTCGGCCAGGGGCGGGTGAAGCCGTCGGTGTACTTGAGCCCGATCGCCCAGCCGATCTCGAAGATCCCGGCGAGCAGCAGGATGAGCCATGGCATCGTTGCACCTCCATCGTCGATGGGGTCGTCCCCGCAGCCGTCACCGGCGCGGGGTCGTCCCCGCGCGAAGGCCATGGTCGCACAGCCGCGAGCTCAGTCCCCGCGCCACGCCAGGCGGTAGGCGCCGAGCAGCAGCCAGCCGACCAGCAGGAAGAACAGCGGCGCGCTGAAGCGCTCGACCGCCACCGGCAACAGTGCCGCCGCGCCGCACAGGTCCAGCGCTGCGCGCAGGCGTCCACGCCCCGGCGCGAGCGGCTTGAACAGGTGCAGGAACAGGCCCAGCAGCATCAGTGCCGCGCCGGCAAAGCCGAGCCAGTCCTGCCACGTCATCGCCGCGATCATCCATGCCTCCCGCGGGCCTCAGCCCATGCGCTGGCGCACCGCCTCGAACAGGGTCACGCCGGCGGCCACCGACACATTGAGACTCTCCACGCCCGGCGAAGTTTCCAGCCCCGGCATCGGGATCGACACCAGCTGGTCGCAATGTTCGCGCGTGAGCCGGCGCAGGCCGTCGGCCTCGCCGCCCAGCACCAGCGCGACGTTGCCCTTCAGGTCCAGCGCGTACAGCGAGGCCTGCGCCTCCCCGACCAGACCGTAGGTCCACACGCCGAGCTTCTGCAGTTCGGCGAGCGTGCGCGACAGATTGGTCACGCGCACCACGGGAATGCTGTCCGCGGCACCGGCCGAGGTCTTGCGCACGGTCGCGTTGACCTGCACCGCCTTGTCCTTGGGGATGACCACGGCGGTGACGCCCGCGGCGGCCGCGCTGCGCAGGCAGGCGCCCAGATTGTGCGGATCCTGCACGCCGTCGAGCACCAGCAGCAGCGCCCGGCCCTGCGCCTGCTCGACCAGGGCCACCAGGTCGTGTTCGTCCCAGGTCCTGGCGGCGGCGTATCGCGCGGCCACGCCCTGGTGGCGCACGGCGCCCGCGACGCCGTCCAGCGCCTGCTGGGCCACCCGCCGCACGTCGATCTCCCGGCGGCGCGCCGCCGACTCGATCTCGGCCAGGCGCGGATTCTTCGCGCCCGCCTCGATGAGTACCTCGCGCACGTGTTCGGCATCGTGCTCGACCGCCGAGGCGACCGCGTTGATGCCGACGATCCACTGGTTCTGCTTTGACATACGGGCTGGACTGGAATGGGGGATCGGACTGCCGACCGGGTGCGAAGTGTACGCGGCGACGCGCCGGACCCGCTCTGCGATCAGTACTTCTGCTTCCTGCGCTTGGCCGGCTGCCCACGCGGCGGCGGCGGCTTGACGTCGCGCTCGCCCGCCAGCCGGAAGTCGATCTTGCGCTCCTCCAGGCTGGCCTTGAGCACGATGATGCGCACACGGTCGCCGAGGCGGAATTCGCGCCCCGCACGCTCGCCGGTCAGGGTCTTGCGGACCGGGTCGAAGTGATAGAAGTCGCTGGGCAGCTGGGTGACATGCACCAGGCCGTTGACCTTGGACTGGTCCAGCTCCACGAACAGGCCGAAGCTGGTCACGCCGCTGATGGTGCCGTCGAACTCGCCGCCCACGTGCTGTTCCATCCACGCGGCGCGGTAGCGCTCGTCCACCTCGCGCTCGGCCTCGTCGGCGCGGCGCTCGCGCTCCGAACACTGCAGCGCCAGCGACGCCATCTGGCTGGGGCTGTGGAAGGCCTCGCGCCGGCCCCCGGCCAGCGCGTGCTTGATGGCGCGGTGCACCAGCAGGTCGGGATAGCGGCGGATCGGCGAGGTGAAATGCGCGTACGCCTGCAAGGCCAGGCCGAAGTGCCCGATGTTCTCGGGCGAATAGACCGCCTGGCTCTGGCTGCGCAGGATCACCGACTCGAGCAGGGTCGCATCGGGGCGGTCGCGCACCTTCTTGAGCAGGGCGGCGAAATCGCGCGGCTGGAGCCGTGCCCAGGCCGGCATGCGCAGCGCGAATTCCTTGAGGAACTCGAGCAGGTCGGCGTACTTGGACTCCGGCGGCTTGTCGTGGATGCGGTAGGGGGCGGGAATGCCCGCTTCCAGCAGGAACCTGGCGGCCTCGACATTGGCCGCGATCATGCATTCCTCGATCAGCTTGTGCGCATCGTTGCGCTGCAGCATGCCGGCCTGCACCACCTCGCCGCGGTTGTCCAGGACGAAGCGCACCTCGGAAGACTCGAACTCGATGGAGCCGCGCTTCGCCCGGGCCTTCGCCAGCACCTTGTACAGCTGGTGCAGCCGCTCGACCTGCGGCATCAGCAGGCCGATCTGGTCGCGGGCCTCGGCATCGCCCTCGCCCACCGCGTTCCAGACCTGGGTATAGGTCAGGCGCGCATGCGAGCGCATGACGGCCTCGTAGAACTCGGACTTCACCACCTCGCCCTCGCGATCGACCTGCATGTCGCAGACGAAGCACAGGCGATCGACGTTGGGGTTGAGCGAGCAGATGCCGTTGGACAGGGTCTCGGGCAGCATCGGCACGACGAAGCCCGGGAAGTACACGCTGGTCGCGCGCAACTGCGCCTCGTCGTCGAGCGGCCTGCCCGGACGCACGTAACTGGACACGTCGGCAATGGCGACCACCAAGCGGAAGCCGCGCGCGTTGGGTTCGCAATAGACCGCGTCGTCGAAGTCCTTCGCATCCTCGCCATCGATGGTCACCAGCGGCATCGCGCGCAGGTCGACGCGGCCGGCCGCGGCCGTCGCGTCCACCTGCAGCGGGACAGCCGCCGCCTCGGCCAGCACCGCGGCGGGAAACTCGTGCGGCAGGTCGTGGCCGTGGATGGCGGTCTCGACCACCAGCGACGGAGTCAGCGCATCGCCGAGCACCGCCAGTACCTTGCCGATCGGCGGGCGCCTTGCGTCGCCGGGCGAGGTGATCTCGCAGACCACCAGTTGGCCGTGCTGCGCTTCCAGGCGGCCATCGGCGGGAATCTGGATGTTGCGCTGGATGCGGCGATCGTCGGGCACCACGAAGGTGATGCCGGATTCGAGGGTGAAGCGGCCGATCAGGCGCGTGAGGCGGCGCTCGAGCACCTCCACGATCACGCCCTCGCGGCGACCCCGCCGGTCCAGGCCGGTGACGCTCGCCATGGCGCGGTCGCCGTGCATGACCTTGCGCATCTCCACCGGCGGCAGGAACAGGTCGTCGCCCTTGCCGGTGTCCGGACGCAGGAAGCCGAAGCCATCGGGATTGGCGATCACCGTGCCGGCGATCAGATCCAGCGGCGCGGCCGGCACGTAGCCGCCGCGACGGTTCTGCAGCACCTGGCCGTCGCGCACCATGGCCGCCAGGCGCTTGGCCAGCGCCTGCGCGCGATCCGGGGCCCGCAGGTCCAGCCGCTCCTCCAGCATCTCCTGGGTCAGCGGGCCATCGGCCTCGCCCAGCAGTTGCAGGATGGCCTCGCGACTGGCGATGGGCTCGGCGTAGCGTTCGGCCTCGCGGCCGGCGTGCGGATCGACGAAATGCGATCCGCGCTTGCCGGGCGGCCGCGAGGCGGCCGCCGCAGCCGGCGGCGCCGGCGGGAGCCAGCCGGGCGCCGCGCTGCGGGACCCGTTCCTGTTCTGCGGGCCCTGGCCCGATGCGGGGCCTTGGCCCCGTCCTGTGCCGCGACGGGCACCTTGCTTGCTTGGTGTTTTGGACATCGGCGGCATGGTACACGGGCCGGTGTCGTGTTCCGATGCAATTGATCCGTTGACAATCGCCCCGCCGCATCGCAACATACGCGCCCACCTGCCCAGGTGGCGGAATTGGTAGACGCACTAGTTTCAGGTACTAGCGGGTAAAACCGTGGAGGTTCGAGTCCTCTCCTGGGCACCAAGAGACCCCGCATCTGCGGGGTTTTTTGTGGGCGTGACGTAATTCGGGCGGCCGGAGGGGTCAGCCCTCCGCCGCCGCGCCGTTGAGTCTACGAAGCAGCGCGGCAGGTCCGCCAACTCGCCCGCAGCCGGTCAAGGTGCCGCGCCGCCCAGACGTCAACTCCAGACTTGCCCGCCTCACGACATGCACCGCCGCATGACCAGCGGCGCCTCATCGGCCAGTGACAGGACGGAGGGCGGGCTGGCGGACGTCCTACTGAACCCGGCTCATAATCACTGCGCCTAGTCCGCTACCCCCGCAGCCGGCGGCTCCAGCGCGCCAACGCCCCCTGCTTGCGGCGTACGACGATCCCGGCCGAGGTGGTCACGTGGCCTTCCAGTTGCAGCTTCAGGTGTGGGGTAGCATACGGCGGCGCGTCCACGTGGCTGTCCAGGGGATGCGCACTGGAAGCTACCGTGAATTGTGCGA
>Ga0233369_1000419_pt1 | contig 18082 bp, 16 predicted proteins | sample ElkDunMinimDraft_26_FD_191537 | JGI IMG/M metagenome (GOLD analysis project Ga0233369, IMG submission 191537) | Fecal eukaryotic communites from dung pellets of Tule Elk in California, USA - Elk Dung D16 | ecosystem: Host-associated > Mammals > Digestive system > Large intestine > Fecal | place... | reverse complement strand
GAGGCCTGTCGAACGCGATCAAGTTGGCCGACATCGCCGGGCTGCATGGCATGGACTGCGCGATCGGCTGCATGATCGAGACCAGCATCAGTGTCGCCGCAGCGGCGCATCTGGCGGTCGCCAAGGCCGACATCATCACCAAGGTCGATCTTGACGGCCCGTCGCTGTGCGCATGGAATCCGGTGGAGGGCGGCGTGACATTCGATGGCCCCCGCATCTCGATCGGGGATGCGCCAGGCCTTGGCATCCGCGCGATCCGCGGCCTTGTTGCCCTTCAGGACTGAGGCGCGCTGTGTCCGCGCGGCCGCCGCGCATCGATCATCCGGCGATGCGCAAACCGGCAGTCGCGCGCGCGGCGTTCGACGCACCGCCGCATCTGCACCACCATGCCGTCCCGACAGAAAAAGGACAGCCACATGCTTCGACTCCACCGCAACGCCGCATTGCTCGCCCTGTCGCTGGCGAGCCTGCTGCTCGCCGCGTGTTCGTCCACCTCGACCGCAACCGCTGAGTCACCACTGGCCGGCGCCGGACAGCTGGTCGTGGTCACCGCCGCGGACTGGAATGCATCGCAGGCGCGCCTGCAGCGGTACGAACGCGAAGGCGACGGCGGCTGGCGGCCGGTGGGCGGCGCTGTGCCGGTGATGCTCGGCCGCAGCGGGACTGCCTGGGGGCTCGGGCTGCACCGCGCGCAGCCCGCCGGCCCGCAGAAGCGCGAAGGCGACGGCCGCGCGCCTGCAGGCGTGTTCGCGATCGGGCAGGCCTTCGGCTATGCGCCCGTAGGCGTCGGCGCCCTGCCCTATTCGCCGATGGCGGCTTCGCATTACTGCGTCGACGTGTCCGGCTCGCCGCTCTACAACCGCATCGTCGATGCACGGAACGTCGGCGCCGACGCAGTGGCCGGTGCGAGCGAGCACATGCGGCTTGACCTGCACAACGATGGCGACACGCGCTACCGCCAGGGGTTCGTCATCGAACACAACGCGTCCGGCATTCCCGATCATGGCAGCTGCATCTTCGCCCATCTGCTGCGTCGCCCCGACGAGACCACCGCGGGCTGCACCGCGATGGATGATGCCGCGATGGACGCGCTGCTGCGCTGGCTAGATCCGGCGCGCACGCCGCGCTTCGTCCTGCTGCCCGATGCCGAATACGTGCGCCTGCAGGCCACCTGGCAACTGCCGACCCAGCCACGCTGAGTCAGCGCCGCCTGCAGCGCCGGTCGCGATGCCTCGGCCGCCGGTAGTCGCTGCCGACGCGATGCAGTGATCCGCACAGCGCGCGCCGCCACTGCCTGCACATGGCATGCTGCCGACGCCTGTCGCGAACGCCCGGACCATGACCGAAACCCCACCACCCCGTCCCGCCGCCTCTGCCTCGGTCCGGGTGCTGCTCGCACTGATCGCCGGCGCCGTCGCCGGACTTTCGCTCGCGGCGTGGGACGCGGACACCGCGATCCGGATCGCCGATGCGGCCCAACCGGTCGGCCGGCTATGGCTCAATGCCCTGCAGATGACTGTCGTGCCCCTGGTCGCCGCACTGGTGATCGTCGGAATCAATGCAGCAGCCGACGCGGCCGCATCCGGACGCAACGCGCGCGTGGCGATGGTGGTGTTCGCGGTGCTGCTGCTGCTGTGCGGCACTTTCGCCGCGATCGCCGCGCCTGCGTTTCTGTCGCTGGTGCCGCGCGACGAGGCGCTGGTGTCGGCGTTTCGCGCCGCGATCCAGTCGCCCGAAGTGCTGCCGCAGGCGCCCTCGTTCGGCGTCTGGATCACCAGTGTGATACCCAGCAATGTGCTCGCCGCCGCGGCTGCCAGCGCGATGCTTCCGCTGGTGGTGTTCTCGATGTTCTTCGGCTTCGCACTGACGCGCCTGGAATCCGAGCGCCGCGAGCGTCTCCTCGAACTGGTCCGCAGCGTCGGCGACGCCATGGTCGTGATCGTGCGGTGGGTGCTGTGGGCGGCTCCGGTCGGCGTGTTCGCGCTGGTGTTCTCGGTCTGCGCCCATGTCGGCCTCGGCGTGCTGACCGCACTGGGCTACTACATCGGGCTGCAGTGCGTGCTGTACGTGTCGATCACGTTGCTGATGTATGTGATCGCGGTGACAGTGGCCGGCGAGCGCCTGCGCAGGTTCGCGGCCGCGCTGCTCCCGGTGCAGGCGATCGCCGCGAGCACGCAGTCGTCGCTGGCCTCGCTGCCGGTGATGGTCGACAGCGCGCGCCACCGGCTCGGCTATCCGCTGGCGGTGACGTCGCTGGTCCTGCCGATGGCGGTCTCGCTGTTCCGGATCGCGAGCCCGACGCAGTACCTGAGCGTTGTCGTCTTCATCGGCTGGATGTACGGGGTGGAGCTCGGTCCGGCCCAGCTTGCGGTGGCAGTGGCGCTGAGCCTGGTCATCAGCATGGGGTCGGTCGGCCTGCCGGGCCAGGTGAGCTTCATGACCAACAACCTGCCGGTCACCCAGGCGATGGGCCTGCCGGTGGAACCGCTTGGCGTGCTGCTCGCGGTCGACACCATTCCCGACATCTTCGCCACCGTCGCCAACACCACCGGCGACGTCACCGCGACCGGTGTCGTCGCCAGACACGGCGGCGCTGGTGCGCCACCGATGGATCCGGACCCATGACCGACGATTACCTGCTGTTCCACAACCCGCGCTGCTCGAAGTCGCGCGCTGCGCTGGCGCTGCTGGAGGCACGCGGCATCTCGCCCCGTCTGGTGCGTTACCTCGACACGCCGCCCGACGCCGACACCCTGCGTCTGCTGTTGCGGCGCCTAGACCTGCCGGCGCGCGAGTTGCTGCGTACCGGAGAAGCCGCCTATACCCAGCTCGGCCTGGACGACCGAACGCTCGGCCAGGACACCATCATTGAAGCGATGGCCGCCCGTCCGGAGCTGATCGAGCGCCCGGTTCTGGTGCGCGGCGAACGGGCGGTCATCGGCCGTCCCACGGAACGACTGCTCGCCCTGCTCGACTGAGCGGACTCAATGCGCGCGTTTGGCGACGTGCATGGCCGATGCCCGCGCAGGCGGTGCGAAGCTGTCGGCACGCGCTGACGGCCAGAATGCGCGGAATACGGCGTGCTCGGGCACTCCGCTGAGCAGTTCGCCGGGCTCGAGGAAACGGTAAAGCGCCGCAAGCGAGCGCACTTCGGTGGGCGAGACACGCCGCAGGATGTGTTCCGGTCCGATCTGCATCGGATGTTCCAGCCCTGCTGCACCGATCATGTCGCGCAGCGCGCGCAGCGTGTTCTGGTGGAAATGGAATACGCGGTCGGCCTTGTCGGGGACATCGAGAAGACGCCAGCGGGCTGGATCCTGGGTGGCGACGCCCGTCGGACATCGGTCGGTATGGCAGCTGCGCGACTGGATGCAGCCGAGCGCGAACATGAAGCCGCGCCCCGCGTTGCACCAGTCCGCGCCCATCGCCATTGCGCGTGCGATGTCGAAACCGCTGGTGACCTTGCCCGCCGCAGCGACACGGATGCGGTCGCGCAGGCCGATGCCGACCAGGGTGTTGTGCACCAGCATCAGCGCTTCCTGCAGCGGCAGGCCGACGTGGTTGATGAATTCCGAAGGCGCCGCGCCGGTGCCGCCTTCGGCGCCATCGACGACGATGAAGTCCGGCAGGATGCCGGAGTCGAGCATCGCCCGCGCGATGCCGAACCACTCCCAGGGATGGCCGATGGCGAGCTTGAATCCGGTCGGCTTTCCGCCCGCCAGCGTCCGCATCCGGTCGATGAATTCCAGCAGGCCGAGCGGTGTGGAGAACGTCGTGTGCGCCGCAGGCGATTCGCAGTCCACGCCGATCGGAATCCCACGGGTCGCGGCGATCTCGGCCGTCACCTTGGCGCCCGGGAGCAGGCCGCCGTGCCCCGGCTTGGCGCCTTGCGAGAGCTTCAACTCGATCATGCGCACCTGCGCTTCGGCCGCGTTGCGCGCGAACGCATCCTCGTCGAACCGGCCCTGGGCATCCCGGCAGCCGAAATAGCCCGAGCCGATCTCCCAGACCAGGTCGCCACCGTATTCCCGGTGGTAGGGCGAGATGGCCCCCTCGCCGGTGTCGTGATAGAAGTTGCCGCGCCTGGCGCCCTGGTTCAATGCGCGTATCGCGTTGGCCGACAGCGAGCCGAAGCTCATCGCAGAGATGTTGAACACACTGGCCGCATAGGGCTGCGCGCGTTCGTCACCGACGGGGATGCGGAAGTCGTGCGTGTCCGCATGCGCAGGCACCAGCGAATGATTGATCCATTCGTACTGCGAGCCGTACATCGGCAATTCACTGCCGAACGGCACCACGTCGCTGACGTTTTTCGCACGCTGGTAGACCAGTGCCCGCTGCTGCCGCGAGAACGGCACCTCGTCCTGGTCGTCCTCGATGAAGTACTGGCGGATCTCCGGCCGGAACGCTTCGAGCCCGTAGCGGAACCGCGCCATCAACGGATACGTCCGTCGCAGGGTCGCGCGTCGCTGCACGATGTCGATCGTACCCAGCGCCACCAGGGCGAGCAGCGGCACCGTGGCGAGCGACCAGCCCAGCGAGTGCCGGGTTACTGCCAGCAGAGCCGCGGCCAGCGCCAGGACAACGCAGGTTGCGTACGCGAGATAACGAACCATCATGCTCCCTTGCTGAGATCGGGCATTGACCCGACCGGCCATCCTCCACCGATAGCGGTGAAAAGATGGTGCCTGCGGGCAACCTCACGACGCGCGGCTGTTCACGAACGTCGGCGGTAAACGGGCATTGCCCCCTGGATGAATGATGCCACTGCGCCCGCTTCACGGCGGTTTGGCAAGCGGCTGCCTATGGTCATCGCGAACTCCCGCAGTGCCGAAACATCATGCCGCAGCGTCCATACAACCCGGTGGTCCTCGCGGAAATGACGCGCGCCGTGCAGGCGGAAAGACCGGATGCCGACTGGCATGAACTCGAGCCTTTGCTTCGCGCGGCGTGGGAGCAGGTTCCGCGCATGTCCGACTGGGAGCACGTGCGCGATATCGCCGCAGCACATTATCGATTCGGGCGCGGCATCCCGGATGCCGCACCCGTCGTCAGCATCGGTGCCGCTCCAGCCCGCGGAGTCTCGCCATGATGTCCGCCCGCGGAGTGTGGCGGCTCGTGGTGCTGCCGGTTTACATCCTGGTCGCAGGCGCCGTGTTCGCGCTGGCACTACGCAATACGGCGGGCTCGATCCTCTCGCCGCTGGCTTCGCTCGCGCCTTGGGCCATGCTGCTCGCCGGCATTCTCGCCCTCTTGTCCATGATCGGCAGCCTGTTGCGCTGGCGTCGTCGCCTGGCCGCGGTGCGCCATGGCCATTCGAGCCGCGCGCGCGAATGCCCGCAGCGGCATGTCGACGATTGGGAAAACGAGCCGGATGCGCAGCCGGCTGGCCGCAGCTGATCGAACGGTTGCGTCTATAGAGGCTCGGCAATGCGGACGACGTCACCGCCGTCGCGCTTTGCGAGATACAGCGCTGCGTCGGCGCGACCGAACCAGTCCTGCCAGTCGCGCTCTGTCGAGAGCATCGCGCCGCCGACCGCCACGGTCACAGGACCGCCCGGCGCGGCCAGCCTTGATGACACTGCCGCACGCACCCGCTCGCCCGCGCGGGACAAGGCATCCTCCGATCCGATCGGCAGCAACATGACGAATTCCTCGCCACCGAATCGATAGACGGAATCACCCTGCCGCAACTCCTCTGCGAGCAGCGCAGCCAGCTCGATCAGCACCACATCGCCTGCGGCATGTCCGTAGGTGTCGTTCACCGCCTTGAAGCGATCGATGTCGAGTACCAGTACACCCATGCGGCCAGCCTGTCCGGTGGCGATCGCATGGCGCAGATCCGCCTCCAGCATGCCGCGATTGGGAATGCGGGTCAGCGGGTCGAGGCTGGCGAGCAGTTCGAGCGAATCGCCGTACTGGCGCGTGCGCCGCGCAAACGTATACGCGAAACCGAAGACCAGCGCCCAGGTGGCGAGCGTGCTGAGCTGGTTGGGGCCAGCCTCACGCAGCAGCAGCGTCAGCGATGCAAACCAGAGCAGCACCAGCCCGCTCCAGGCAGCAACCCGCAGCGGCGCAAGATAGAAATTGGTCATCAGCACGAGATAGATCCAGCCGTGCGCAGCTGCACCGATGGTCATGCAGGCAAGGCCGGCAAACCCCGAATTGATGACCACCAACCACGCGCCGGTGCGCTCGGTATGTTGTCCCCGCCAGGCGCGCCGCAGGATGGTGATCAGGGTAACGACCACGGCAGCATCCATCGCGGCCGCTACCCACTCGCCGCGCGTCAAACGCCAGACCAGGAAACTGACGAGCACGATCGCCGTCACCGATCCCAGCATGGTGATGATTGCCAGGCGCAGATCGTGCCTGAGTCTTGAGATCAAGGTGCGTCCATCCCGGAGCACCTCCAAGCGCTCCCCGTCGCGGACCGCGGCGGGCCCACCGTCGACCCTAGACGCGGCGGGCTGAATACGGAAGCAAATTGCGCTGTGCATGTGCCGAACGCTGCCCACCGTCACGTCGCAAAGGTCGAATCGACCGCATCGCGATGGTGCCCGGAGCCGGAATCGAACCGGCACGACCTTGCGGCCGACGGATTTTAAGTCCGGTGCGTCTACCAGTTTCGCCATCCGGGCAGGCGGCCGACAGCGTGCCGCAACGCGCCGCGGAATGGAACCGTCGCGACCCGCCCGACGCAGAAATGCGAAAGGCCCCGCATCTGCAGGGCCTTTCGTGAAACTGGAGCGGGAAAAGGGGCTCGAACCCTCGACCTCAACCTTGGCAAGGTTGCGCTCTACCAACTGAGCTATTCCCGCTTGGAACCGAATTGTAACCCGCCTGCGACCTGGATGGTGCGCCGGCTGGAGGCCTGGGTCGGAATCGAACCGGCGTACACGGATTTGCAATCCGCTGCATAACCACTCTGCCACCAGGCCGGTGACGCCGCACAGGACCGGGTCCTGTCGACAAAACGAAACCCCGCATACAACCCGGGGCTTCGTCTTCGAAACTGGAGCGGGAAAAGGGGCTCGAACCCTCGACCTCAACCTTGGCAAGGTTGCGCTCTACCAACTGAGCTATTCCCGCTTGGGAGGCGAAATTCTACCCGTCGCCGCCGGTGTGTCAATACTTGTTCTTCTCCGCGGCACGCATGATCGGCCATGCCGCGCGCAGATACAGCAGGCCCGACCACAAGGTCAGGATCGCGGCGATGGCCAGCAGCCAGTCGCCGACGATGAAGATCTCGCGGCCCAGCCAGGGCAGCGGTCGCGGTGGCTGGTCGGGCGTCACCGAGTACAGCAGGCACAGCAGCGCGATCATCTGCGCGATCGTCTTGATCTTGCCGATCGCCGCGACGCGCACGGTCGAACGCTGGCCGAGCTCGGCCATCCATTCCCGCAGCGCCGATACCGCGATCTCGCGACCGACGATCACTGCCGCCCACAGCGCCATCCAGGGCGTGGGATGGCCCTGCACGATCAGGAACAGCGCGACGGCCACCATGAGCTTGTCGGCGACCGGATCGAGGAACGCGCCGAACGCCGAGTACTGCTCGTAGCGGCGCGCTATCCAGCCGTCGAGCCAGTCGGTGATCGACGCGAACGCGAAGACCAATGCGGTCGCGAAGTTGGTCCACTGGAACGGCAGGTAGAACACCAGCACCAGCACCGGGATCAGCATGATCCGCATCAGCGTGATCCAGGTGGGAATCGTGAATTTCATCGGACGCCTGTCAGGGAATTCAGTCGTTGCCGGCGCCGGGGCCGGGGTCGAGGCCATGTAGGGTCGCATAGATGCGCTGCGCCAGTGCCGCGTTCACACCTTCGACCTGGGCGATCTGCTCGGCGCCTGCGGCTTTCAGGCCGCCCAGACCGCCGAAATGCTTCAGCAGGCTGGCGCGCCGGCGTGGCCCGATGCCGGGGATGTCCTCGAGGCGGCTGGTGGTGCGCGCCTTCTGGCGCCGGCCGCGATGGCCGGTGATGGCGAAGCGGTGGGCCTCGTCGCGCACCTGCTGCACCAGCTGCAGGCCGGGCGAGGCCGCGCCGGGCTTGAGCGCGCGACCGTCGGGCAGCAGCAGGGTCTCGTCACCCGGCTTGCGCGCTTCGCCCTTGGCCACGCCGACGAGACAGATGCCGGTGATCCCCAGCGTGTCGAGCACGGCGCGCGCTTGCGCCACCTGCCCTGCACCGCCATCGATCAGCAGCACATCGGGCAGGATGCCCGCGCCTTCCGCGGCAACCGGTGCGTCCGTGCCGGACTCCACGGCGGCGGCTTCCGCGGCGCGCGCCTCGGCCGCCTTGCGGAAGCGCCGCGTCAGTGCCTGGTGCATCGCCGCGTAGTCATCGCCGGGTTCGATGCCGGCGATGTTGTAGCGCCGGTACTGGCCACGCACGGGGCCCGCCGCATCGAACACCACGCACGACGCAACGGTGGCCTCGCCCATGGTGTGGCTGATGTCGAAGCACTCGATGCGTTGCGCAGGCCGGCTGAGGCCGAGCATCTCGCGCAGCGACTCGGCGCGCGCGTTCTGCGCAGCCTGACTGCTCATTTCGGTCGCGAGCGAGATCTCGGCGTTGCGACGCGCCAGATCGACATAGCGCGCGCGGTCGCCGCGCACGTTGCACTTGATCTGCACGCGTCGCCCGCCGGCCTCGCTGAAGGCCTGCTCCAGCAGCGGGACGTCCTCGATCGCGCGGTCGAGCACGATCTCGCGCGGAGGCGGCTGCTCGGCGTAGTGCTGGGAGACGAACGCCGCCAGCACTTCGGCCGGATCGTCGCTGCCGTTGGTGCGCGGATGGAAGGCGCGGGTGCCGAGGTTGCGGCCGTCGCGGAACGACAGCAGCAGCACGCAGGCCTGGCTGCCCTGCATCGCCACGGCCAGCACGTCGAGCTCTGCAACCTGGCCGTCCACGTACTGGCGCGCCTGCATGCTGCGCATGTTGCCGAGCAGATCGCGCAGCCGCGCAGCCTCCTCGAAATCCAGCGCTTCGGCTGCGGCCTCCATGTCGCGGGTGACTTCCTGCGTCAGCTCGTCGCTGCGACCGTCGAGGAACATCGAAGCGCGCCGTACAGCATCAGCATAGTCCGGCGCGGAAACCAGCCCGACACAGGGCGCGGTGCAGCGTCCGATCTGATGCTGCAGGCACGGCCGCGAGCGATTGCGGAACACGCTGTCCTCGCAGTTGCGCAGCTTGAACAGCTTCTGCATCAGGTTCAGCGTCTCGCGCACCGCGGTCACCCCGGGGTACGGACCGAAGTAACGGCCGGGGACGTTGCGCGGCCCGCGATGCACGGCGATGCGCGGCCAGTCGTCGCTCGTCACCAGCACGTAGGGATAGCTCTTGTCGTCGCGCAGCGAGACGTTGTAGCGCGGCTTGAGCGACTTGATCAGCTGGTTCTCGAGCAGCAGCGCCTCGGCCTCGGTGCGGGTCACCGTGGTTTCCATGCGCGCGATCTGCGCGATCATCGCCATCGTCCGCGTGGCCTTGGGCGTGGCGTTGAAATAGCTCGCCACGCGCTTGCGCAGATCGCCGGCCTTGCCGACGTACAGCACGGTGTCGTCGGCCGCATACATGCGATAGACGCCCGGCGCAGTGCTGAGCCCCGCGACGAACGCCTTGCCGTCGAACACCGCCTTGCCGCCGTTGCCCTGCGATCCGGTCATTCGCCTATCGGAACATGGCGGACGGCGCCGCTGACGGGATCGAGCCGCAATACCGCGTGCGAATCGGTATCGGCAAGCCATACCGCGTCGTTGCCGATCGCCAGCCCTGCGGGCGCATGCAGGCGCTGCGGCAGTTCGCAGGTCGTGAGCTCGCCGCCGCCCAGGCGGAGCCGGCGCAGACTGTCGTTGCCGGCGTCGGCGATCCACAGCACCGGCGCGTCGGGCTCGAGTGCGAGCGCCTGCGGGTTCTGCATGCGCGCATCGGTGCGTGGGCCGTCGATGCAGCCGAACTGCCAGGGATCCTGGCCGACGAGCGTCGACACGGCGCCCGTGCGGGTGTGCACGCTGCGTATCGCCGAACCGGCCGCGTCGCAGACATACAGCGTCTGCTGCACGCAGGCCAGCGATACCGGCTCGGCGAACGATGCCATCGCGCCGACGCCGTCGATCACTGCCAGCCTGCCGCTGCCGGCGAGCAGCTCGACACTGGAGCGGCCCAGATCGAGCCGCCAGATGCGGTTGTCACCGGCGCAGGCGATGAAAAGCTTGTCCCCCGCCAGCACGATGTCGCGCGGCTGGTCGAGGGCGATCGCCCGGGGATCGGCAAGCGGACCCGCGACCGTCGTGCCCGGTCGCCCCGCGCCGCAGATCGTCGCGATGTCACCGGTGCGCAGTTCGATGCGCCGGACCGAATGGTTGCCGGTATCGGCCACGTAGAGCACGTCGCGTTCGACATGGAGCCCGTGCGGGCGGGTGAACGCAGCCAGCTCCATCGGGCCATCGATGAAGCCGGGGCTGCCGCTGCCGAACTGGCGCAGGATGCGCCCGCTGGTATCGCACTCGAGCACGCGGTGATGGCCGCTGTCGGCGACGTAGAGATAGTTGCCCGACAGCGCCAGGCCGACCGGAAACCGCAACGGTAGCGGCGGCTCGCCGCTGCGGCGCAGACGGATCGGATCGCCGTTGACCGCCTGCGGCGTGAGTTCGTCGGCCAATGCACTCACGCTTGCGTCGAGCGCGCGGATCCCGCCCTCGCCGACGATGCGTTCGCGCACCCGCCCCTCACCGTCGATCAGCACGACCGTCGGCCAGGCTTCGATGCCGTAGTGCTGCCAGAGCGTCCAGTCCGGATCATGCGCGACCGGAAATTCGACCTGCTGGCGATGCACGCGCTTGGACGCGCGCCGCGCGTCACGTTCGGTGTCGAAGCGCGGCACGTTCACCGCCACGACATTGAGCCGCTCGCGATGCCGCGCACGCAGATGACCGAGATCCGCAAGACATTGCTGCGACCAGGCCGAGCCGAGGTTCACGAAGGCCAACGCACACACCTTGCCCCGCAGCTGCGTCATCCGCAGGGGGTCGCTCAGGTTCAGCCACTCCAGGCTGGCCGGGAACTCGGGTGCGGTCGCGGCGTCGGTCATGAACGGATTATGCGCGAACCGCGGGCGCCAGGCGCCAAGCGGCGGTGACGCTCGACGATGGCATCGGCTGCCTGGTCGACCAGGGGCCAGACCGTCTCGAAGCCGGCGGCATCGCCCGTGTAGGGGTCGGGAACATCGCCGCCGCCCTGCTCCGCCCAGTCGAGCAGCAGCGCCGCCTGGGCAGATGCATCCGCCGGCCGGCGCGACTGCACGATGCGCAGGGTGCTGGCATCCGCGCACAGCAGTACGTCGAACGCGCGATAGTCGGCCGCCTCCAGCGTGCGGGCACGCAGTGCTGCGATATCGACGCCGTGCCCGGCGGCGCAGCGGATCGCGCGCGGGTCGGGCGCGTCGCCGGCGTGCCAGTCCCCGGTGCCGCAGGAATCGACGTCGATCATCTCCGCCAGCCCGGCCGCTTCGATCCGCGACCGCAACGCGCCCTCGGCCATCGGCGAGCGGCATATGTTGCCCAGGCACACCACCAGCAGCCGGATCATCGCAGTAGCGCCGTCAACCGGGCCTCGGCGCGGACGAGATCGTCGGGGGTATCGACGCCAGGGGGAAAGGCCTCGGGGGCAATACCGACCGCGATCCGGTGTCCGGCCTCCAGCACACGCAACTGTTCGAGCATCTCGATCTGCTCCAGCTGTCCCGGCGGCATCGCCGCGAACCGCTTGAGGAATCCGACGCGGTAGCCGTAGATGCCGATGTGCCGCCACCAGTCGCCTGCGGGCATCACGTCCCGACCGAGGGCGAACGCATCGCGCGGCCATGGCACAGGCGCGCGGCTGAAGTACAGGGCATCGCCGCTCGCGGCGCGCACGACCTTGACCGCATTGGGATCCAGCAGCGTCTCGACATCCCCGATCGGCGCGCACAGCGTTGCCAGATCCACGCCCTGCCGGCCGGCCAACGCCGCGACCGCGCGGACCCCCGAGACCGGCGCGAAGGGTTCGTCGCCCTGCAGGTTCACGACCACCCGACCGTCCTCCCACCCGGCGATCTCGGCGCACTCGGCAAGCCGATCGGTACCGGAGGGATGTCCGGGCGCGGTCATGGCGACCTGCACCGGCGTGCCCTGCAGCGCATCGCGTACCCGGGTGTCGTCGGTGGCTACCCAGACCTCGTCGGCCCCGGCCGCCAGCGCGCGGCGCGCGACGTGCAGCACCAGCGGCTCCCCTGCCAGCGACTGCAGTGGCTTGCCGGGCAAGCGGGTGGACGCATAACGCGCGGGGATGGCGACGACGAAACCGGAGGATGTGCTCATCCGGCGATTGTCCCAGATCGGGCGTTACCGGGCCGACCGGCTGCCCGGGAGCGCTGTTACCGAGGTTGCAGAAGACTGCGAAGCATCGAGGCCGCGCGTTCTGCTCGGGAACCGCGCTTCCGCCCCTCCCCGCGCTTGCGAATCGCCGCCCCAAGTCGCAGGCCGGCACCGCATGGGTATCGGAGTTGTAGCCGGCCGTGCCTGGACCCGTCCGTCGGCCCGGCGGCGAACCTTCGCTCCCGACCAGGAACTCTCAGGCCGGCCTCGGCCTCGGCCCGGAAGCGGGCGGGATTCGCAGCCGGCGGCGGCCGCGACCTCAGCGCAGCTTCGCCAGCCGGTCCAGCAGCGCGATCCAGAACGCCTCGGGCAATTCGCCGTACACCGGAACGCTGAAGTGGCGCTCCCCGGCGAAGCGCATGCATTTCACCGCGTCCTTCTCGGTCATCAGTACCGGCAGATCACTGCCGAAGCGCAGGTCCTCCGGCGTGTAGCGATGATGGTCGGCGAACGCATGCGGGACCACGGCGATGCCATGGCTGCGCAGGGTATCGAAGAAGCGTTCGGGATCGCCGATCCCAGCGACGGCATGCACACGCTGGCCGGAGAAACGCGACAGCGGCAGCGCGCGGCCGCCCAGCAGCGGCAATGCCTGCCCGGTCGCGAGGCGCATCGGCCACTCGCCGAATGCGGCCTCGATGTCACCGGCACTGCCGACATTGAGCACGCGGAAGTCGCAGCGCGCACTGCGCGCGGCAGGCTCGCGCATCGGGCCCGCGGGGATCAGCAGGCCATTGCCATAGCGGCGCTTGCCGTCGATGACCTCGATCTCGACGTCGCGCTGCAGGCGGTAGTGCTGCAGCCCGTCATCGCAGACCACGATGTCGCAGCCGGCGCGTATCAGTGCGACGGCGGCGGCCACGCGATCGGCGTCCACCCGCACCTTGGCACCGGTGCGCGCGGCGATCAGCACCGGCTCGTCGCCGGCCAGCACCGGATCGGTCACCGGCTCCACCCAGCGCGGGTTGCGCGCATCGTCGCGGCCATAGCCCCGACTGGCGACGCCCGGCGTCCAGCCGGCCGCACGCAGACGTTCCACGACGGCGATCGTCAGCGGTGTCTTGCCGCTGCCGCCGGCGATCAGGTTGCCGATCACCAGCACCGGCCGGTCGACCTTGCGCGTACGCAGCAACCTGCGCCGCATGCGGGACGCCGCCCCGTACACACGGGCCAGCGCCCGCGCATGCAGCGGCGGACGGCTGCCGTCGAACCAGTACCGCGGCGCCTTCATCCGGCCTGGTCTCCGCTCTCGCGGAACTGCATCCGGTGCAGACGGGCGTACAGGCCGTCCAGCTCGAGCAGTTGCTGGTGCGTGCCCTGCTCGACCAGGCGACCGTGATCGAGGACCAGCACCTGGTCGGCATGCTCGATCGTGGAGAGCCGATGCGCGATGACCAGCGTGGTGCGGTCGGGCATGAGGTGCTCGAGCGCATCCTGCACCAGACGTTCGGATTCCGTGTCCAGCGCCGCGGTCGCCTCGTCGAGGATCAGGATCGGCGCGTCCTTGAGCATTGCCCGGGCGATGGCGAGACGCTGGCGCTGGCCGCCCGACAGGCGGCCGCCGCGGCTGCCGATGCCGCTGTCGAGCTTCTTGGGCAGCTTTTCGACGAACTCCATCGCATTCGCATCGCGGATCGCCGCATCGAGCGCCTCGGGCGTGACGTCCGCCATCTCGCCGTAGGCGACATTGGCGGCCACGGTGTCGTCGAACAGCATCACCTGCTGCCCGACCAGCGCGATCTGGCGCCGCACGTCCGCCAGCCGGTAGTCGTCGATCGGATGGCCGTCGAGGAGGATCTCGCCCTCGATCTGCGTGTAGAAGCGCGGGATCAGCTTGATCAGCGTGGACTTGCCGCTGCCGGAGCGACCGACGATCGCGGTCACCGTGCCGGGTTTGGCCACGAAACTGATGTCCTGCAGCGCCGGTTCCGACTGGCCGGGATAGCGCGCGCTCACGTGGCGGAACTCGATCTCGCCGCGGGCCCGGCCCAGCGGCAGGCTGCCGGTGTCGCGCTCGTCTTCGGCATCGAGGATCTCGAACAGCCGCTCGGCCGAGGCCACGCCCCGCTGCAGCATGTTCTGCACGTTGGTCAGCTGCTTGAGCGCGGGAATGATCGCCATCATGGCGATCATCAGCGCGACGAAGCCGCCGGCGGTCAGGCGCCCCTGCGAGGCTTCGTAACCGGCGATGACGATCAGCAGCGCCAGGCCCACCGAGCCCATCAGCTGCACCACGGCCGACGAGATCGCGCGCGTCGCCTCGACCTTGAGGTTGAGGCGCATGTGGGCGTCGGCGACTGCGCGATAGCGCGCGTTCTCGGCGGCCTGCGCGCCGTAGATCTTCACTTCCTGCTGGTTGCTCAGCGACTGGTCGGCCGCCTGCAGCAGCAGCGCCGAGCTGTCCTGGATGTTGTGGCTGACGCGGCGGTAACGACGCGCGACCTTGCCCATGATCCACGACAGCGGCGGCGCGATCACGAGGATCGTCAGCGTCACCTGCCAGCTGGTCCACAGCATCACCACGAGCGAGGCGATGATCTGCAGCGACTGCTGGATCATCACCTTGGCTGCATCGACCGCGGCCTGCGAAACCTGGTCGGAATCCGAACCCAGCCGCACCAGCATCGACGGCACCGGCTCGGCATCGAAGCGCATGCCCGGCAGGCGCAGATACTTGCCCAGTACGCGCACGCGCAGGTCACGGGCGATGCCGCGGCCGGCCTTGGCCATGTTGTAGTCGGCGAGATAACCCGCTATGCCGCGCATCACGAACAGGCCGATGATCGCCGCCGGCAGCCACAGGTTCAGGCCTGCGTTCTCGCCGACGAAGGTCTCGTCGATGATGGGTTCCATCATCTTGGTGAAGGCGCCGCCGGCGATGGCCTCGATCAGCATCCCGGCCAGCGCGACCGCCAGCAGCCCCCGGTAATCGGTGGCGAACTTCAGCAGCCTGCGATACACCGGCCAGGCGCGGTCGGCGCGCGCGGGGCCGGGGGTCGGCGCTTCGCGCTGTGCCTCATCCACGACGGTATTCATCTCACTCCTCTTGCGTGGCAGCGACAGGCGCTGCCCCCGTCTGCGGCGCGGTCGCATTGGCGATGCGCTTGAAGCCGAGCTGGCCCAGGGCATCGTAGGCGGTCACGACGGCCTGCCAGGGCGTACGCGCATCCGCACGTAGCAGCACGGTGCGTTCGCGATCGTCGCCGGCGACTTCGGCGATGGTGCGCTTGAGCGATTCGACATCCGTGCGCAGCGCTTCGCGGTCGTCGACGAAGTAACGGCCGTCGGCATTGATCAGCAGGCTCAGCGTCCCGTCCTGGGCATCGCTGGGCTCGCCGGTGGCCTGCGGCAGCTCCAGCTTGAGCACCGACCGCGTGTCGAAGGTGGTGGTGATCACGAAGAAGATGATCAGCACCAGGATCACGTCGATCAACGGGACCAGGTTGAGTTCGGGATTGTCCTCGGCCCGGCGGTCGCGGATACGCATGCGTCAGCCCTGCACCGGTGCCTGCACCTGCGCGCCGCGGCGGCTGCGCGGATCGATGACGTCCATCAGCGCGATCGCCTCGTGCTCCATCTGCACGATGTGGCTGTCGATGCGGGCGCGGAAGTGGCGGTGGAACATCAACGCCGGCACCGCGACGACCATGCCCGCAGCGGCGCACACCAGCGCCTTGCCGATGCCGCCGGCCAGTTGGCTGACATCGCCGACGCCGTGGTCCATCACCCCCAGGAACATCTGGATCATGCCGACCACCGTGCCGAACAGGCCCAGCAGCGGCCCGGCGGCGGCGATGGTGCCAAGCGCATTGAGATAGCGTTCCATGCGATGCGCCACATGGCGGCCGACATCCTCGACGCGCTCGCGGATTTCCTCGCGCGGCCGGTTGCGCACATCGAGCGCGGCGGCGAGCAGGGCACCGAGCGGCGAAGTGCCCCGCAGCGATTCGATGTGCGCCGGATCGAGCGTGCCGCGTGCGGCCCAGGCGCGGACTTCCGCGCCCAGCCCGGGCGGGAGCACCACCTTGCGGCGCAGGGCCCAGAAGCGCTCGACAATGATCGCCAGCGCCACGGCCGACAGCAGCAGCAACGGCAGCATCGGCCAGCCGCCGGCCTTCACCAGTTCGAGCACGCCTACCCCTTCGGCCGATGGCCGTCTTCAATCCGGCGAATAGGATAGCCCAGCCCGCGCCGCGGCCTCGGGCCGCGCAGCGCGTGCTTCGGCCTGCTGCACGGCGTCCCAGAGCCGCCAGCGATGCGTCCGCTGCTGGACGACGGCCGGGCCGCCGGCCTGCAGCCGCAGCCGGGTCGCGCCGCCACCGGCGGTGGTGCCGACGGAGGCTCCGGCCTCGCGCCAGCGCGTGACGACGGTTTCGTGCGGATGGCCGAAGCGGCTGCCATGGCCGGCCGACATCACCACCACCCGGGCACCGCTGGCCCGCACAAGGACCGGATCGGACGAGGTCCGGCTGCCATGGTGCGCGGCCACCACGATGTCGGCTGCGAAGGCTTCCGGATCGCGCCGCACCAGCAGCCGTTCGACGACCGCGTCGATGTCGCCCGGCAGCAGCGCCGCGCCATGGGTGGTCTCCACCCGCAGCACGCAGCTCGACGGGTTGCGGAACGCCGGGAAATGCAGGTCCGGGTGCAGGAAGCGGAACCTCACGCCATCCATCTCCCACTGGCTCCCGGCCAGGCAGGGCGACGCGCCGGGCACGCGATCCCATTGCGGGGTGAACACCACCGGCGCGGCGAAGCGTCGCTGCACCGCGCCGAAGCCGCCGGCGTGGTCGGCGTCGCCATGGCTGACGACGATCGCATCGAGCCGACGCACGCCCAGCGCCTGCAGCGCCGGCACCACGACCCGCTCGCCGGCATCGTAGGCCTGGGGTACCGCCGGGCCGGTGTCGTAGAGCACGGCATGGTGCGCGGTGCGGACGAGCACGGCCAGCCCCTGGCCGACATCGAGCACCACCAGCTCGGCCTCGCCTTCGCGCGGGAGCTGCCGGTCCGGCCACAGCAGGGGCAGCCACAACAGCACGGCAAGCCGCTTTCCCGGCACCCCCTGCGGAAGCAGCATCCAGAACGCCGCCAGCAACGCGAGCGGCAGCGCGAGCCAGTGCGGCTCGGGCAGCCACCACAGCGACATCTCGCTTGCCGCCAGCCAGTCGAACAACGGCCACGACAGGTCGAAGGCCCCGCCCGCGGCGCGCCAGGCCCAGTCGCCGGCGCCCGCATGCACGGCCTCCAGTCCAGTGCCCGCAAGAGCCAGCGGCACCACCACGAGGCTCCACCAGGGAATCGCCACCAGGTTGGCAAGCGGCCCGGCGAGCGAGGCCTGGCCGAACAGCACCGCAGTGAGCGGCAGCAGGCCGATCGTCGCCACCCACTGCGCTCCCACCAGGGCGCGCAGCTTCGAGCGGCCGCGCGCATCGGGCAGGCACCAGACCAGCCAGGCGACACCGGCGAAGCTGAGCCAGAAGCCGGCCGACGAAACGGCCATCGGGTCGACCAGCACCACGGCCGTCGCCGCATAAGCCAGTGCATCGGCGACGCGCAGATTCCGCCGCGCCAGGCGTGCCACCACCACCACCGCAATCATCAGCACGGTACGCACGGTGGGCAGCTCCCACCCGGCCACCGCCGCATATACCGCGCCGCCGG
>Ga0233369_1000416_pt1 | contig 18196 bp, 15 predicted proteins | sample ElkDunMinimDraft_26_FD_191537 | JGI IMG/M metagenome (GOLD analysis project Ga0233369, IMG submission 191537) | Fecal eukaryotic communites from dung pellets of Tule Elk in California, USA - Elk Dung D16 | ecosystem: Host-associated > Mammals > Digestive system > Large intestine > Fecal | place... | reverse complement strand
CGCTGTTCCTGATGCTGCTGATGGGCTTCACCATCAACCTGCTGACCCTGCTGGCGATGGTGCTGGCGATCGGCATCGTGGTGGACGACGCGATCATCGTGCTGGAGAACATCCACCGCCACATCGAAGAGGGCATGTCGCCCTACGACGCGACGATCAAGGGCGCGCGCGAACTGGCTTGGCCGGTGGTGGCGATGACCACCACCCTGGTCGCGGTGTACCTGCCGATCGGCTTCCAGGGCGGGCTGACCGGCATCCTGTTCACCGAGTTCGCCTTCACCCTGGCCGGCAGCGTGCTGCTGTCTGGCGTGATCGCGCTGACGCTCACGCCGATGATGTGCTCGAAGATCCTCAAGCCCCACGGCGCGGGCGGCAAGGGCCGGCTGGAGGCATGGCTGGACCGAAAGTTCGACACGCTGCGCCATGGCTACCAGCGGCGCTTGCACGGCGCGCTGGAGACCAGGTCGGTGATCGCGCTGTTCGGGATCATCGTGCTGGTCTCGTGCGTGTTCCTGTACGCCACCGCGCCCAAGGAGCCGGCCCCGCTCGAGGACGAGGGCTTCGTGTTCGCCATTTCCCAGGCCGATCCGACCGCCACGCTCGATTACGTGGAGGGCTACACCGAGGAGATGTCGGCGATCGCGCAGTCGGTGCCCGAGGTGCAGGACTACTTCCTGTTCAACGGCGGCTTCGGCGGCAGCGGCGGCGGCGCCAGCCCGATGGCGATGGCCGGCTTCGTGCTCAAGCCCTGGAGCGATCGCGGCCGCTCGACCAAGCAGGTGCTCGAGCAGGAGCTGCAGCCCCGGATCGGCGAGGTCACCGGCCTGAACACCTTCGCCCTGGTCCCGCCCTCGCTGCCCAGCGCCGGCGGCGACGGCGGCGGCGAGTTCATCATCGGCGGCGTGGGCGAGCTGTCGCAGCTGAGCGAGCTGGCCGACGAGATCCTCGCGCGCGCCATGCAGAGCAGCCGCTTCATCTTCCTCGACAAGGACCTGAAGATCGACAAGCCGCGCATCGAGGTCGAGATCGACCGCGACAAGGCGGCCTCGCTCGGCATCGACATGCGCACGCTCGCCGCGGACATGGCGGCCATGCTCTCGGGCGGCTACACCAACCGCTTCGCCATGCAGAACCGCTCCTACCTGGTGATCCCGCAGGTGCAGCGCAGCGACCGCCTCAACGCCTCGGACCTGCAGAACTACTACACCCGCACCCGCGACGGCGAGCTGATCCCGCTGTCGACCCTGGTCACGCTGCAGGAAAGCGCGCAGCCGCAGTCGCTCAAGCGCTTCCAGCAGCTCAATGCGGTGGCCATCACCTTCGCCCCGCGCCCTGGCGTGAGCAAGGGCGAGGCGCTGGCGATCCTCGACCAGGCCGCGCGCGATGTGCTGCCGCAGGGCTACACGGTCGACTACGCCGGCGAGTCGCGGCAGTTCAAGCAGGAGGGCTCGGCGATGCTGATGACCCTGGGCCTGGCGCTGATCGTGATCTTCCTGGTGCTGGCGGCGCAGTTCGAGAGCTTCCGCGACGCGACGATCATGCTGCTGACCGTGCCGATGGCGATCTGCGGCGCGCTGCTGGTGCTCAACGTGCTGGCGATCGCCAGCAACGTGCTCGGCTTCGCCGGCATCGAGGCCTTCCCGGGGATGAGCATCAACATCTACACGCAGGTCGGCCTGTTGACCCTGGTCGGGGTGATCTCCAAGCACGGCATCCTGATCGTGGAGTTCGCCAACAAGCTGCAGCTCGAGCAGGGCCTGTCCAAGCGCGAGTCCATCGAGGAGGCCGCCGCGATCCGCCTGCGGCCGGTGCTGATGACCACCGCGGCACTGGTGTTCGCGATGATCCCGCTGCTGATCGCCAAGGGCCCGGGCGCGGCCTCGCGCTTCTCGATGGGCACGGTGATCGCCTCGGGGATGACCATCGGCACGCTGTTCACGCTGTTCGTGCTGCCGGCCTTCTACCTGTACCTGGCCAGCGACCACTCCCGCCAGCACGCCGCCCCGCCGGCGTCGGCCGGCCACGACGGACAGTCCACGCCTCCGCCCGAGCCGCAGCACGGCTGAGTGCGGTGCCCGGCCTGCGCGATGCGCGGGCCGGGCGGAGCGCCGCCGCGCTCACGCCGCGGCGAGCAGGGGCGACAGGTCCAGCGCGCGGCCCGCCGCAGCGCCGTCGCCGCCCGGGCGGTGCGCCAGCACGCCCAGGCAGGGCGCGGGCAGGGCATCGCCAAGGAGGGCCAGGTAGTCGTCCACGCGCTCGAAGCCGGGCTCGATGCGGTTGCCGATCCAGCCCACGAGCCGGCAGCCGTCGCCCTCGATCGCCCGCGCGCTCAGCCGCGCATGGCTCAGGCAACCCAGGCGCAGGCCGACCACCAGCACCACCTGCCCGCCCACCGCCAGCGCCACCTGGCTCTGCTCCAGGCCGTCGGCCATGGGCGCGGCCCAGCCACCGGCGCCCTCGACCACCATCACCTGCGCACCCGCGGCCAACCGCGCGTAGGCCTGCAGCACGCCGGCCAGCTCCACGTTGATTCCGGCCTCGCGCGCGGCCAGCTGCGGCGCGGTGGCCGCCGGCAGCGCATAGGGATTCACATCCGCGTAGGCCGGCCGCAGCGGGCTGGCGGCCTGCAGCGCCAGGGCATCGTCGTTGCGCCAGCCCTCGCCGGCGCGCTCGCAGCCGCTGGCGACCGGCTTCATGCCGGCAGCGGCCAGTCCCCGCGCGGCCAGCGCATGCAGCAGCGCCACCGAGGCGAAGGTCTTGCCCACGCCGGTGTCGGTGCCGGTCACGAACCAGGAACGGGTCATCGCGCCTCCGGGGAAAAACGGTGGGCGATTGTGCCTCCCCGCGTGGCCGGCGGCCATTCGCCCCCCCGGCGCGCTACGGGGGCGGCCCCTGCCGGCGCGCTACACTGGCGACATGTTCACCAGTACCGATCTCAGCGGCGACAAGCCGCAACAGTACGCGCAGCTGGCCGACCAGGTGCGTGCCCTGCTGCACGGCGAGCGCGACCGCGTGGCCAACGCCGCCAACCTCTCGGCCCTGCTCTACCACGCGCTGCCCGACCTGAATTGGGCCGGTTTCTATTTCCACGACGGCGTCGAGCTGGTGGTGGGGCCGTTCCAGGGCCTGCCGGCCTGCGTGCGCATTCCGCTGGACAAGGGCGTATGCGGCGCGGCCGCGCGTAGCCGCCAGACCCAGCGGGTGGACGACGTGGACGCCTTCCCCGGGCACATCGCCTGCGACTCGGCCTCGCGCTCGGAGCTGGTCGTGCCCCTGCTCCACGACAACCGGCTGGTCGGGGTGCTGGACCTGGACAGTCCGCTGCCCGCCCGTTTCGACGTTCAGGACCAGGAGGGGCTGGAAGCCATCGCCCGCATCTACGTCGAATCGCTCACATGAACGCACCGCTGAAGATGCGCAATATCGGACCCAAGTCGGCCGCCTGGCTGCGCCAGGTGGGACTGCGCACGCCCGAGGACCTGGTCGCCGCCGGGCCGGTGGACGCCTTCATGCGGGTCAAGCGCGCCGGCTTCAAACCGAGCCTCAACATGCTCTACGCCCTGGAAGGGGCGTTGCGCGACTGCCACTGGCAGGAGGTGCCGGAAGCGCGCCGCGCCGAACTCGTCGCCGCGGTGGAAGCCGCGACCGCGGACCTGCCAGCGCCACGCGGCCGCCCGGCCGCCGCGCCGGTCACCACCACCCATCACCAGGACGAGGGCGGCGGCGCCGCGTTCGGCTTCCTCGACGGGCCGGCCGGCGACGAGCGCGACTGAGCGCCCGCGCGCGGCCCCCGGCCGTCGCCCGTTCCCCTACAATGCGCCCTGCTCCAGGGTGGCCCGCGGACTGTCGTCCAAGGGCTGAAACGGGAAGCCGGTGACGGCGCCGTCGCAGCGCGACGCGCCCATTCCGGCACTGCCCCCGCAACGGTAAGCGAGTAGGACCGCCGCATCCGCCACTGTGCACTGGCACGGGAAGGCGCGGCGGTCGAGGCCAGGCGCCTCGGCTCGCGAGTCCGGAGACCGGCCCCGGAGTTCCCAGGTTGCGATGCGGAGGGCGTCGCGGCGTGCCGTGCGCCGCCGCGCGCCGTCCGCCCGTGCCCTCCTTCGCAACTCCATGCCAAGCAAGCGCGCGGGGCGCGCGATGGAGCGCTGTCGATGTTCAAACCCAGTCTGTTGTCCCTGTCCGTGGCCGCCGTGGCGGCCGCCTCCTGGCCTGCCGCGTCCGCCGCGCAGGCGCCCACCGAGCTGGACGAAGTGGTGGTCACCGGCACCCGCACCCAGGTGCGGCTGGCCGAGAGTCTGGTGCCGGTGGAGGTGCTCGACCGCGAGCAGATCGAACGCAGCCAGGCCCGCGACCTGCTCGAGCTGCTGCGCGGGCGGGCCGGCGTGGACGTGGGCAATACCGGTGGCCGCGGCAAGCTCAGCAGCCTGTACCTGCGCGGCGCCGAATCCGACCACGTGCTGGTGCTGGTGGACGGGATCAAGATGAACTCGGCGACCGCCGGCATGCCCGCGATCCAGGACCTGCCGCTGTCGCAGATCGAGCGCATCGAGATCGTCCGCGGCCCGCGCTCGAGCCTGTACGGTTCCGAGGCGATCGGCGGCGTGGTGCAGGTGTTCACCCGCCGCGCGCAGGCGCGCGGGCTGACGCCGCAGTTCAGCCTCGGCGCGGGCAGCCATGCCGCGCGCGAGGCCAGCGCCGGCTTCGACCTGCGCGGCGAGCGCGGCTGGCTGGGCGTGCACGGCGCCTACGATTCGAGCGACGGCTTCAACGCCTGCCGCGGCTCGGGCGCGCTGTTCCAGGGCTGCTTCGCCGACGAACCGGACGACGACGGCTACCGCAACGTCTCGCTGGGCCTGCGCGGCGGATGGCGCCTGGGCCAGGCGCTCGAACTCGACGGCAACTTCCTGCAGGCCGATGGCGAGAACGAGTTCGACGGTTCCTGGACCAACCGTTCGAAGGTCCGCCAGCAGCTCGGCGGCCTGCGCCTGCGGCACGCGCCCGAGGGCGGGCGGCTGGAGCTGCTCGCCGCGCTGGGCCGCGCCCAGGACCGCTCCGACGACTACCAGGGCGAGGAACTGCGCAGCGCGTTCACCACGCGCCGCGACACCGCCTCGCTGCAGGCCGACCTGCAGCTGCGGGAAGGCCACCTGCTCAGTGCCGGGCTTGATCATCTGCGCGACCGCGTCGACAGCCTGGTGCCATACACCGTCGACGCGCGCGAGAACACCGGCGTGTTCGTCGCCTATGACGGTCGCCTCGGGACGCAGCGGGTGCAGGCCAGCCTGCGCAACGACGACAACCAGCAGTTCGGCAACCACGTCACCGGCAGCCTCGGCTGGGGGACAAGCCTGGGCAACGGCCTGCGCCTGAGCGCAAACGCCGCCACCGGCTTCAAGGCGCCGACCTTCAACGACCTCTACTACCCCGGCTCCGAAAGCCCCTGGCTGCAGCCGGAGACCTCGCGCAGCCTCAACATCGGGCTCTCGCGCGCCACCGCAGCCTACCGCTGGTCGCTGGACCTGTTCGAGAGCCGCATCGACGACCTGATCGTGTTCGTCTATCCGCCGCCGGATTTCCTCGGCGTGGGCAGCAACATCGACCAGGCGCGCATCCGCGGCGCCGAGTTCAGCCTCGACACCTCGCTGGCCGGCTTCGACCTGTCCGCCCAGCTCAGCCACGCCGACCCGCGCGACCGCAGCGGCGGGCCGAACCACGACCACGTGCTGGCCCGCCGCGCGCGCAACACCGGCCGGATCGAGGTGGACCGCGCGTTCGGGCCGCTGCACGCCGGCCTGAGCCTGCGCGCCGCCGGCGCGCGCTACGACGATGCAGCCAACCAGGCGCGCCTGGGCGGCTACGCGACCACCGACCTGCGCCTGGAGTACGCGCTGCACCGCGACTGGACCCTCCTGGCGCGCGCGAGCAACGTGTTCGACCGCCAGTACGAGACCGTGGCCTGGTACTACCAGCCCGGCCGCGAGTACCAGCTCGGCCTGCGCTGGCGGCCCGCGCCGCGCTGATGCCTGCGCGCGCGGCTCAGTGCAGGGCCACGCCCGCCGGCGCCATCGACGCGCCGGCGGGGGTGGCGCGGACCGCGCGCAGCACCGCCACCAGTTCGCGAGAGCGGGCGGCCAGGCGGGCGAACAGGTCGGCGTAGGCCTCGCGCCCGGCCTCGGCAACGCCCTGGTAGGCACCGCGGCCCAGGTCGACGAAGTAGTCCACGCTCACCCGGCGCCGCCCGGCCAGCGCCGGGAACAGCCGGCGACCAGCAGGCAGCGGTCGCCGACATCGCGCAGCGCATCGGCGCGCACGCTGCCCACCCGCTGCTGCGCATCCAGCCACTCCAGCGCCTGGATCCGCGCCAGCAGCCGCGCGTCGCGCTGGTGGCGCAGCACGACGAACACCAGGTAGCTCTCCTGCGCCTCGTCCAGGGTCGTGGCGTGGCCTTCGCAGGCTTCGCGGATCAGTGCCTGCCACAGTTCCGCCGCGGCGCCGTGGCGGATCGTGCCCATGCCGGCTCCTCTCCTGTCACCCGCCCCGAGCCTGGCGTCGCCGCGGGTGGCCGCGTTGTCAGCAGTCCGCCCACCCTGCTGCAATCGCGCCGGACCGGCGCTCCGGCTACAGCAGCTCGCGCAGGTCGCCGACGATGCGCCAGGCGCCGGCGCCCACCAGGTCGAAGTCGCGGTGGTAACCGAAGTCGACCATCGCCAGCGGCATGGCCGCGGCCTGCGCGGCCTCGGCATCGGTGCGCGAGTCGCCCACCATCAGGCATTCCCCGGGCGCCAGGCCGAAGCCTTCGGCGATGTGCAGCAGCGGGCGCGCGTCGGGCTTGCGCTCGGGCAGGGTGTCGCCGCCGACGATGGCTTCGAAGCGGTCCTGCCAGCCCAGCGCCTGCAGCAGCGGGGCGATGAACCGCGCCGGCTTGTTGGTGCACAGGGCCACGCGCACCTGGCGGGCGCGCAGCGCGGCGAGCACCTCGCCCGCGCCGGGATAGGCCACCGCCTGGCGCGGCAGCGAGTCACCGTAGTGGCGCATCAGCAACGCATAGGCGGCCTCGAACGCCTCGCCATCGCGCGGCGCGCCCGCGTGGGCCAGCGCGCGCTGCAGCAGCAGGCGCGCGCCGTCTCCGATCCAGGTGCGCACCGTCGCCTCGGGCTGCGTCTCATGGCCGAGGTCGCGCAGGGTGTTGTTGACCGCCTCGGCGATGCCGACGGCGCTGTCGATCAGGGTGCCGTCCAGGTCGAACAGGACGGCACGGAAGGGAAAACTCATCTTTCAGCAACCAGCAGACACGGCGGCCCAGTGTATCGGCACCGCCGCGGGCTCAGGTCCCGGCGGCCGGGGCGAACAGCTGCGCCTGGAGCGCCCGCTCCTCGGCGTCCTGGAAGTTCGACAGGCCCACGCCCACCAGCCGGTAGACGGTGGCTTCGGGCAGGGCCACGCGGCCCAGCAGCGACAGCGCCAGCGCGGTCAGCTCGTCGGCCGAGGCCGGCGGCACGGTGGGGGTCAGGCTGCGGGTCAGGATGCGGAACTGTGCGGTCTTGAGCTTGAGCACCACGGTGCGGCCCACGCGGGGCGTGCGACGGGTGGCCGCGCTCCAGGCCTTCTCGGCCAGGCGTCGCACGTGCGGGGCCAGCTCGGCCAGCGGCAGGTCCTGGGCGAAGGTGTCCTCGGCCGAGACCGACTGCACCGGCTGGTCGGGCTCGACCGGGCGCTCGTCGATGCCGCGGGCGCGCCGGTACAGCGAGGCCCCGTAGCTGCCGAAGCGCGCCTGCAGCAGTTCCAGCGGCAGGCCGCGCAGCTCGCCCACGGTGCGCACGCCCAGCGCCTCCAGCTTGCCCTGCATCACCTTGCCCACGCCCGGGATCCGGCCCACCGGCAGCGGGGTCAGGAACGCCTCCACCTTCTCCGGCCGTACCACGAACAGGCCGTCGGGCTTGTTCCAGTCCGAGGCGATCTTGGCGATGAACTTGCTCGGCGCGACGCCGGCCGAGGCGGTGAGCCCGGTTTCCTCGCGGATCCGAGCACGGATGGTTTGCGCGGTGGCGGTGGCGCTGGGCGAGGGGATCTTCGGCGCGGTGACGTCGAGGTAGGCCTCGTCCAGCGACAGCGGCTCGACCAGGTCGGTGTGGGCCAGGAAGATCGCCCGCACCTGGCGCGAAACCGCCTTGTAGCGGGGGAAATCCGGCGGCACGAACACCGCCTCCGGGCACAGCCGCTCCGCGCGCAGGGCCGGCATCGCCGAACGCACGCCGTAGCGCCGGGCCTCGTAGGACGCCGCGCACACCACCGAGCGCGCGCCGCGCCAGGCCACGACCACCGGGCGCCCGCGCAGGGCCGGGTCGTCGCGCTGTTCCACCGAGGCGTAGAACGCGTCCATGTCGATGTGGAGGATCTTGCGCACGGCGGCAAGGATAGGCGCCGGCCGCGCGCACCACACGCCGGCGGCCGTCGCGCGGGCAATAAAAAGCCCCGCAGGCAGGGGGGGCCGGCGGGGCTCGGGGAACGGGACTCGGGGAGAAGTCTTCGTTCCGGATCTACTCCAGGGGAAGGGAGGAGATCAGCGACAGACCTTGCATCTGTCGCGACCTATATGACCATCCCGAACATTGAGAGTTCGTGAAGATCCCGCTATCCCGGTCGGAAAATTCAGCGACTGTTTACTTCCATCGAACGTACAGCTTGGTGAACGGGAGACACGCTGGAAATGGCGATTCAAGCCCTCTGCCGCCTCAGTGCGCCTCGTCCCAGTTCACACCCACGCCCGAATCCACCACGAGTGGAACGCGCAGTTGCGCGGCCGCCGCCATTCGCGCCGGCGCTTCGCGCAGCAAGGTCTCGACGAAGCCCTCGTCCACCTCGAACACCAGTTCGTCGTGCACCTGCAGGATCATCTGCGCCGCGCCGCCCTGCCCGGCCAGCCAGTGGTCGATGTCGATCATGGCGCGCTTGATGATGTCGGCCGCGGTGCCCTGCATGGGCGCGTTGATCGCCGCGCGCTCGGCGCCGGCGCGCTGGGCCTGGTTGCCGCGCTGGATGTACTCCAGGTACAGGCGCCGGCCGAACACGGTTTCCACGTAGCCCTGCTCGCGCGCCTGCTGGCGGGTGCGTTCCATGAAATCGCGCACGCCCGGATAGCGCGAGAAGTACGTGGCGATGTATTCCTGCGCCTCGCCGCGGCCGATGCCCAGGTTGCGCGCCAGGCCGAACGCGCCCATCCCGTACATCAGGCCGAAGTTGATGGCCTTGGCCGCGCGGCGCTCGTTGGGCGTGACGTCCTCGAGCCTGCGACCGAACACCTCGGCGGCGGTGGCGCGGTGGATGTCCTCGCCGGCGGCGAAGGCCTCCAGCAGGCCGGCGTCGCCGGAGATGTGGGCCATGATCCGCAGTTCGATCTGCGAGTAGTCGCAGGCGACCAGGCGACGCCCCGGCGGGGCGACGAAGGCCTTGCGGATGCGGCGCCCGTCCTCGGTGCGGATCGGGATGTTCTGCAGGTTCGGATCGCTCGAGGCCAGCCGCCCGGTGGCCGCGCCGGCCTGGTGGTAGCTGGTGTGCACGCGGCCGGTGGTCGGGTTGATCATCTCCGGCAGCTTTTCGGTGTAGGTGCTGCGCAGCTTGGCCAGGCCGCGGTATTCCAGGATCACCCGCGGCAGGGCGTGCTGGTCGGCGATCGCCTCCAGCGCCTCCTCGTTGGTGCTCGGCTGGCCCTTCGGGGTCTTCACCAGGGCCGGCAGGCCGAGTTCGTCGAACAGCAGGGCCTGCAGCTGCTTGGGCGAGTCGAGGTTGAAGCTGCGCCCGGCCAGCTCGGTGGCCTGCTGCTGCGCGGCGAGCATGCGCCGCGCCAGGTCGGCGGTCTGCTGTCGCAGTTCCTCCGCATCGACCATCACGCCGTTGGCCTCGATGCGGGCGAGCACCTGCACCAGCGGCATCTCGATGTCGCGGTAGACCGACTGCAGCGTGGGCACCTCCTCCAGCCGCGGCGACAGCTGGCGATGCAGGCGCAGGGTGATATCGGCGTCCTCGGCGGCGTAGCGCGTGGCGTCCTCGATCGAGACCGCACCGAACGGGATCTGCCTGGCGCCCTTGCCGGCCACGGCCTCGTAGGGGACGGTCTCGTAGCCGAGCACGCGGCGGGCGAGCGAGTCCATGTCGTGGCGCTGGCTGGAATTGAGCACGAAGCTCTCGAGCATGGTGTCGTCGGCGTAGCCGCGCACCTCGATGCCCAGGCGCCGGAACACGTGCAGGTCGTACTTGCCGTGCTGGCCGATCTTGCGCACCTGGGCGTCTTCCAGCAGCGGGCGCAGCAGGGCCAGGGCCTCCTCGCGCGGCAGCTGCGCCGGCGCGCCCGGATAGTCGTGCGCCAGCGGCAGGTAGGCCGCGCGGCCGGATTCGGCGGCGAAGCTGATCCCCACCAGGTTGGCGCGCAGCGGATCGAGCGAGTCGGTCTCGGTGTCCAGGGCGAAGCATCCGGCCCGGCGCAGGGTGGCGATCCATTCCTGCAGGCGCGGCGCGTCGAGGATCGCCTCGTACTCGCCGGGCGCGGCCAGGGCCGGATCCGGCCTGGGCTCATCCGGCGCCGCGGGCGCGGCATAGCGGCCGCTGCCACGCGCGCGCCCCGGCTCCTTCTCGGCGGCGTCGGCGGCCGGGCCACCACCCTCGAGCTCCTTGAGCGCCTGGTTGAAGCCGTAGCGCGCGTACAGCTCGCGCAGCGCCTCCACGTCGCGCTCGCGCAGCGCCAGATCCTGCGGCGCGACAGGCAGCGCCACGTCGGTCTTGATCGTCGCCAGCTGCCGGCTCAGCGGCAGCTGGTCGAGCACCGCGCGCAGGCTCTCGCCGATCTTGCCCTTCACCGCGTCGGCCGCGCCGATCACCGCATCGAGCGTGCCGTATTCGCCCAGCCACTTGGCGGCGGTCTTGGGCCCGCACTTGGGCACGCCGGGGATGTTGTCGACGCTGTCGCCCATCAGCGCGAGCATGTCGATGATCTGGTCGGGGCGCACCCCGAACTTGGCCATCACCGCCTCGACGCTGTCCATGCGGCTGCCGGTCATCGTGTTGACCAGTTCGACCAGGCCCTGGCGCTCGCCCGGCTCGCGCACCAGCTGGGCGAAATCCTTGTCGCTGGTGGAGATGGTGACGTCGATGCCCTGCGCCGAACCCTGCAGCGCCAGCGTGCCGATCACGTCGTCGGCCTCCACCCCCGCCTCGCGCAGGATCGGGAAACCCAGCGCCTCGACGATCCTGCACATCGGCTCGACCTGCGCGCGCAGGTCGTCGGGCATCGGCGGGCGGTGCGCCTTGTATTGCGGGTACAGCGCCTCGCGGAAGGTCGGGCCGCTGGCGTCGACCACGAAGGCGGCGTAATCGGGCTTTTCGCGGAGCGTGGCGCGCAGCATGTTGACCACGCCGAACAGCGCCCCGGTCGGCTCGCCCTCGCCGTTGGTCAGCGGCGGCAGCGCGTGGAAGGCCCGGAACAGGTAGGAGGAACCGTCGATCAGTACGAGTCTTGGCATGCGTGGATTCTACGCGCCGCGGCCACGGCGGCCGTCACCGCGGCGCCGCGCGGGGCCCGGCGGACCGCCTCCGGCGCGCCTTCGCGCCGTCTCGACCACTCCGCGCATAATGGACGCCCGCCTTGCCGGATCGCCTCCATGCGCACCCGTCCGCAGTTCCCGTCCCTCGTCCTGTCCGCGCTGCTGCTGGCGCTGGTCGCCTGCGCCACCAGCACGCCGGCCTCCATGGTGATTCCGCCGGGTGCGGAGGAAACCGTGCGCGTGGAATCCAATGGCGACGTCATCACCGAGTACCGGGTGGAAGGCGAGCTGCGCGTGGTCCAGGTGCAGCCGTCGCGCGGCCCCACCTACATGCTGTACGTGAGCGACGGCCGGGTGCTGTCCACCCACCCGGGCGACAACCCGCCGGAAACCTATTACAAGCTCTTCAGCTGGTGAGCATCGCCGCGCCCGGGCGCGGCGGATGAACCCGCCGCTCGGCGTCGCCCTGGTCGGCTACGGGCTGGCCGGGCGCGTGTTCCACGCGCCGCTGATCACGCACACGCCCGGGCTGCAACTGCGCGTCGTGGTCTCCAGCGATCCGGCGCGGGTGCACGCCGACCTGCCGCAGGTCCGGGTACTGGCCGATCCGGCCGCGGCCTTCGCCGACCCGCAGGTCGCGCTGGTGGTCATCGCCGCGCCCAATGCGGTGCATGCGCCGCTGGCCATCGCCGCGCTGCGCGCCGGGCGCCACGTGCTGGTCGACAAGCCGCTGGCCACCTCGCTGGACGAGGCGCGGCAGATCGCCGTGGCGGCCGCGGACGCCGGGCGCATCGTCAGCGTGTTCCACAACCGCCGTCACGACGCCGATTTCCTCTGCCTGCGCGACCTGGTCGCGCGCGGAGCGCTGGGCGAAGTCGCCGAGCTGCATTCGCACTTCGACCGCTACCGTCCCGAGGTGCCCGCGCGCTGGCGCGAGCGCCCCGGCCCCGGAGCGGGCCTGTGGATGGACCTGGGTCCGCATCTGGTGGACCAGGCGCTGGAACTGCTGGGCGCGCCGCTGGCCGTGCAGGCCGACATCGCTGCCCAGCGCGAGGGCGCGCAGGTCGACGATTTCTTCCATGTGCTGCTGCACTACCCGCGCGCGCGGGCGGTGCTGCATGCCGGCAGTCTGGTCCCGGGCGCCGGCCTGCGCTTCGCCGTGCACGGCACGCGCGGCAGCTATCTCAAGCACGGGCTGGATCCGCAGGAGGCGGCGCTGCGCGCCGGCCAGGTCCCCGGCGGCGGGGGCTGGGGCAAAGACCCGCGGCCGGGCGTGCTGGTCACGCCGGGGGCGGGGGAGCAGGTCGCGACCGGGCCGCCGGGCGACTACCTGGCCTGCTACGCCGCCATGCGCGATGCCATGCTGGGCCTGGGGCCACCGCCTGTCGGGGTGCCGCAGGCGCTGGCGGTGATGCAGGTGCTGGACGCGGCGCGGGCCAGCGCCGCGGCCGGCCGCACGGTCGCGCTCAGCGCACCACCAGCACCGGCAGGCGGCCGCGGGTGAGCACCGACTGGGTCTGGCTGCCGAGCAGCAGCTTCTGCAGCCCGCGGCGACCGTGCGAGGCCATCACGATCAGGTCGGCGCCGCAACCGTCGGCGGTTTCCAGGATCGCCTCGTCCGGCAGGCGTTCGGGCACGTAGATCGCATCCAGCGCCACGCCCGCGCGCGCGGCGCGGGCATGGGCGTCGTCGATCACCGCCTGCGCCTGCGCCCGGTGCTCGCGCCGCTGCTCCTCGCGCACCTCCGCCCCCAGCGCCACCGCCGAAGGCTCGGCCGCCATCATCGCCTGCCAGGGGTCGGAGACCGTCACCAGGGTGGCGCGCGCGCCCAGCGCCGCGGCCAGCGCCAGCCCGGCATCCAGGCCCTTGCCGGCCAGTTCGGAGCCATCGCTGGCGATCAGGATGTGCCTGTACATGCCTCACCTCCATCGGTCCGGGACCGGCACATCACAGCATGCCGCGCGTCCGCGCGCATCGATCCTGGTACAAAGCCCGGCTAGCGCGGCTTGATCCGGTGGCCGCCGAACGCGCCACGCATCGCCGCCAGCGCACGGTCGGCGAAGGCGTTGTCCTCGCGCGAGCGCAGGCGTTCGAGCAGGGACTGGGTGATCACCGGCGCCGGCACGTCCAGCTCGATGGCCTCGGCCACGGTCCAGCGGCCCTCGCCCGAATCCGGCACCCAGGGCGCGATGCCCTCCAGCTGCGGGTTGTCCTCCAGCGCCTCGGCGGTCAGGTCCAGCAGCCAGGAGCGCACCACGCTCCCATGCCGCCACAGCTGCGCCAGGCCGGCGAGGTCCGGAACCAGGTCGCGGCGGCGGTCGAGGATCGCGAAGCCCTCGGCATAGGCCTGCATCAGCCCGTACTCGATGCCGTTGTGGATCATCTTGGCGTAATGCCCGGCGCCGGACGGGCCCACGTGCGCCCAGCCGCGGTCGGGCGCGGGCGCCAGCGCGGCCAGCAACGGCGCCAGCCGGTCGACCGCCTGCGTTTCGCCACCGGCCATCAGGCAGTAGCCTTCCTCCAGCCCCCAGACCCCGCCGCTGGTGCCGACGTCGACGTAGTGGATGCCGGCCTGGGCCAGCGCCTGCGCGCGGCGCTGGCTGTCGCGATAGTGGGAGTTGCCACCGTCGACCAGCAGGTCGCCGGGCGCCAGCCGCGGCTGCAGCGCGGCGATGGTCTCGTCCACCGGCGTGCCCGCCGGTACCATCATCCACAACGCACGCGGCCCCTCGACGTGCGCGGCCAGCGCCTCGAGCGAGTCGAAGGCCTCGATGCCCTCGTCCGCCACTGCCGCGCGCGCCTGCGGCGACGGATCGAACCCGACTACCGCATGGCCGCCACGCCGCAGGCGCCGCGCCATGTTCGCGCCCATCCGTCCCAGTCCGATCATGCCCAGCTGCATCGCGTGCTCCTCACCAGCGCTCAGGAGCATCCATGATGCGCGCCGCGGCGTCGTCCCGCCGCCACCACGGCGCACCGCAGCGTTTCACATCGTATCCAGCGGGCCGCTGCAAGACTCCCCTCCACTTCACCACCGGACCCCTGCATGGTGCACCCGCGCGAACGTCGCAAGCGGCAGGCCGCGGACCCGCGCGCCCTGCGCGAGGGCCTGACGGCGGAACAGTTGCGGGCGCTGGACACGCTGGAGTTCTTCCGCTGGACGCTGGCGTTCGTGCGCAGGCCCCCGTTCCAGGATCCGGTACCGGTCCTGGTCGACCGCACCGGCGAGCGCCATGCGGTATTGCGGCCGGACGGCAGCATCGACGAATCCCCGGATTTCCGCCTGCGCGAGGCGGAACGCTGACCGCGCCGCGCCGCTGCCGCGGCGCTCGCGGCCAGCATTGGACTCAGGCCGGCGTCAGGTTGGCGTAGGCCAGCACCAGCCACTTGGAGCCGGCCTCGGCGAAGTTCACCTGCACGCGCGCATGCGCGCCGCTGCCTTCCACGCCGGTCACCACGCCGCCGCCGAACTTGGCATGCACCACGTTCTGGCCGAGCGACAGCCCCACCGAGGGCTCAAGCGAGGCGTGGCCCCAGTCGCGCGGCGGCTGGCGCGAGAACGCCGGCCGCGATACCTGCACGCGCGGGCGCACCTCGTTGAGCAGCGCCGGCGGGATCTCGCGCAGGAAGCGCGAGGGCACGCCGAACATGTCCTGGCCGTGCAGGCGGCGCGATTCGGCATAACTGAGCACCAGCTTCTGGCGCGCGCGGGTGATGCCCACGTAGGCCAGGCGCCGCTCCTCCTCCAGCCGCCCGCTCTCCTCGATCGAGCGCGCGTTGGGGAACAGCCCTTCCTCCATGCCGGCCAGGAACACCAGCGGGAACTCCAGGCCCTTGGCGCTGTGCAGGGTCATCAGCTGCACACCGTCCTCGCCGGCCTGCGCCTGGCCCTCGCCGGCCTCGAGCGAGGCGTAGGCCAGGAAGGCGACCAGTTCGGAGAGCTGGGCGGCATCGTCCTCGTCGCCCTTGACGAAGCGCGAGGCCACCGACACCAGCTCGTCGAGGTTGTCCACGCGCGAATCGGCCGCGCCCTTGGACTCGTTGGTGTAGTGCACGCGCAGGCCAGAGCGCTGCAGCACGTGGTCGATCTTGTCCTTGAGCGGCAATTCGGCGACCTCGGCCTCCAGCGCGTCCACCAGGGCGTGGAAACCGGCCAGCGCATTGCGCGCGCGCGCCTGCAGCGCACCCCCCTGCTGCACGCGCAGCGAGGCCTCCCACAGCGAGATGCCGCTGCCGCGCGCCTGGCGCCGCACCTCGTCCAGGGTGCGCTCGCCGATGCCGCGCGTGGGCGTGTTGACCGCGCGCTCGAAGGCCGCATCGTCGGCCCGGTTGGCGATCAGGCGCAGGTAGGCCAGGGTGTCCTTGACCTCGGCGCGCTCGAAGAAGCGCACGCCGCCATACACGCGGTACGGCACCTGCTCGGCCAGCAGCGCTTCCTCGAAGGCGCGCGACTGGGCGTTGCTGCGGTAGAGGATGGCGCAGTCGCCGTGGCTGCCGCCGGCCTGCACCCACTGGCCGATGCGCTCGACCACGAAACGCGCCTCGTCGATCTCGTTGTAGGCCGCGTACAGGTCGATCGGCTCGCCTTCGCCGCTGTCGGTCCACAGCTGCTTGCCCAGGCGCTCGGGATTGTGCGCGATCACCGCGTTGGCGGCGCCGAGGATGTTGGCGCTGGAGCGGTAGTTCTGCTCCAGGCGGATCGTGGTGGCGCCGGGGAAATCGCGCAGGAAGCGCTGCATGTTCTCGACCTTGGCGCCGCGCCAGCCGTAGATCGACTGGTCGTCGTCGCCGACCACGAACACCTGCCCCCGGTCGCCGGCCAGCAGGCGCACGAAGCCGTACTGCACGGCGTTGGTGTCCTGGAACTCGTCGACCAGCAGCTGGCCGAAGCGCTGCCGGTAATGCGCCAGCAACGCCGGGTTGTCGCGCAGCAGTTCGTGCGCGCGCAGCAGGATCTCGGCGAAGTCGACCAGGCCGGCGCGGTCGCAGCGCTCCTGGTACAGGGCGTAGCTCTTGAGCATCACCTCCGACCATTCGTCGCCGCCGGACTGGATGTTCGCCGGCCGGCGCCCCTCGTCCTTCTGCGCGTTGATCCACCAGGCGATCTGCCGCGGCGGGAACCTGGCCTCGTCGAATTCCAGCTGCTGCACGACCCGCTTGACCAGGCGCAGCTGGTCGTCCGAATCGAGGATCTGGAAGCCTTCGGGCAGCTTCGCGTCCTGCCAGTGCAGGCGCAGCAGGCGGTGGGCCAGGCCGTGGAAGGTGCCGATCCACAGCCCACGCGCCCCGTTGCGCAGCTGGGCGTCGATGCGATGGCGCATCTCGGCCGCGGCCTTGTTGGTGAAGGTCACCGCGAAGATGCCGTGCAGCGGCACCCCCATCACCTCGTGCAGCCAGGCGATGCGGTGGGTCAGTACGCGGGTCTTGCCGCTGCCGGCGCCGGCCAGGACCAGGTAATGGCCGGGCGGTGCGGACACGGCTTCGCGCTGGGCGGGGTTCAGCCCATCGAGCAGGTGCGAAACATCCATGCGCCTATTCTAGGCGAGCGCCGTCTCAAACCCCGGACACGGGCGCACAGAGTTTTTCAAGATGCGTGGCCGGAGGCCCCCGGCGGCGCCTCGGCGGCCGGCTGGCGGTACAGCAGCCCCAGCAGGGGCGCGGCCATCAGCGTGGTGACCAGGGTGACGGCGAACAGGATGGTGAACAGTTGCGGCCCGATCAGCCCGGCGTCGTAACCGATCTTGATCACGATCAGTTCCATCAGGCCGCGCGCGTTCATCAGCGAGCCCACCGCCAGGCTGTCGCGCCAGCCATAGCCGTTCAGCCGCGCCCCGGCCGCGCAGCCCAGCACCTTGCCGGCCACCGCGACCAGCAGCACCAGGGCCAGGGCCGCCAGGCCAGCGCCGCCGAAGGCCTCGGGCGAGGCGTTCTGCCCGGCCAGCACAAACACCACGGGCATCAGCAGGCCGATGGCGAGCGGCTCCACGCCGCGCGCGAGCCAGCGCAGCAGGCGGTCGTCGCGCGGCAGGCACACCCCGAACAGGAAGGCGCCGAACACCGCGTGCAGCCCGATCCATTCGGCGAACGCCGCGCAGGCGAGCAGACCCAGCAATACCGGCGCGAGGGCGGCAGCGCCAGGCGTTCCGTCCAGCGTCGCCGGCCGCAGCAGGCGGGCGTAGAGTGGCCGCAGCAGGCCGAATACCACCGCCACCAGGGCCAGGGCGCCGGCGACGGTCAGCGCCACGCCGGCCAGTCCGCCGCCGCCGGCCAGCGCCAGCACCGCGGCCAGGAAGATCCAGACGCAGCCATCGTCGATCACCGCGGCGGCCAGCGCCAGCCGCCCCGGCGTGCTGCCGGCCAGGCCGCGGTCCTTGAGGATGCGCGCCAGCACGGGGAAGGCGGTCACCGAGATCGCCGCCCCGAAGAACAGGGCGAACGGCCAGTAGCCCACGTCCGCGGGAGCGAAATCCGGGTACAGCACCGGCGCGATCGCCAACCCCAGGGCCAGGGGCAGCACGATGCCGAGGCCGCCCACGGTGGCCGCCGCGCGCACCTGCCTGCGGCTGCCTTCCGGGGCGCGCAGTTCGGCGCCGACGATGAACATGAACAGGGTGACGCCCAGGGTGCCAAGCCCCGAAAGCACCGGAAGCGAGGCGGTG
>Ga0233369_1000415_pt1 | contig 18201 bp, 18 predicted proteins | sample ElkDunMinimDraft_26_FD_191537 | JGI IMG/M metagenome (GOLD analysis project Ga0233369, IMG submission 191537) | Fecal eukaryotic communites from dung pellets of Tule Elk in California, USA - Elk Dung D16 | ecosystem: Host-associated > Mammals > Digestive system > Large intestine > Fecal | place... | reverse complement strand
CGGCCTCGCCCAGTCGGTCAACCGCCCCAAGCGCATGAACGACAACGCGCACATGGAGTCCTGGAACAAGTCCATGAAGTCAGATCTGTATCACCGGCAGACCTTCGCCAGTGACCAGGACCTGCACGCTGCCATCCGCAGCTACGTCGACTTCTATAACCACCAGCGCCTACACTCGGCGCTGGGTTACACCGCACCCGCCGCGTACGAGCGCACATGCGCCTAACCAACGGGTGTCCACTTTATCGAAGGAAGCCCCCGCCGCTTCGCAGCGCGGCTTAACTCAAGCGTTAGGCCGCTAAGGAGGGTTCTTTGCTAATCACACAAGAGCATAATCGGGCTATTGGAGACTTCGTTGACCTGATCGCAGGCCGACTGGGCTCGGGGCGTGCCATCCACCCCGAGACTGCGATCGCCGCTTCTGCCCGCATTTCCGGGAGCCTGCTCTTGCGTTCATTCGGCTTTGACCTCGAAACGCCAGAGCCGGGAACGGCTTTGCTTTCTAACGAGGCAAATGAGAAGGGTCCAAGTTTGATAAATCTGCTGGGTGCGTTTCTAGCGCAGAACCAAATCGACCTTGATTCAACCAAGCTTGGCGGCGCGCCGGAGCACCGTGGCGAAGAGCCAAATCTCAGCACCCAAGAGTCGTTAGCGTTGCTGCAAGAGGACGCTTTGCAAATTGCTGCTCGGCATTCTCTCTCGCTGCAACAAGCCGCAGAGGCTGCTGCCTTGGCAACCGGCTTCATTGTCAAGGAATGCGTTACGTCCATCACCGGAGAGATCGGCTTCAACGTCGCCGCCTTCGGATTCGTGGAGGGCAGTAAAACCGTGCCGCCGCGTCTGGACAAGCGCAGCCAGCCTTCGCCTTCCAAGCCTTGGTACAAGTTCTGGTGAGTCAGCGGTGGCGCGGCCTAATACAGGCGTTAGGCGGCACAGGAAGAACGGCGCATGTCATGAATAAGAAACCCTCACCATCGCTGAGAGGTTCCTGCCACTGTGGCTCGGTGCGCATTACGCTGCCAGCCGCGCCGGAAACGGCGACGAGTTGCAACTGTTCCCTGTGCCGGCGTACCGGCGGCATCTGGGCGTACTATGAACTTGGCACGGTCTCCATCCAAGGGCATCCCGAGAATACAGAGAGCTACGTGTGGGGCGACCGCGCGCTCAGGAATTTTCGCTGCAAGACCTGCGGAATCATCACCCACTGGGAGCCGATTGAACCTGAGACTGGCGCTCGCCATGGCGTGAACTTGCGGAACTTCGAGCCAGATCTACTGCAGTCTGTGATGGTGAGGCACTTCGACGGGGCGGACACGTGGAAATTCCTGGGTTGAGCTTTTCGGCACTGGGAACGTCGCAGGTGCCGCCCAACAATTCATTCAAGCCGATGCCGCTTCCCGGCGCGGCCCAGGTGTTAGGCCGCCAATGAAAGTTCTCGTCTTCGGCAACTCAGGCTCTGGCAAGAGCACCTTGGCGAAGCAGCTTGCCGAGGAGCATGGGCTCGCGCACCTCGATCTGGACTTGATCGTCTGGGAGCCTGGCAGGGTTGCTGTCCAGCGCACAGATGACGCGGTCGCTGCATCTCTGGCCGCGTTCTTGGCTGCGCACAGCCGCTGGGTCATTGAGGGCTGCTATGGCGAGCTCGTACAAGCTGTGTCTCGCCATTGCAGCGAGCTGGTGTTCCTGAACCCCGGACTTGAGACGTGCCTGGCGCACAACCTCAGCCGTCCTTGGGAGCCTCACAAGTACGCCTCGAAAACAGCCCAGGACGAGATGCTGGATAACCTGCAATCTTGGGTGGCTGGCTACTATGATCGCCAGGATCAATGGTCGTACCGTGCCCACCGTCAGATTTTTGATTCTTTCGGGGGTCGCAAAAGCGAGCGCCTGAGTGCGAACGCAGCCGCGGCCTAACAAGTCGTTCAAGCCGACGTCGCTTCGGGGCGGACTTAACTCAGGCGTTAGCCCCCACAGAAAGGTTCCCGCAGATGGGTGAAGACAATCCATTCTCCCGGGCGCTTGCCGCATATGTGGAGGCGGTTCTCGCCAAGGATGTTGACGCGTTCACCGCACTCTATGACCAGGACATCCATGTCTTCGACATGTGGGGCGCATGGTCGATTCGCGGCCTGGCTGCATGGCGTGAGATGGCTGCGGGCTGGTTCTCATCGCTCGGGGATGAGCGTGTTGTCGTTACTTGCGACAGTGCCGATTCAACTGTGTCCGAAGATCTGGCTATTGGCCATGCCATTCTCACCTACACTGCGGTGGCGCCTGACGGCACAGCGCTCAGGTCTCTCAGCAATCGGGCCACCATGGCTTTGCGCAGGACTGGAGATTCATGGAAGATCTTCCATGAGCACACGTCGGCACCCATCGATCATCAGTCACAGCAGGCAATCCTGCGTCGCGGCGACGGCTGACAGTTCATTCAAGCCGCACCCGCCTCGCGGCGGGGCCTGATCCAAACGTCAGCACTCCGGGGAAAGTTCGATGCGGTTTGCAGCAATTGTGGGCGCGGCAATGCTTCTCGCCGCAGGCGCGCTGAGCGCCCAAGACCATCCGAAGATTCCAGACCGACCGGCACCGCTGAAAGCGCTGGACGGTGAGTGGCTCATGTCTGGAGATGTCATGGGCGAGCCGGTGACTTACCGGATGGTCGCGGGGCCTACGCTCCAGGGCGCTTTCACCGAAATCCACATGAATGATGTGCAGGTGCCCTCGCAGTACGAAGCTCGGGTTCTGATCGGTTACGACACCGAGAGCGGGACTGTCATCGCTCATTGGATGGACAGTTTCGGGGCAAAGTACTCGGTACCGCACGGTAGCGGATCTGTGTCCGGAAACACGGTGCGGTTCACCATTCCTTACGAGAGCGGCGCGTTCCGCGATACGTTCACCCATAGTCCGGACACGGATACGTGGCTGTTCGTCCTCGAGGCTGCTCAGCCCGATGGCACATGGAAGCACTTTGCACGCTACACAGCTCACCGACCGTAGCTGAGTGCCAACAGTTCATTCAAACCGACGCCGCTTCGCGGCGTGACCTGGTTCCAGCGTCAACCCACTCAGGAGCGGCCATGGGCACTCGCAAGTCTCCTTCCGCAGGTTCCGTGGCCGACTACATTGCCGGCCTTTCCCCGCCACTGCGGGGGGACGTCGAAGCTTTGCGCTGCGCGATCCTTGCGGCCGCCGACGACATCGGGGAAGAGATCAAGTGGAATGCCCCCAGCTTCTACACCGGCGAGCACTTCGCCACCATGCGCTTGAACGGCAAGGTTCCGCTCCAGCTCATCCTGCACCTGGGCGCCAAGAAGAGTTCCATCGCGCGCGACTCGATTGAAGATCCGCAACGCCTGTTGCAATGGCTCGGCCCGGATCGCGCCTGCATCAGCTTTCGGTCTCCCGGCGCTGTTGCGGAGCAGGCCGCCCCGGTACAGCACATTGTTCGGCAATGGGTACACCACGTCCCGGCCCGGGCCGCGGGCTGACAATCGCCCTCTCAGCCAACAGACAGGGACCGGCGCTACTGCGGGCCGATATCGCCTTGTCGCATGCCGGCCCCGATCTGCCCCTGCGTCCGCCGCGTGATCTGACGCGCGCGACGAGCATGACCACCCTGCCGGTATTCGCACTACCGGTCATGCGCGGCAGTAGCGGATTGCGAAGCCAGGGTGACATGTCACTCATGCGGGCGGCTTGGCTCGCCCTGGGGTTCCGGGCGCGTTGCATGCCCCCGCGCCGCTGCGACTCGATGGCGCAGCGCGAGAGCGCCCGCCCTCACCGCGCCGCGATCCGTTTCCCGGTTGAATGCGCACATGCCCGAATCCAGATCTGCCTCCCCCGCCGCTCCAACCGCAGGCCCGCGCGATCTCACACACGGTGCGATCGCGCCCACGCTGTTCGCATTCGCGCTGCCGATCCTGGGCGGCAACGTCATGCAGTCGCTCAACGGCTCGGTCAATGCGGTCTGGATCGGCCGCTTCCTCGGCGAGGGCGCGCTGGCGGCGATCGCGAACGCCAACAACATCCTGTTCTTCCTGCTGGGCGCGGTATTCGGCGTGGGCATGGCGGCGTCGATCCTGGTCGCGCAGGCGATCGGCCGCAGCGACCTGCCCGGCGCCAAGCGGGTCATCGGCACCAGTGCGACGTTCTTCCTGAGCGCATCGGTACTGGTCGCGCTGATCGGCCTGCCGCTGTCGCGGCATGTGCTGGTTTGGATGGGCACGCCCGCAGGCGCGCTGCCGCATGCCGATGCCTACCTGAAGCTGATCTTCCTGGCGGTGCCGTTCCTGTACACGTTCGGGTTCCTGTCGGCGATCCTGCGCGGCGCCGGTGACGCACGCACGCCGTTCCTGTTCCTGCTGCTGGTGGTGGCGCTGGACATCGTGATGGTGCCGCTGCTGATGCTGGGTATCGGGCCGTGGCCGGCGATGGGCATGGCCGGCGCGGCCCTGGCCAGCCTGATCGCCAATGCCCTCGGGCTCGGCGCCATGCTCGGCTGGCTGCGCCACCGCCGGCACCGGCTGTGGATCCATCGGGGCGAGCGGTATCTCTATCGGCCCGACTGGGCCATCGTGCGTGCACTGCTGGTCAAGGGCCTGCCGATGGGCCTGCAGATGGTGATGCTGTCGGCGGCGATGATCGCGATGATCTCGATGGTCAATGTGCACGGCGTCGACACGACCGCAGGCTATGGCGCCGCGCTGCAGTTGTGGACCTATGTGCAGATGCCGGCGATGGCGATCGGCGCGGCATGTTCGACGATGGCCGCCCAGAATGTCGGCGCCGGGCGCTGGGACCGGGTGTCGCGCATCGCCGGCACCGCGGTGGCGTTCAACCTGCTGTTGACCGGCGGGCTCATCACCCTGCTGCTGCTGCTCGACCGCGCAGCGCTGTCGCTGTTCCTCGGCGATGCCAGCGTGGCGCTCGACACCGCGCGCCACCTCAACCGCATCGCGATCTGGTCGTTCCTGTTCTTCGGCGTGACCTTCGTGCTGTTTGGCGTGGTGCGATCGACCGGCGCGGTGCTGGCGCCATTGCTGATCCTGGCGGGAACGCTGTGGGGCGTGCGCGTGCCGGTGGCCACCCTGCTGCAGCCCAGCCTGGGCATCGATGCGATCTGGTGGAGCTTTCCGGTCAGTGCCTTCGTCGCGATGCTGCTGGCGATCGCCTATTACCGCTGGGGCGGCTGGCGGCATGCGCACATGCTCGGCGGCGAGGAGCGCGAGCCGGTGGCGATTCCCGCCGAAGTGCCCGGACAGCCGCCTTCGCCCGTCGCCGAACTGGAACCCCCGGATACGACAGGCGACCGGTCAGGCCCGCACCCCGACCGCCCCTGAATCCACGGGGCAGGCCGGCTTGATCCAGCGTCACCGGGGCGGCATCTGTCAGGCAGATGCGCGCCACGCGCGGACTTCCGGATTCCTCATGCGAAGCGTGACCTTGCTGATGACCCTGCTGCTAGCGGCCTCGTTCCCGGCGCTTGCCCAGCAACTGCGCAACCCCGCTGATCCACCCGCTCGTGCAAGCGGCAGCCTGCGCCCGGTGGATGCGCCGTCGCGCCTGCCCGCGCAGATCGAGACACCGGCGACGCGGGATCCCGCCCGCGAGCGCTGCCTGCAGCAGGCAGCGCGCACCATCACGCCGACCAGCGATGCGCGCATCCGCAGTGCGCAACGCCGCGCGGCCGCGATCGAAACGCAGCGCGCCGCGCGCGGGGGCGATGCGGCCGACCCCGCGGACCGCAGCGGCCTGCGCGCCAGTCGGGACGCGCAACAACGGGCCGCCGTGCGCGAGCGCAACGCCGCCAACCAGCGCATGGCGATTGCCGAGGCCAATTGCCGCTGAGGCGTCGCGCTCTTCGCGCGACATGCCCGCGCACAACATGCCCCGGCGCCAGCTGCGCGTGATGCGATAGCCGTCGCCAGCAGGGGAGCGCAACACCGGTCGCGTTGCGGGACCCGGCAGCACGCGGCTCGCGGGACCGGGACCGGTCAGAGCCGCGGATTCCGGCGGTGGCCCGGCTCGGCCGGGCAGGCCAGGCGGGGCTCCCCCCTCACTTCCAGCCGGGCAGCCTGGTCCGGTCCAGACCCGCAACTTCGAAGACCGCGGTCCGGGTACCGCCGGCCTTGACCGGGAACTCGATCGCGACGGTACTGGCGCCGTCGAGCAGGCGCCACAGCGCGCGCTCGTCGTCGATGAACATCGCGATGGCTTCGTCGGTGCGGGGCCGGTTCGCGGCCATCCGGCGCGGCTCGCCGTCGTCGACACGCACCGAAACGCGGCAGCTGGGATAGCAGTCGAAATCCCCCGCCTGCAGCACGAGGTAGCTGCTGCGACCCCAGGATGGATGGTCGCGGAAGATCAGCCGCACCTGCTTGGGGCCGCTGCCGTCCACATCGACATTGTCGCGGGCGTAGATCGCCGCCGAGAGCTGCTGGCCACCCTCGACATTGGCGGTGTTGTAGGACCACAGCGCCTGCGTGCGCGCCTGCTCGCGCACCGCGTCGCCCTTGGCCTTGACCTCATCGAACTTCGCGCGCACCCGGGCGGCGGCCTCGGTGTCGGGATAGCGCGCCAGCAGCACGTCGGCCTGGGCCTTGGCCAGCGCCCAGTTCTCGTTGGCGACCGCGGACTCGAAATCGCGTTCGTTCGCTGCGGCCTGCGCCTCGTTGGTCGCGGCCTGCGCCTGGGCCTGGGCAGCGGCGCGGGCCTCGGGATCCTGGCAGGCGGTCAGCGCGAGCAGTGCTGCGGTCAGACCGGTGGCCAGCAGGTGTCGGGTTGTCATGTAGATCGTCCTCGTTGCAGCGATGCGCCGCGGCCGCGCGGCGAGACCATCAGGATGTTGCGTCACTGCGCGCTGGCGGGTTCGCGCGCAGCGCTGTGCAGCCTAGCGCGTCACCGGGCGTGGATCGATCGAGCTTCGCGGCAGCACGCGTGCCCACCTCGAAACGCACGCGGCCGCCACGAGGGCGGCCGCGCACGGATCCGATCGCCTGCAACTCAATTGGCGGGTGCAGGCTTCTCGTCCGCGGCCGCGTCAGTGGCCGCAGGGGCCACCGGTGCGGGCGCCGGCTTGGCACCGGCGATCAGCGCTTCCACCGAGCCGGTGGTGATCGGGTGGTAGCCCGGGCGAGCGGTCTCGAAGATCTGCCTGGCGAGCGCCAGGCCGGGCTCGGTCTGCACCAGTGCGGTGTAGATCGGCATGATCAGCTTGCGACGGCCGACACGCGCGGTGAACTCGGCCAGTGCCTCGTTCGCCTGCGTGTAGCCACTGCGCACCGTCAGCGGATACCAGCGCATCGCGATCTCGCCGTTGTCGGTCCCGGTGAAACCGTAGGCTTCGTCGAGCTGGGCCAGCTGCTCGACGGTCAGGGTCGGCGGCAGGCTGTCGAGGAAGTGCAGCCACTCCTGGGTCGACCATGCGTCGGTGATCTGGCGCGGCGGCAGCTGGCCACTGCCCAGCCATGCCAGGCGCGCGGAATCGACGATGCCGAAATTGCGCGACATCACCTGCGGCGCGGAGGCCGGAATGCCCGGCGCATAGATCCACTCCTGGATCTCGGCGTCGGTCACGGTGCCGGGGAACTTGTCGAACAGGTGCTCCTTGGCATAGGCGAGGAACTGCTCGGTGGTGACGCTCTGGAAGGCGAAGTGATCGAAGTAGCCGCGCAGGAAGGCGTCGAAGTTCTCACGGCCGAAGCGCTGCTCCAGGAACTGCAGGAACCACGCGCCCTTGTCGTAGGCGACCGCGCTGAGCGCATCGTCCGCGTCGAGCTCCGTGCCCGGCTTGACCGCCAGCGCCTGGGTCGCCTCGGGCATGCCGGCGATGTTCTCGCGCAGCGCATTGCGCGAGATCACGTACTCCATGTCGCTGACTTCCTTGCCGTACAGCGACTCGACGATGCGGTTCTCCACGTAGCTGGTGAAGCCCTCGTTGAGCCAGCCGTGCTTGGCGCTGGAGAACGTGACCAGGTTGCCCGACCAGCTGTGCGCGAGCTCGTGCGCGATCAGCGAGACCAGCGACTTGTCGCCGACGATGACGGTGGGTGTGATGAACGACAGGCGCGGGTTTTCCATGCCGCCATACGGGAACGACGGCGGCAGGATCAGCAGGTCGTAACGCCCCCAGCGGTAGGGGCCGTAAAGCTGCTCGGTGACCTCGATCATCTTCTCGGTGTCGGCGAACTCGGCGACCGCGCGGTCGACCATCGCCGGCTCCGCCCACACGCCGGCGCGATCGGAGATCGGCTTGAACACCAGGTCGCCGGCGGCGATCGCCATCAGGTACGACGGGATCTTCTGCGGCATCTTGAAGGTGTACTCACCGGTGCGCTGCGCGTCCGGATCGTTGTCGGCGCTCATCAGCACCATCACGTCCGGACGCGTCGTGACGCGGGCGGTGTAGGTGTAGCGGATCGCCGGTGTGTCCTGCAGCGGCACCCACGAACGCGCGTGGATCTGCTGCGACTGGCTGAACATGAAGGGCAGCTGCTTGCCTTCGGTCATCTCCGGGGTGAGCCATTGCAGGCCGGAAGCCTCGGGCGAGGTCTTGTAGGTCACGCGGACCTTGGCGTTGCGCTCGGGGGTTTCGATGGTCAGCTTGCTGCCGAGCGTGGGATCGGCCTCGGCCAGCGTGTACTGCAGCGGCTGCCAGCCGTTGGCGGTTTCGCCCTCCACCTTCTCGATGGTCAGGTCACGGGTATCGAGCACCAGCTGCGTGGCCGAGGGATCCTTCCACTGCAGGGTGTAGGTCGCGGTGCCGGCGATGGTGCGCGCATCGAAGTCGAGCGCGATGTCCAGGGCCAGATCGTCGGTGACGACCTTGTCGGGCTCGGCGTAGGAATGCTCGTCGCGATCGACCACGACGGCGGGTGCGGAACCGGACGCGGCGTTCACGGGATTGGGGTCTCCGGATTCGCGCTGGCAGCCAACGGCCAGCAGGGCGAGCAGCAGCGCCGGCAGAAACCGGCGGATATCCAGCTTGGATCGCATATGAGGGTTCGGCTACGGACAGGACGCACAGTCTAGCGCGCGGGCAGCGGGCGACTTTGGCCCGGGCATGCGGCGACCGGCACTTGGCCGCCCTGCCGGCGGGCTCGTATCCGGGTGCAGGAAGCCGCCTGCAACAGCACCTGCACCCTCCTGACCCGCATTTCCGTGAACGCCGTCAGATTTTCGAAGCTCCATCCCCGCATGGATTCCTCGGACAGCGCCGCGCCTATGGCGAAAGCCCGCCGATCGCGGACAATGCAAACGTGAATGGACGACTTCAGAGCGCCGCGATGCCGATGAGCCCGCCAGGGGCTTCGACGGCTGACGTGCCCGGGCTGGCGAACGCAGGCCGGTCGACCGGGTGCGCATGGCCACCGGTGGCCATCTGTCGCCCGCGTGCGTTGCAGGTGCGATCGGGTAGTCGCCCGTCCGCGTGCCCGCCCCCCCATCGGGCGCTTCAGATCGGCGCGCGCCCTGTCCCCTGCCGCGGCGTATCGCCGGGGCCTGATCAGCTCGCGCCTTGGCCCTTGGCAGCTGAGGCGATACGTCGCGTCACCGGTCGTCACGCCCCGACCCCGGGATGCACCCTCGAGGCGGATGCCGCATGAACGTGTCTGCCGACCAGACGGCGCCCGAGGACGTCGAAGTACGGTTCGACACGCCCCGTGCGGACGAAGATCCGCTGACCGGCCTGCCCAATCGCGCGGGCCTGCTGCGGGCGCTGGATACGCGCCGGGCGCAGCACATCCCCACCGCGGTCGCCGTGCTCGGCATCGACAACTTCCACTCGCTGGGCGTGACGCTCGGCCCCGGCATGGCCGACACCATGCTGCAGGTGATTGCCGCGCGCCTGCTCGCGCGCCTGCCCGACGATGCGTTCCTGGCCCGCCTGGACGGCGACGAATTCGCGATCGCGCTGTCGGTCCGCGGCCAGAAGCCGCGCGGAACCGAGGCCCTGCTCAGCGCCATCCTGCTCGATCTCGCCCAGCCCTGCGAAGTCGACATGCACCGCGTGCACCTCGATGCCCGCGTCGGCGTGCTGCTCGACGCCGCCGACGACGACAGTGGTGCGGCGCCCGTCGTGCCGGGCACGCCCGACGACACCGGGGCCACCGACAGCCTGGAGCTGGTTGCGCGGGCGCAGCTGGCGATGCATTACGCCAAACGCAGCCGCGGCCAGGTGCTCCGGCGCTTCGAACCGAGCATGCGCACCGCCGCCATCGATCGCCGCCGGCTGGATCTGGATTTGCGCCGAGCGCTCAACGAGCGGGAATTCGAACTGCACTACCAGCCGCAGATCCACCTGGAGACCGGACGCCCGGCCGGCGCCGAAGCGCTGCTGCGCTGGCGTCACCCCGAGCGCGGCCTGGTGATGCCCGCCGGCTTCATCGATGCGTTGGCGATGAGCGGCATCGCCGCGATGGTGGGCTGGTGGATCCTCGACCGCGCCTGCCGCGACGCGGTGACATGGCCGAGGATCGACGGCCGCCCGATGTCGGTAAGCGTGAACCTGTTTCCCTCGCAGTTCGGGCATGCGGACTTCCTGCACCATGTCGACGCCGCCCTGCGCGACAGCGGCCTGCCGCCGGAATGTCTGGAACTGGAGCTGACCGAAACCATCGCACTGCGCGATGACGGCGCCGCCGCGGCCACGCTGCAGGCCTTGCGGCATCGCGGCGTCCGCGTCGCCTACGACGATTTCGGAACCGGCTACGCCTCGCTGTCGATGCTGCGCCACCTTGCCGTGGACCGGGTCAAGATCGACCGCAGCTTCGTGTCGGACGTCGTCGACGATCGCGGCGATGCGGCCATCGTGCGCTCGATCCTGATGATCGCGCGCAACTTCGACATGCAGGTCACCGCCGAAGGCGTGGAATCGGCCCCGCAGGCCGACTTCCTGCGCAAGCTGGGTTGCGACGAGGTGCAGGGCTTCTATTACGCGCCGGCGCTGCCGCTGGCGCAGTTCGGCACCTGGCTGTCGGACTACGAGCGCCACCGCGCCCGGGTCGTGGCCATCAGCTGACCTACCTGCGCTGTCGCACCGCCAGCGTGGACACCCGCGACCACCCGGGTCTCGCGATCGGCAGCGCAGCGCCAATCTCCGCTGCGTGAGCCCGGTCGCTCGCGGCATCCACCCGGGCCGCGACGACAGGCGCATCTGCGGGCCTCACGCCCGGCCGCGTGCGTTCGCGATTTCCGGCAGGCGTTCAGCCTCGCGCCGCATTGCTATGATTCCGGCCTTCATGTCGCGCAGGGAAATGCCGTGCATCTGGTCGTAGCGTGGGATCACGGTGACGAGGTCACGCGTCTGCAGAACGAACTGGCGACGCGCGGGCTCGACTGGCGGGTCAGCTGGCTTCCGCCCGGCGCGGATACAGGCAGTTCCGCCGCCGCACTCGAGCCCGATGCATTCGTCTGCTCCGCCGACAGCGACTGGCCGCGCTGCAACCGCCTGCTCGACGAGGTCCGGGTCCGTCGTCCGCATGCGGTGCGCATCGTGCTGATGGAGTCGGGCGACAATGCCCGCGCCGTCGAGGCACTCGAATACGCCCAGCGCGTGCTGGCCGAACCGCTCGACACCCGCACCATCGCCGCAGCTGTGCAGGGCATGCAGGATCTCCGGCGCCTGCTCGACGATCCGGAACTCAGGCGCGTGATGGCAGGCATCGGAAACCTGCCCTCCGCGCCCCGGCAGTATCTGGCGCTGACGCGCCTGCTGCGCGACCCCGAAGCCGGCCTCCACGCGATCACGGCGATCACGGCGCAGGATCCGGCGCTGGCGGCGCGCGTGCTGCGCCTGAGCAATTCGGCCTACTACACGGCCGGGCGCGAGATCTGCGACCTGCGCACCGCGGTGGTCCGCCTGGGCAAGGAGGCCCTGCGCCGCATGGTGCTGGTGAGCGAGGTGTTCGCCTCCGGGCCGGAGATGGATGGGCTGCGCGAGCGTGCCCTGCGCACGTCGTGGCTGGCCGGACAGCTCCTCCCGGGCGTGGGCGCCGGCGTCGCCGCGACGGCGGGCCTGCTCGCCGAAGTGGGGCGCCTGCTGCCCCAGGAAGACCTGGGCGAAGTACCGCACAGCGTCGCCGGGGCGTACCTGCTCGGGCTGTGGGGCCTGCCGACGCCGATCGTCGAAGCGGTCGCCTATCACGACCAGCCCACGCAGATGTCGGGCGCGTTCTGGATCACCGGCGCAGTGCACGTCGCCGCGGCGCTGGTCCGCGGCACCGAGGTCGATCACGACTATCTGGCCCGCGTCGGCGCGCTGCCCATGCTGCCGCACTGGCGCGCGCTGGCCGCCGCGTCGCCCGGGGACGCCGGCACCGCGTCCCACTGACGTCTTGCGCAGCGCAGCGGCGCCGCGCGCTCGATCAGGCCTTGTAGCCGTCGTGGATCGCGACGATGCCGCCGTTGAGGTTGCGGTAGTGGCAGCGGGCGAAGCCGGCCGCCTCCATCATGGCCTTGAGTGCGTCCTGCGGCGGATGCTTGCGGATGGATTCGGCCAGGTACTGGTAGCTGTCGGCATCACGCGCGAACAGCTTGCCCAGCCGCGGCAGCACCTTGAAGGAATGGAAGTCGTAGATCGGCCTGAACCAGTCGGCCTTCACTTCCGAGAACTCCAGCACGCGCGCCTGGCCGCCCACCTTGAGCACGCGCAGCATCTCGCGCAGCGCCGCATCCTTGTCGGTCACGTTGCGCAGGCCGAAAGCGATCGTGACGAGATCGAAGCTGTTGTCGGGGAACGGCAGTGTCTCGGCATTGCACTGCACGTAGCCGAAGCCGCGCACCTGGCCACGGTCGGTCATGCGGTCGCGGCCGACGCGCAGCATCGAGGCGTTGATGTCGCCGAGCACCAGCTCGCCCGAGTCGCCCACGCGCTCGCGCAGCAGCGCGGCGATGTCGCCGGTACCGCCGGCGAGATCGAGCACGCGGTCGCCGGTGCGCACCTGGGCGGTGGCCACGAAATACCGCTTCCAGACCCGATGGATACCCAGGCTCATCAGGTCGTTCATCAGGTCGTAGTTGCCGGCGACCGAGGAGAACACCTCGCCGACAAGCTTCTGCTTGTCCCCGGTGGGCACGTCGCGGAAGCCGAAATGGGTGGTGCCGGGCTTGCTGGATTCGTCGCTCATGGGTCGATTATCCCTCATCCGGCAATCGCGTGATCCGCAGCTTGCCCACGCGCCGCCGTTCCAGCGATTCCACGCGCAGCAACTGGCCTTCCACGCGCAGTTCATCGCCTTCGACCGGCATGCGGTCGAGCAGGTGCAACACCAGGCCCGAGAGGGTCACGTAGGTCGCATCGCGCGGCAGGGTGATGCCCGTCGCATGCTCCAGGTCCTGCAGCGACATCGAAGCATCGACCAGCCAGACCCCGTCCTCGATCCACTGTGCTCCGTAGTCCGCGTCGCGGGTGTCGACCAGATCGCCGGCGATCGTCGCCAGCAGGTCGTTGGCGGTGACCATGCCCTCGATGCTGCCGTATTCATCGACCACCACGGCCACCGGGATCGGATGGGCGCGGATCTGCTCGAGCACACGCAGGGTCGACGTGCCTTCGGGCACCACGAGCGGCTCGCGGACGAAATCGGTGATGTTCAGCGCGCGGCCCTGCAGCACGCTCGAGAGCAGTTCGCCGCTCTGCACGAGGCCCAGCATCTGGTCGAGTTCGCCGTCACAGACCAGCAGGCGCGTATGCGGCGATTCGATCAGTCGCGCGGTCGCATGCTCGATGCCGCGGGTCGCGTCGATCCATTCCAGGTCGCTGCGCACCGTCATCACGCTCGACACCGGCCGCTCGGCCAGCGTCAGCACGCTGCGGATCATGTCGTGCTCGGCGGCCTCCAGCTGCTCGCCGCCGTCGCCGCGCGGGGCTTCGGGGGTGCCCGGCTCGAACTGGGTTTCCGGACGCGTGCCCAGCAGACGCAGCACGGCGTCGGCGGTGCGCTGGCGGAACGGCAACTGCTGGACGTGCCGTTCGCGGTTGAAGCGCGACCACTGGTTGAAGGCCTCGACGAGGATCGAGAACACGATCGCCGCATACAGGTAGCCCTTGGGGATCTTGAAGCCGAGCCCCTCGGCGACCAGGCTGAAGCCGATCATCAGCAGGAAGCCCAGGCACAGCACGACGACGGTGGGGTGCTTGTTGACGAAGGTCGTCAACGGCTTGCTGGCCAGCAGCATCACCGCCATGGCGATCGTGACCGCGGCATACATCACGCCGAGGTGCTCGACCATGCCGACCGCGGTGATCACCGAGTCCAGCGAGAACACTGCATCGAGCACCACGATCTGCGTCAGCACCACGCCGAACGAGGCGTAGACCTTCCTGGTATTGCCCTGGCTCTGATGTCCCTCCAGCCGCTCGTGCAGCTCCATCGTCGCCTTGAACAGCAGGAATACGCCGCCCAGCAACAGGATCAGGTCGCGTCCCGAGAATGCCTTGCCCCAGAGCGTGAACAGCGGCGTGATCAGCCCGGCGATCCACGCGACCAGCGCGAGCAGCACCAGCCGCATCAGCAGCGCCAGCGTCAGGCCGATCACACGCGCCTTGTCGCGCTGCTCCGGCGGCAGCTTGTCGGCAAGGATCGCAATGAACACCAGATTGTCGATGCCCAGGATGATCTCGAGGACCACCAGGGTCGCCAGACCCATCCATATCGTCGGGTCGGCCAGCCATTCCATAGGTGTTCTTGCGTCGCTGAAGGGAGGGGCGCGGATTCTGCCACGCAGTTGTTAAAAATTCGCAGCCTCGACCCGTCCCCCGACCAGGGGCAGACTGCGTGTCCCCACCACGAGACCCGCTCCGATGATCAGCACGCCCGACTACCGCGCCCTGCTCGAGACCGCCCTCGCCGAGGCCCGGAAGGGCTTGGCCGAAGGCGGCATTCCGATCGGCGCCGCGCTCTACCACCAGGACGGGCGTCTGCTCGGCTGCGGCCACAACCGCCGCGTGCAGGAAGACGACCCCTCGGTCCACGGGGAAACCGACGCCTTCCGCAAGGCCGGGCGCCAGCGTTCGTACCGTGACACGATCATGGTCACCACGCTCGCCCCGTGCTGGTACTGCAGCGGCCTGGTGCGCCAGTTCGGCATCGGCACGGTGGTTGTCGGCGAATCGGTGACCTTCCAGGGCGGCATCGACTGGCTGCGCGAGAGCGGCGTCGAGGTCATCGACCTGCAGAGCCAGGAATGCATGAACCTGCTCGGCGGCTTCATCGCCGAACATCCCGACGTCTGGAACGAGGACATCGGCGAGGACTGAGCCGCATCGCGTCCGCTAGACTGCGCGCCCCGTGTCTCACCCACCTGCCCTTTCGATGACGACCACGCCACCATAGCCTCGACGTCGCGCCGCCCGACCGGGCTGGCCGCCTGCTATGCGTGCATACCGTCATTCCGCCGGCCGCGGGTTCCGCGTCCGGCCTGCCAGGGCTTTTCCCCATGCAATCGAAGCTTCCGCTGCGCCAGCAATGGTTCGGCAACATCCGCGGCGACGTGCTCGCCGGACTCGTCGTGGCGCTGGCGCTGATTCCCGAAGCGATCGCGTTCTCGATCATCGCCGGCGTCGATCCCAGCGTCGGCCTCTATGCCTCGTTCTCGATCGCGGTGATCACCGCGATCGTCGGCGGCCGCCCGGCGATGATCTCCGCCGCGACCGGGGCGATGGCGCTGGTCATGGTCACCCTGGTGCGCGACCACGGCCTGCAATATCTGCTGGCGGCGACCATCCTCACCGGACTGCTGCAGATCGCGGCCGGCGCCTTGAAACTCGCGACGCTGATGCGCTTCGTGTCGCGCTCGGTGATCACCGGCTTCGTCAACGCGCTGGCGATCCTGATCTTCATGGCCCAGCTGCCGGAACTGATCGGCGTGCCGGGGCTGGTGTATCCGATCGTGATCGCCGGGCTGGTCCTGATCTATGGCCTGCCATGGCTGTCGCGCCGGCTGTTTCCCGGCATCGGGCAGATCCCGTTGGCCATGGGCCTGGCGCTGGGGATCGCGAGCCTGGGCGACGGCCTGCTGTTGCCTGCGCTCGGCCTCGGTCTGTCGGCGGTCGCGGTGCTGCTGCGCTGGTCGCGTGGCGTAGCGGTGCCGCCGCCACTGGTTGCGATCGTGCTGCTGACCGGCGCGTCCCTGTACTTCGGCTGGGTGGTGCCGACCGTCGGCGACAAGGGCGCCCTGCCCGACAGCCTGCCGGTGTTCCTGCTGCCGCAGATTCCGCTGAACTGGGAGACGCTTGCGATCATCTTCCCGGTATCGGCGACGCTGGCCGTGGTCGGCCTGCTCGAGTCGCTGATGACCGCGCGCATCGTCGATGACATGACCGATACCGCCAGCGACCGTCACCGCGAATGCGTGGGCCAGGGCACGGCCAATGTCGTCACCGGTTTCCTCGGCGGCATGGCGGGCTGCGCGATGATCGGCCAGTCGGTGATCAACGTGAAATCTGGCGGGCGCGGGCGCCTGTCGTCGCTGGTCGCGGGCACGGTGCTGCTGGCGCTGGTGGTGTTCGCCGGCGAATGGGTGGCCCGCATCCCGATGGCGGCACTGGTCGCGGTGATGATCATGGTCTCGATCGGCACCTTCAGCTGGCAGTCGCTGCGCGATCTGCGCCGGCACCCGGCCGGCTCGAGCGTGGTGATGCTGGCGACGGTCGCGGTGACTGTCGCCACCCACGATCTCGCCAGGGGCGTGCTGACCGGCGTGCTGCTGTCGGCGCTGTTCTTCGCGCGCCGCGTCGGGCACCTGCTCGATGTCGAAACGAGACAGGACGCCGACGGCACGCGCCGCTACTTCGTGCGTGGCCAGGTGTTCTTCGCGTCGGCCAATGCCTTCGGCGATGCCTTCGACCTGCTGGAGCCGGTGCAGCGCGTGGTGATCGATGTCAGCCATGCGCACTTCTGGGATCTCAGCGCGATCGGTGCATTGGATACCGTGGTGATGAAGTTGCGTGCGCGGGGCGTCGCCGTGGAGGTCCTCGGGCTCAACGCAGCCAGCGCCACCCTGGTCGAGCGGCTGGGCGTGCACGACAAGCCGGACATGTCGGCGCGCGGCCTGCACTGAGGCCCAGCCTCGGACCATGGCCCGAGGCGCGGCGCATGCCTTATCGGCCAGGCCCTTCGCGGAAGACATCGCGCCACGCCGCATACCCGACAAGTCCGAGCGGCAATATCACCAGCAGGAACACGGGCTGGTACACCAGCGCGATCAGCAGACCGATGTTCGCTCCCATCCAGCCCAGCAACGGGCGCGGATTGCGCTGCAACAGCTGCAGGTTCTCCGACACGGCGGCGAGTACCGGCACGCGATCGAGCACGATCCGCGTGACTGCGAAGAACAGCAGCGCGGTTGCCGGAACCGCGCCCGCCGCGAGGCCGACCGCCACCACCGGCCGCGTCAGTGCGGCCAGACCGTCCGCATCGGCAGTGGCGAACGCCATCGCTGCTGCCGGCCCCGCCGCCAGCAGCATCACGCCGCACTGGAATGCGAAGACCGATGCGCTGAGCAGCGCCAGCCCCGGCAGCGCGCGGCGAATCCCCCACAACGCGTGCAGGGCCGCGCCGGGTGCGGCCCGATCCAGCGTCAACACGCCATGGGCCATCAGCAGCGCCCAGGCCGAGAACAGTGGCACCACCAGCTTGGACAGCACGATGCCGGCGCCCGGCCATCCGAGTTGCAGCGCGATCTCGACCAGCATCGGCAACGTGGACAGCCCATAGAGCCGGAACGGTGCACGGCGAAACATCCGCCACGCATCCTGAAGCCAGCGCCCGACACGGGCCAGGGGCCAACCGGGAGGCGGCGTCTTCGACACGGAAATCTGCGACATGGTTTGCTCCTGCCTGATTGATCAGACAGGACGCGCGTCCCGCGCGGCTTGTGACTGCCCGGCCCCGGGGATCGTGTCCAGCGTCGACGGGAGATCGTCGCCCACGAGGCCGGATGCACGCGCGGAGCGGCCGCGCGACTGCGCTAGCGCAGGGTCTCGAGTGCGGCCTCGAGCAACGGCTTCGCCCATTCCGGCGTGGCAGCCAACACGGCGAGATCGCCGGGGTCAGGCGTGACCAGCGACCCGCCGACCATCTCCAGCAGCAGCACCGGATCCGGCACCGACTCTCCACGCGCGACCTCGACGCTGTTGTCGTAGACCTGCAGCTGCGCGAGCACCGGCATCAGTGCAATGAGGTTCTCCCGGGCGCGGGT
>Ga0233369_1000411_pt1 | contig 18251 bp, 17 predicted proteins | sample ElkDunMinimDraft_26_FD_191537 | JGI IMG/M metagenome (GOLD analysis project Ga0233369, IMG submission 191537) | Fecal eukaryotic communites from dung pellets of Tule Elk in California, USA - Elk Dung D16 | ecosystem: Host-associated > Mammals > Digestive system > Large intestine > Fecal | place... | reverse complement strand
CCGGTATTGCTGGGCGAACGCGGCCGGCCGATGTTCGACGGCCTCGGCATCGAATCGATGGCGCAGCGGCTGCATCTGGAGACGGTCGACACGCGCCGGATCGGTGACGACTTCAGGGTCCTGCTCCGTCCCGCTGGCTGAATCGCGGCGGGCGCGGGCCGTACGGCGCTTGCCGGTTCCCGGCTCCTGCACGCTTCCCCGGGGCCGGGATCGAGCTCCATGTACCCATGGCTCGCGGCTCCGCTGTCCGTGCAATGAAGCATCCCGTCGGGCGCGGGAGGCAGCGCGAGCGGCGCTGCTAGAATGCGCGGGCCGGCGTGCCGGCATCAATCGAATGTCTTCGGGGCGGGGTGGAACTCCCCACCGGCGGTAGGCGCGGCGACGCGCGAGCCCGCGAGCGCCGCCGGCAGCTGCCGGCGGGTCAGCAGATCCGGTCGAACTCCGGAGCCGACGGTCACAGTCCGGATGCGAGAAGACGACCTCATGCGTGGCCGACCGGCCGCGCACGCTGTCGCGTCCCGGACCGTTCCCTTACCGCTTGACCGCGCAGGGACCCTGCGCGGACGGAGGCAGCGACATGTTCACCGGACTGATCGAGGGCGTCGGACGCCTGGTTTCCACTGAATCGCGTGGCGGCGACGCGCGTCTGCGCATCGCGGTCGGCACGCTGCCCTTCGAGGGCGTGACGATGGGCGAGAGCATCGCGGTCAACGGCGTGTGCCTGACCGTGGTCGACTTCGACGACGCGCATTTCGAGGCCGATGCATCGACCGAAACCCTGTCGCTGACGACACTCGGCGCGCTCGCTCCGGGCCGCGCGCTGAACCTGGAGCGCGCGATGCGCCCGACCGACCGCCTCGGCGGCCATCTGGTCAGCGGTCATGTCGATGGCGTCGGCCGCGTGGCCTCGATCCACGACGATGCCCGCGCGCAGCGCTGGCGCTTCGAAGTGCCCGCCGCGCTGCTGAAGTACATCGCCCAGAAGGGCTCGATCTGCGTCGATGGCGTCAGCCTGACGGTCAATGCCGTGGATGCCACGGGCGTGGAGGTCGCGCTGGTGCCGCACACCGTTGCCCACACGGCGTTCGCAAGCACGGCCGTCGGCGACGGGGTGAACCTGGAAGTGGACCTGGTCGCCCGTTACGTGGAGCGGCTGCTTGCCAGTGGCGTGGTGCCGGCGGGAGCGCAGGCATGAACTTCGCCCCGGTCCCCGAACTGCTGGAAGAGATCCGCCAGGGCCGCATGGTGGTCATCGTCGACGACGAGGATCGCGAGAACGAAGGCGACCTGATCATGGCCGCCGAGCTGGTCAAGCCCTCGGACATCAATTTCATGGTCACCCACGGCCGCGGCCTGGTCTGCCTGCCGGTCACGCCGAGCCGCGCCGCGCAGCTGGGACTGGCGCCGATGGTCCGCGCGAACACCGCCCAGTTCCAGACCAACTTCACCGTCAGCATCGAGGCCGCGGAGGGCGTGACCACCGGCATCTCGGCGCACGACCGCGCACACACGATCCGCACCGCGGTGAAGGCCAACGCCAGGCCGGAGGATCTGCACCAGCCCGGCCACATCTTTCCGCTGGTCGCCCAGCCCGGTGGCGTGCTGACCCGCGCCGGGCATACCGAAGCCGGCGTGGATCTGGCGATGCTCGCGGGCCTGGAGCCGGCCGGCGTGCTGGTCGAGATCCTCAATCCCGACGGCAGCATGGCCCGCCGCCCGGAGCTGGAAGTCTTCGCCCGCGAGCACGGCCTGAAGATGGGCTCGATCGCCGACCTCATCGCCTATCGTCTCGCCACCGAACACACCGTCGAGCGCATCGACGAGCGCGAGATCGACACCGAGTTCGGGCCCTTCAGGCTCGTGACCTACCGCGACCGCATCGCCCATGACCTGCATTTCGCGCTGGTCCGCGGCACGCCGGACGCGCAGACACCGACGCTGGTCCGCGTCCAGGTGGAGAACCCGCTGGCCGATCTGCTGCACTGGCGCCGCGACGATTTCGGCATCGCCGGCAGCGATGCGCTGCGGGCGATCGCCGCCGAAGGCCGCGGCGTGATGGTGGTGCTGTCGGCGCCGCGCGATTCCGAGGCCCTGTTGGCGAAGCTGCGCAAGGAAGCGGTGGTGCGGCCGCCGGGCAAGGACAAGGATGTCGGCCAGTGGCGGCGGAACGGCGCCGGCGCACAGATTCTCGCCGACCTCGGCCTCGGCCGGCTGCGCGTGCTGGGCACGCCGCGCAAGCAGGTGGGCCTGGCCGGCTACGGGCTCGAGGTCGTGGAATACGTCGGGGCATGACGCGCGGTAAACTTGGCGGCCCTGCGCAAGACCCCATGCCCATGAGCCACATCGAAGGCGACCTGCGCGCCCCGGCCGGCGCGCGCTACGCGATCGTCGCCAGCCGCTGGAACCCGAAGATCACCGATGCCCTGGTGGCCGGCGCGCGCGCCGCGTTCGCCGACCATGGCGTCGCCGAGGACGCGGTCGACGTGATCCGCGTGCCGGGCGCCTGGGAGATTCCGGTCGTCTGCGCGCGCCTGACCGGCGCGGGCCGATATGCAGCGCTGCTGGCCCTGGGCTGCGTGGTGCGCGGTGACACGCGCCACTACGAACAGGTCGCCGACGGCTGCAGCGAGGCGCTGATGCGCATCGCGCTCGACAGCGGCGTGCCGGTCGCCAACGGCGTGCTGGCGGTGGAGACCCACGGCGATGCGGAGAAGCGCGCCGGCGGCGTCCACGGCAACAAGGGCGAGGAGGCGGCGCTGGTCGCCATCGAAATGAGCAACCTGCTGGACAAGATCGGATGAACCAGACCCGCAAGCCCCATGGCGTCGACCCCGTGCTGCGTTCGCGTGCACGCCGTCGCGCGCTGCAGGCCGTCTACGCGATGCAGATGTCGGGCACCGAACCGCGCGAGATCGTCGCCCAGTTCGCCCACGAACAGGCCAAGGAAGTCGCCGATCTCGCGTACTTCGAGGATCTGGTGCACGGCGTGGGTGCGCGCTACCGCGAGCTCGACGCAGCGCTTGCGCCGTTCCTCGATCGCGGCATCGACGAGGTCGACCCGATCGAGCGCGCGATGCTGCGCATTGCCGCCTACGAGCTGCAGCACCGCATCGACGTGCCCTACCGCGTCGTCATCGACGAGGCGCTCAAGACCGTCAAGCGCTTCGGCTCCGAACACGGGCATACCTACGTCAATGGCGTGCTCGACAAGGCCGCCGCGGCCTGGCGTGCGCCGGAAGTGGGGGCGCTGCGCGGGCGTTGAGCCCGGGCGCGCCGACGATGGCCGGCGAATTCGATCTGATCGAGCGTATCCGCGCCCGCACCGTCGCGCGCGGTGACGTGGTGCTCGGCATCGGCGATGACGCCGCGCTGCTGCAACCGCCCGCCGGGCAGCAGCTCGTCATCGCGATGGACACGCTCAACGCCGGCGTGCATTTCCCGGATGACACCGCGCCTGCGGACATCGGCTGGAAGGCGCTCGCGGTGAACCTGTCCGATCTGGCCGCGATGGGCGCCGCGCCCGCCTGGTGCACCCTGTCGTTGTCATTGCCTGCATCCGATCCGGTCTGGATCGACGGCTTCCTCGACGGGTTCGATGCGCTCGCGCGCCTGCATGATGTCGCGCTGGTCGGCGGCGACACCACGCGCGGGCCGCTGTCGGTCTGCGTCACCGCGTTCGGACTTGTGGCGCCGGGCATGGCGCTGCGCCGCGATGGTGCGCGGATCGGCGACGACGTGTGGGTCAGTGGCACGCCCGGCGACGCGGCGGCCGCGCTCGCGCAATGGTCGGCGGGCGCCCCGCGCGATCCCGCGTTGCGTTCGCGCCTCGACCGGCCGACCCCGCGGCTCGCGCTCGGCCTGCAATTGGCCGGCCTCGCCAGCGCCGCGATCGACATCTCCGATGGCCTGCTGGCCGATCTCGCCCATCTGTGCCGTGGCAGCGGCGTGGGCGCCACGATCGAGCTCGAGGCGCTGCCGGTGTCGGACGCCCTTCGGGCTGCCGCGCCCGATCGCGACACGCGCCGCGCACTGCAGGCCACCGGCGGCGACGACTACGAGCTGTGCTTCACCGCCTCGCCCGACCGCCGCGGCGCCATCCTCGAGGCGGGCGTTGGGGCAGGGGTGGATGTCACCCGGATCGGCCGCATCGGCGCAGGGGCAGAAGTCATCGCAGTCGGCGCCGACGGCGCGCCCTGGACGCCGCCGCGCGCGGGCTGGGATCACTTTTCCGGCTGAGTGCCCGGCGCCGATGGCATCCGCCGCGGCCTTCAGTCATCCGCGCGGAACGCATCCTCGATCCAGCGCAGCGTGGGCGACGCTGCGTCGCCGCTCGCTTCGACCACGTCGAAACGGCACGGCAGTTCGCGCAGCCCGGGCTGGCGCATCAGGAACTGCTGGGCGGCCAGAACCAGCCGGCGGCGCTTGCCGGCATCGACCGAGGCCGCGCCCCCGCCAAAGGCGGCCGTGCGGCGGTGGCGGACCTCGACGAACACGACCGTCCGCGCGCCGGCGCGCGTATCGAACATCACCAGGTCCAGCTCGCCGCCGCGGAATCCGACGTTCGCAGCGAATGGGCGCAGGCCCGCAGCCTGCAGATGCGCGGCCGCGGCCCGCTCGACGGCGGCACCCTCGCGCCGCCGCTCGTTCAACCGCCGGCGTCCGCCTGCGGCACCACGTAGCCGTTGCGCCAGGTCGACCACGCCGGCTGGCGCATCACGTTGCCGTCGGCGGCAATGCGCAGCATCCCGGTCGCGCCGCCAACCGTGGCATCAGGCGCAAGCGCCAGGTGCTCGAGATAGCCGGCCAGCAGCCAGGCATCGAAGCCGAATGCGAACAGACGGGCGGCGGGACCGCGCGCGGTCGGCAGGTCGCTGGCGACCGAGGCCTGCGGAGGCAGGGAACGTGCGCCGCTGCCGATGGACCAGCTTTCGGTCGGGAACACGATGCCGTCGAGGATCTGGTCCTCCTCGGCCTTGCCGGTGCCATGCGTCAGCAGCGAGCTGCCCACGCGCGGGCGCGTCGCCAGCCCGGCGACCGACATCTGCGGGGCGAGCACGCGGGCCTGGTTGCCGCGGATGGCCAGGTACACCGCATCCACGCCGACTTCGCCGGCCAGTGCGTTCTGCAGCGCGGCAGTCTGGTCGACCGGAGAGTCGCCGACGATTGCGAGCGTGGCCACGACGCTGCCGCCGTTCTGGGCCAGTCGCGCGGTCAGTGCATCGACACTGCGACGGGCCGCGTCCTCGCCATTGCTCAGCACCAGCACGTTGCGGGCATTGCGCTTGAGCAGGTACTGCGCGGCGGCATCGCCCTCGTCTTCGGGGGCAAGCGAAAAAGCCGCGGCATTGTCGGGAGCCTCGGCCGAGCCGCGGTTGAGGGCAACCACCGGCACCGAGATCGAGCCGCGGAACAGCGCATCCACCTCGTCGCGGCCCAGCGGGCCGAGCACCTGGTCGGCGCCCTCGGCGATCGCACGTGCGTAGGCGGCAGTGGCGCCGGCAGCGGTGCCGGAGGTGTCGTAGAAAGCGAGTTCGGGACGGGCGCGGCGCTCGCCGTAATAGCCGGCCAGCAGGCCGTCGCGCACCGGCGCGGCGGCAGTGGCCAGCGGGCCGCTCATCGGCAGCAACACCGCGAGCTTGCGCGCAGGGCGGTAGCCGTCGCGATCGGCGGGCGCGCGCGTATCGTCGAAATGCCAGCGCGTCGGCGCGCTGGTCGTTGTCGTCGAAGGCTCCATCGGGGCGGGCGCAGGGCCCGAGGTCCGCACGGTGGCGCAACCGGCAAGCACGGCCGCCAGGGCGGCGCCGGTGAGCAGGCGCAGGGCGCGGGGCCGGGTGCCGCGGAGGCGCGTGGCGTGGGTGCGGGCGTTCGAAGGCTGGACCGTTGCTGCCATGTCGCGGTTCCGCTGCAGGATAATGGCCGCATTCTAGCGTTCCCGGCGTGCAGACGATGACCGATCCCTCCCGCGCCCCCGGCGTCCTCCACGTGGTGGCCACGCCGATCGGCAACCTCGGCGATCTGTCGCCGCGGGCGCAGGACGTGCTGCGCAGCGTCGACGCGATCTGTGCCGAGGACACCCGGCATACCCGTCAGTTGCTGGGTCATTTCGGCATCGATCGCCCGCTGGTGGCGCTGCACGAGCACAACGAGGACGGGCTCGCGACGCGCCTGGTCGAGCGTCTGCGCGCTGGCGACTCGCTGGCCCTGGTCAGCGATGCCGGCACGCCGCTGGTCAGCGATCCGGGCTTCCGTCTGGTCCGCGCCGCGCGCGCGGCCGGGTTGCGGGTATCGCCGGTGCCGGGGCCGAGTGCGCTGATCGCCGGGCTCAGTGTCGCCGGCCTGCCCAGTGACCGCTTCGTCTTCGAGGGGTTCCTGCCGGCCAAGGCGGGCGCGCGGCGCGAGCGCCTGCAGGCGCTCGCGGCCGAGCCGCGGACCCTGCTGTTCTACGAGTCCTCGCACCGGATCGAGGAGATGCTCGCCGACGCGGTGCAGGCGTTCGGGGGCGAGCGTCCGGCGGTGGTCGCCCGCGAGCTCACCAAGCTGTTCGAGACCGTGCTCGACGGTCCGCTCGAGACGCTCGCGGCGCGGGTCGCCGCCGATGCCGACCAGCGCCGGGGCGAGTTCGTGGTGCTGGTCGAAGGGGCTGGCGAGGACGCCGATGCGCGTCTGGCGGAAGGACGGCGGGTGTATGCGCTGCTGAGCAGGGAGATGAAACCCTCCCTGGCAGCGAAGCTCGCCGCCGACATCACCGGCGCGCCGCGCAAGGCGCTGTACGGCATGGGCGGCGCCCACGGCGATGCCACCGGCGCCTGAGGACGCCGTCCCGGCGCATCGCCTGTTCGGCATCTTCCTGCGACTGGGCCTGACGGCCTTCGGTGGCCCGATCGCGCATCTGGCGTATTTCCATACCGAGTTCGTGGTGCGGCGGCGCTGGCTGCAGGAGACCGAGTACGCCGAGCTCGTCGCGCTTTGCCAGCTGCTCCCCGGCCCGGCGAGCAGCCAGGTGGGCATGGCGATCGGCCTGCGCCAGGCAGGCCTGGGCGGCGCACTTGCAGCCTGGGCCGGGTTCACCCTGCCATCGGCCCTGTTGATGGTGGGCTTTGCGCTGGGACTGTCGCACCTGGGAGGCGACATGCCGGGCGGGGTGCTGCATGGGCTCAAGCTCGTGGCCGTGATCGTGGTGGCGCATGCGGTGTGGTCCATGGCGCGCCTGTTCTGCCGGGATGCCGGCTCCGTCGCGCTCGCGCTGCTTGCGGCCGTGGCGCTGCTGGCCTGGCCGCAGCCGGCCGTGCAGGTCGTGGTGATCGCAGCCGGCGCGGCGGCCGGGATGGCGTGGATGCGGCCGGTCATTCCGGCCGATATGCCACCACTGCCGATGCGGGTGTCGTCGCGACTGGCGCGCGCGGCCCGCTGGAGCTTCGTGCTGCTGCTGGCAGGGCTGCCGCTGCTCGCCTCGCTCGCACCCGGTACGTCGGCCGAGGTGCTGGCCGCGTTCTACCGCGCGGGGGCGCTGGTATTCGGCGGCGGCCATGTAGTGCTGCCACTTCTGGAGACTGCCGTGGTCGGGCGTGGATGGATGGATGCCGCGACCTTCACGAGCGGCTACGGGGCGGCGCAAGCGCTGCCGGGTCCGCTGTTCGCGTTCGCCGGATTCCTGGGCGCCGGCATGCAGGCCGGTCCCGGCGGCTTGATGGGCGGGGGGCTGGCGCTGGTTGCGGTATTCCTGCCCTCGCTGCTGCTGGTGCTGGGCGTGCTGCCGGTCTGGGAGCGGGCAAGGCGCGCGAGCCGGGTGCGCGCCGCGATCAACGGGGTCAATGCGGTGGTGGTCGGCCTGCTGCTCGCCGCCCTGGTCGATCCGCTGTGGCGCAGCGCGGTCGAGGGCTGGCGCGACGTCGCGCTGGTCATGGCGGGTCTTCTGGTCCTGGCCGGGCTGCGCATGCCGCCGTGGCTGCTGGTGCCATTGATGGCGCTGGCCGGTTGGGCCCTGTCGGCTGGCTAGGCCGGCGTGGAGGGCTGGAGCATGCGACAATCCGCGCCGGCGGAGTCGGCCAGACAGTCGCGTCATCACGGGAGCTTCGGCACCCGGCGATGCCGAGGAAAGTCCGGGCTCCACAGGGCAAGGTGCCAGGTAACGCCTGGGCGGCGCGAGCCGACGGAAAGTGCAACAGAAAGATACCGCCCAAGACTGCTTCGGCAGGACGGCAAGGGTGAAATGGTGCGGTAAGAGCGCACCGCGAGCCTGGTAACAGGCCGGCACGGCAAACCCCACCTGGAGCAAGACCAAATAGGGACCTCATGACGTTGCCCGCGTCGGGTCCGGGTAGGTTGCTCGAGCGTACCGGTGACGGTGCGCCTAGAGGAATGACTGTCCACGACAGAACCCGGCTTATCGGCCGGCTCCGCCACCTTCTTCAGATCACCGGACCTGTCCTTGAGCGCAAGGGTGGGGGATGCGCCGGGCGTTCGAAGGCGCGCGCTGGAGTCCGCACTGCTCGGCAGGCGTGGCGAGTCTTGTCATCCATGCCATGAGAACCAGCGGTGTCCACCCTCGCGCTGGTTTGTCGAGCTCCCGGGAAGCCGGCGGTGGGGACCTCCCTTCCAGGGGTACTTGAGTTCCTCTCCAGGCGATCCTCGGACGGTCCGGTGGGATCGGCGCGGATGGACGGCCGGCTCGGGATCCTCAGGCTGGGCCTTGCTGGATCTCACGGCACCACCCGCAGGCCCGGTCTGTCAGTGTTCTCCCGTCTGGTTGCGGCGCTGCCAAGGCACGCGCCGCGCAGCGCGATCCAGGGCCGGGTTGGCTCTGCGAAGGCGGAAAAGCATTCACGTCGGGGGATGCCCGGGCGAACCCGGGCGGTGGGTGTCATGCCCGGGTCGAGCCTGCATAGAGCGCGAGCGGAGGCAGGCCGGGGTCGTTCCCGGTTCCCGTTTCGCGCACAGACCCTCCCGCCGACGCCGCCGGGAGCGGGCTCTACCGCATCGCAGCATTCGATTTCGTGAAGCCTACGTGAGAGTTCCGTTCATTGCGAAATTGCCCTAAATCTCAAAATTTGAGATGAAACAATCGCTTGTGGATAAAGCTTGAACAATTCTCTGAAGAGTGCTGCAAGTCATTGACCAGACAGGTGAAAAGGTCTGCACGAAGCTGTTGACAACCCAAATGGCCAGTCCTAAGGTGGCGACTCGTGGGGAAACCGGGTTTTTTGTGGTTTTCCATCACACAAGCCTGCTTCAGACGGGCGCCAACGGGCAGAGACGGACGTGTTGCAGGGCGAGACCGCCATCACTATCGACGACAAGGGCCGGATGGCGATTCCAACCGCCTACCGGGACTTTGTCGCGCGCGAGTGTGGCAACCGGCTCGTCCTGACCTACAACCCTTTCGACGCTGGCGGCCTGTACCTCTATCCGTACAAGGCCTGGGAAGTGCTGCGTGACCAGGTCAACGCCCTGCCGCGCACGCTCGCGCGCAACCGCATCCTGCAGCTGAAGCTGGTCGGCGCCGCCACCGTGCTCGAGCCCGATGGCAACGGCCGAATCGGCATTCCGCCGAGCCAGCGCAACACGGTCGGCATCGACCGGCGCGCCGTCCTGGTGGGGATGGGCGACAAGTTCGAGCTGTGGAGCGAGCAGGCGCACCAGGCGCAGATCCGCCAGACCCTCACCGACGAGGACATGGCCGGAGACGATCTCGAAGGATTGCCGTTGTGACCGCGGGTGGTACGGATGCCACGTCCGGCCACCTCCCGGTCTTGTACGCGCAGGTCCTCGATGGTCTGCAGGTGCGCCCGGACGGCCGCTACCTCGACGGCACCTTCGGTCGCGGCGGGCACGCCGCCGGCGTGCTGGCGCAACTGGGCGATGCCGGCCGGCTGCTGGTGATGGACAAGGATCCCGAGGCCATCGCGGTCGCACAGGCGCGTTTCGGCAACGATGCGCGCGTGTCGATCCGTCGCGGCAGCTTCGCCGACCTGGCGGGCTGGAGTGCGGTCGCCGAAGCGCCGCTCGACGGCGCGCTGTTCGACCTGGGGGTGTCCTCGCCGCAGCTCGACGTCGCCGAGCGCGGTTTCAGTTTCGGCAAGGACGGCCCGCTCGACATGCGCATGGACCCCGACGCCGACGAAAGCGCCGCCGAGTGGATCGCGCGCGCGGCCGAGGCGGACATCGCCGACGTGCTGTGGACCTATGGCGAGGAACGCATGAGCCGCCGCATCGCCCGCGCGATCGTCGCGCGCCGCGTCGAGACGCCGTTCCTGCGCACCGCCGATCTCGCCGCGGTGATCGCCGCCAACGTGCCGCGCGGCAGGCCCAAGCCCGGGCAGAAGGAAACCCACCCTGCAACGCGTTCGTTCCAGGCGATCCGGATCCACATCAACCGCGAGCTGGCGGATCTGGAAACCGGCCTGAGCGCGGCGATGGATGCACTGCGCCCCGGTGGTCGCCTGGCGGTCATCAGCTTCCATTCGCTCGAAGACCGCATCGTCAAGCGTTTCATCGCCGGCCACGCGAAAGCGCCGGCAGGCAACCGCCGGCTGCCGGAAGCGGCGCCGTTCGTGCCGCGCCTGCGCATCGTCAGCGATGCCACCAAGGCGGACGAGGCGGAGCTGCGCGCCAATCCGCGCGCCCGCAGCGCCGTGCTGCGCGTGGCCGAAAAGCTCGATGCGGAGGGCGCCGCATGAAGCTGCGTCATCTGCTCGTCGCCGTGCTGCTGGCCGCCAACGTGATCACCGCGATCGGCGTGGTCCACGCGCGCCACGACTATCGCCAGCTCTATATCGATCTGACCCGGCTCGAGCGCGCGCGCGACGAGCTCAACATCGACTTCGGCCGGCTGCAGCTCGAACAGGCCACATGGGCGATGAGCAACCGCGTCGACCAGGTGGCGCGTGAACGCCTGGGCATGCGGTTCCCGGAAACGGCGGAAATCGTCGTGGTGCGGCCATGAAGTTCGACCGGCTCCGGCGGTTCGTGAAGGCAGGCGACGGCCATGCCAAGAAGCCGCGCAAGCGCGCGCAGTTCGATCTGCGCCTGCGGCTGATGCTGGTCGGCGGGGCGCTGGGTCTGGGCGCGGTCGCGCTGGTCGGCCGTGCGGTGGACCTGCAGCTGATCGACAACGCGTTCTATCAGCAGAAGGCCGACGCGCGCTTCCGCCGCGAAGTGCCGATCCCGGCCTCGCGCGGCATGATCACCGACCGCAACGGCGAGCCGCTGGCGATCTCCTCGCCGGTCGAATCGCTGTGGGTCAACCCGCAGGAGCTGAGCAAGCATCCCGACCGGTTGCCGGAGCTGGCCAAGGTCACCGGCCTGCCGCTCGAGGAACTCGCGCGCGCGGTCTCGCAGCGCGCCGACAAGGAATTCATGTACATCCCGCGCCACCGCCGGATCAGTCCGGTGGCGGCCAAGCGCGTACTCGACCTGGGTATTCCCGGCGTGTTCTCGCAGCGCGAATACCGCCGCTTCTACCCGCAGGGTGAGGCCGTCTCGCACGTGCTCGGCTTCACCAACATCGACGACCGCGGCCAGGAAGGCGTGGAGCTGGCGTTCGACGAATGGCTGGCCGGCAAGCCCGGCGCACAGAACGTGATCCGCGACCGCCACGGCCGCATCGTCGAGCATGTGAGCCTGGTCCGCGCCGCCGAGCCCGGCAAGGACCTGGTGCTCAGCATCGACCGGCGCATCCAGTTCCTTGCCCACCGCGAGCTGCGCCGCGCGCTCGAGGAAACCGGCGCCAGCGCCGGCTCGATCGTCGTGCTCGACGTGGCCACCGGCGAAGTGCTGGCGATGGCCAACCTGCCGACCTACAACAACAATCGCGTCACCGGCGAGAACCGCGACGCGCACCGCAACCGCGCGGTGACCGACCTGCTCGAGCCCGGCTCGACGATGAAGCCGATCACCGTGGCGGCCGCGCTGGAGAAAGGCGTCATCACCCCGAGCACCACGTTCAACACCAATCCCGGCTGGATCCCGAACGGCCGCTTCAAGACCAGCGACTTCCGCAACTACGGGGTGCTCGACACCACCGGCATCATCACCAAGAGCTCGAACGTCGGCTCGTCGATGATCGTGCGCAAGCTCGACGATCGCTACTTCTACGAATTCGTGCGTGGTTTCGGCTACGGCCGCAGCACCGGCAGCGGCTTTCCCGGCGAAGCGGCGGGCCTGTTCCCGGATCCATCGCGCTGGAGCGGCACGAGCAAGCAGGGCATGTCCTACGGCTACGGGCTGTCGGTGACGCCGATGCAGATCGCGCACGCCTACGCCACGCTCGGCAACCACGGCCGTGCGCTGCCGCCGACCTTCGTCAAGGGCGGCGCAGGCGAAGCGCGTCAGGTGGTATCGCCCGGCGTGGCCGACGAAGTGGTGCGGATGATGCAGACCGTCACCGAACCCGGTGGCACGGGCACGCGCGCGGCGATCCTCGGCTACCACGTGGCCGGCAAGTCCGGTACCGCGCGCAAGGCCAGCGGTGGCAGTTACGCGCGACGGTATCTCGCATTCTTCGCCGGCCTGGTGCCGGTGGAGAATCCGCGCTTCGCGATGGCGGTGGTCATCGACGATCCCGACACCTCCAAGGGCGGGTCCACCTACGGCGGCGGCTATGTGTCGGCCCCGGTGTTCCAGCGGGTCATGGACGGCGCGCTGCGCCTGATGGACGTGCCGCCCGACGACATCGACACCTGGCTGGCCGCGCAGGCCGCCAACGACGCAAAGCGTGCGCGCGAGCAGGGCAGGGCGAAGCCGGCGCCTGCAGCGCCAGCCGTCCCGGTCCCCGTCGCTGCATCGTCGGCGCCAGTCGCCGTCGCGGGAGTCCAGCGATGATCCGCGCAATGGCGCTCCGCGAGCTGCTGCCGGATGTCGCGGCGGTTCCCGAAGACACGCTCATCACCGGCCTGGTGCAGGACAGCCGCGCGATCCGCCCGGGCGATGCCTTCGTCGCGATCGGCGGCTTCGGCACGCACGGCCTGCACTTCGCCGACGTCGCCCGCGCCGCCGGTGCGGGCGCGATCCTGTTCGAACCGCCGGTGCCGGCCGAGATCCCGTCGCTGCCAAGCGATGCGATCGCGGTCCCCGGCCTGCGCGCGCGCATGGGCGCGATGGCCGACGCCTTCCATGGCCAGCCTTCGCGTGCGATGGCGATGGTCGGCGTCACCGGCACCAGCGGCAAGACCTCGACGGTGCAACTGCTCGCCCAGGCGTTCGAGGCCGCCGGCACCCGCGTGGGCACGATCGGCACGCTCGGCGCCGGCCTGCATGGCGCGCTCGAAGCCAATGGGTTCACCACGCCGCTGGTCCTGCAGACCCATGCGCTGCTCGCGCAGATGCGCGATGCCGGCGCGCAGGCCGTGGCGATGGAGGTCAGCTCGCACGCGCTCGACCAGGGCCGCGTGGACGCCGTGCATTTCGATGTCGCGGTGTTCACCAACCTCACCCGCGACCACCTCGACTACCACGGCGACATGGCCGGTTACGGCGCGGCGAAGGCGAAGCTGTTCGCACGCGAGGGCCTGAAGGCCGCGGTGATCAACATCGACGATGCGTTCGGCCGGACCCTGCCGAGCCAGCTCGCCGACGACGTCCGCGTCATCACCATCAGCGCTGCCGGCAATGCCGATGCCGACATCGCCGCGCACGACATCACCCTCGACGCGTCGGGCATCGCGTTCTCGCTGCGCATCGCTGGCCGGGTGTTGCCGGTACGGGCTTCGCTGCTCGGCCGCTTCAATGTCGACAACCTGCTGGCGGTTGCCGGCGTGCTGCTGTCGCTGGGCCACGCGTCGATCGACATCGCCCGCGTGCTCGGGGCGCTCGAACCCATCGCCGGTCGCATGAACCGCCTCGGCGGCGAGTCGCAGCCGCTGGTCGTCGTCGACTATTCGCACAAGCCCGATCCGCTGCAACAGGCGCTGCAGTCGCTGCGCGGGCATCTGCGCGGCGAACTCATCTGCGTATTCGGCTGCGGCGGCGAGCGCGATGCCGGCAAGCGGCCGCAGATGGCGGCGATCGCCGAAGCCCACGCCGATCGCGTCATCGTCACCGACGACAATCCGCGCCGCGAGGATGGCGATGCGATCGTCGCCGACATCATGGCCGGCTTCGCGAAGCCCGAGGCGGTCGTCGTCGAGCGCGATCGTCGTCGTGCGATCGAACGTGCGATCGCGACGGCCGCGCCCGGCGACATCGTGCTGATCGCCGGCAAGGGTCATGAGCCCTACCAGGAGATCGATGGCGTGCAACACGCCTTCGACGACCGCCTCGTCGCCCAGGCCGCGCTCGATGCGTGGCAGGAGGCGCGGTCGTGACCCCGATGCCGCTCGCCCGCATCGCACGCCTGGTCAACGGCCGCCTGCATGGTGGCGACGAAGTGTCGATCGACGCCGTCGTCACCGACAGCCGCAGGCTCGACGCGGCCGATCCGCGCGCGCTGCTGTTCGTCGCGCTCCGGGGCGAGAACTTCGATGGCCACGATCATGTCGCGGCTGCCGCAACGCACGGCGCGCGCGCCGCGCTGGTGGCGCGGAAGCTCGACACGCAGCTGCCGCAGATCGTCGTTGCCGATCCGCAGGTCGCGCTCGGCGCGCTGGCAGGCGCCGTGCAGCGCGAGCGCAGCGCCGACGTCGTGGCGATCACCGGCAGCAACGGCAAGACCAGCGTCAAGCAACTGGTGGCCGCCATCCTGTCGCGGCACGCGTCCACCTGCTTCAACCCCGGCAACTTCAACAACGAGATCGGCCTGCCGCTGGCGGTGCTCGATGCGCCTGAAGACGCGGCGTTCGCCGTCTACGAGATGGGCGCCGGCAAGCCGGGCGACATCGCCTACCTGACCGCGATCGCGCGGCCGCGCATCGCGCTGGTCAACAACATCGCGCCCGCGCACATGGAACGCATGGGCAGCCTGCTCGGCATCGCCGACACCAAGGCCGCGATCTACGATGCGCTGCCGGCCGACGGCACCGCGGTCATCAACGCCGATGATGCGTTCGCGCCGTATTTCGCCCAGCGTGCGCATGGCCGTCGCCTGCTGCGTTTCGGCATCGAAGCGACCGCCGACGTGCTTGCGCGCGATGTGCGCCTCGATGACGCGGGCGCGCGCTTCCGTCTGGTCACGCCTGCGGGCGAGGCCGATGTGACGCTGCCGCTGCCGGGCCGCCACAACGTGCGCAATGCGTTGGCCGCGACCGCGATCGCGTTGGCTGCCGACGTGCCGCTGGACGTGATCGTCGCGGGGCTCGAAACCGCCGAGGCGGTCGCGGGCCGACTGGTGCGCCACACGCTCGGCAACGGCGCGGTCCTGATCGACGACAGCTACAACGCCAACCCCGGCTCGCTCAACGCCGCGATCGACACGCTCGCCGCGGCCGGTGGCGAGCGCTGGCTGGTGCTCGGGGACATGCGCGAGCTCGGCAGCGACGGCCCGGCGATGCATGCCCAGGCCGGCGTGCGCGCCAGGGCTGCGGGCATCACCAGGCTCTATGCGCTCGGCGCGCTGAGCGCGGCCGCGGTTGACACCTTTGGCGAAGGTGCGCGGCGATTCGACTCCCATGCGGCGCTGATCGAAGCGTTGAATGCCGATCTGCACGCCGGGGCGCGGGTGCTGGTCAAGGGCTCGCGTGGCAGTGCGATGGACCGTGTGGTCGCCGCGCTGCGCAACATTGAAGGAACCGGACATGCTGCTTGAACTCGCGCGCTGGCTGCAGGGCCTGGAAGACTTCTTCAAGCTGTTCGAGTACCTGACGTTCCGCGGCATCCTCGCGGCGCTGACCTCGCTGATGCTGTCGCTGTGGCTGGGCCCGGCGGTGATCCGCAGGCTGGCACAGTTCAAGGGTGGCCAGCCGATCCGCCAGGACGGGCCGCAGTCGCATTTCTCCAAGGCCGGCACGCCGACCATGGGCGGGGCGCTGATCCTGCTGACGGTGCTGCTGTCGGTGCTGCTGTGGGGCGATCTGCGCAACAAGTATGTGTGGGTGGTCCTCGCCGTGATGGTCGCCTTCGGCGTGATCGGGTGGTACGACGACTGGATCAAGATCGTGCGACGTGATCCCAACGGCCTCAAGTCGCGCTGGAAGTACCTGCTGCAGTCCATCTTCGGCCTGGCTGCGGGCCTGTATCTGTATCTCTACGCCGACGTCCCGGCCGCAACCACGTTCTATGTGCCGCTGTTCAAGTCGATCGCGCTGCCGCTGGCAGGCGTCAGCTTCGTCGCGATCGCCTACTTCTGGATCGTCGGCTTCTCCAACGCGGTCAACCTCACGGACGGCCTCGACGGTCTGGCGATCATGCCGACGGTCCTGGTCGCCTGCGGCATGGGCGTGTTCGCCTACGCATCGGGCAACGCGGTGTTCTCGAACTATCTGCAGATCCCCCAGGTGCCGGGGGCCGGCGAGCTGGTGATCATCTGTGCCGCGATCGCCGGTGCGGGGCTCGGCTTCCTGTGGTTCAACACCTACCCGGCCATGGTCTTCATGGGCGACATCGGCGCGCTCGCGCTCGGCGCCGTGCTCGGCACGATGGCGGTGATCGTGCGCCAGGAGCTGGTGCTGGTGATCATGGGCGGTATCTTCGTCATCGAAACGCTGTCGGTGATGATCCAGGTGGCCAGCTTCAAGCTGACCGGCAAGCGCGTGTTCCGCATGGCGCCGATCCATCACCATTTCGAGCTCAAGGGCTGGCCGGAGCCGCGCGTGATCGTGCGTTTCTGGATCATCTCGGTGATCCTGGTGCTGGTCGGCCTCGCCACGTTGAAGGTGCGCTGATGGCCCGCACCTTCGAGCAGATGGCCCACGACAGCGCCGCCGCGCGTCAGGCCACGCGCCTGGACGACATCCACGGGCGTTTCGATCCGTGGCTGGTGGGCATCATCGTCGCCATCGCCACACTCGGCGTGATCATGGTCGCGTCGAGCTCGATCGCGATCGGCGAGGACATGCAGGTCGGTCGCTACTACTTCCTCAGCCGCCATTTCATCTTCCTCGCGCTCGGCCTGGGCCTGGCCACCGCGGTGATGCGCACCGAGCTCAAGACGATCGAGAAGTACGACCGGTTCCTGCTGCTGGGCTGCGCCGTGCTTCTGCTGCTGGTGTTCGTGCCCGGGCTGGGACGTTCGGTCAACGGCGCGCATCGCTGGATCAACCTCGGCATCTCCAACTTCCAGGTGGTCGAGGCGGTCAAGGTCATCTACATCGTCTGGCTGGCGAGCTACCTGGTGCGCTTCCGCGACGACGTCAACGCGACCTGGGGCGCGATGCTCAAGCCGATCGGCGTCGCCGTGGTGCTGGTGGCCCTGCTGCTGCTGCAGCCCGACTTCGGCTCGTCGATGCTGCTGCTCGGCGTGACCGCCGGCATGCTCGTGCTCGGCGGCGGCCATCTCAAGCGGATGATGCTGCCGGTCGTCGCACTGCTGCCAGCGGTGGTGGGTGTCGCGGTGATGGAGCCCTACCGCCTGCGCCGCATCACGTCCTTCATGAATCCATGGGAAGACCAGCTCGGCGCCGGCTATCAGCTCAGCAACGCGCTGATGGCGGTGGGTCGCGGCGAATTCTCCGGCGTGGGCCTGGGCGCATCGGTGCAGAAGCTGTCCTACCTGCCCGAAGCGCATACCGACTTCATCTTCTCGGTCCTTGCCGAGGAGCTCGGTTTCGTCGGCGTGTGCCTGGTGGTCGGGCTGTTCACCGCGCTCGTCGGCCGGGCGCTGTGGATCGGACTGAAGTGCGTGGAGATGCGGCGCCATTTCGCCGGCTACTGCGCCTTCGGCGTGGCCCTGATGATCGGCATGCAGAGCCTGGTGTCGATCGGCGTCAACCTCGGCCTGCTGCCGACCAAGGGGCTCACGCTGCCGCTGGTGTCGTCGGGCGGTTCGAGCGTGATGATGACCTGTCTCGCGCTCGGCCTGCTGCTGCGCGTGTCCTACGAACTCGACCGTGCCCAGCGCCAGGTCGCCCGGTTGCGTGGCGATGCCGCGTCGCCGGCGCCAGCGAGCCCGGTCCCCTCTACCACCCAGCCGCCGCTGCCCGTGCAGCCGGGCGCGCCGTTGCGCGGCACCAGCCGCCTGCGCCAGCGCGTCGAGCCGAGTTTCGGCGGCAGGAGCCAAGCATGATCCGTCGTCTCCACCAGACCCGCGGCCTGTCGAAGGAAGACTTCGCCAAGGTGTTCTCGCGCGTGCATTTCGTCGGCATCGGCGGCACCGGCATGAGCGGCATCGCCGAAGTGCTGTGCACGCTGGGCTACAAGGTGTCGGGCTCCGACACCGCCGACAG